>JACCDO010992797.1_pt1 | contig 51591 bp, 62 predicted proteins | sample 7446101 | NCBI WGS metagenome assembly JACCDO01 (sample SAMN15323440, study PRJNA562643) | freshwater metagenome | isolation source: river surface water | place: USA:Blue River Watershed | collected 2017-08-16 | reverse complement strand
GGTAACTAATCCATCACTAAGGTCCTGTGTGGGACAATTATATTGTAGCATAGGAAATGAGCAGTTTATAGACGACTGCTCAGGTCTATCGGCCACGAAGATTCGACTCCTGCCAACTCTCCACTCATAGGAGCATCCGTTGTAAAACCTATTAAGTCTTATAGCGGAATGTTATCCATTATACTATTGAATTTCAATAGTTTTTGGAAGTTTGTCTTCTGGGATCTGCTTTTCAAGTCTGATATCTAAGATACCATCTTTAAATTCAGCCCCGACAACCTCAACAAACTCAGGAAGGGTGAAGATATCAGTAAACTTACGGGCTGCAATGCCTTTATGTAGATACTCTGCTCCCTCTGGCAACTCAGGATCCTTCTTCTCGCCCTTAATTGTAAGTTTGCGATTATCTAGCGATACTGAGACATCATCCTTAGAAAACCCTGCCAAGGCAAATGAAAGAATATACTCTTTATCATTTAGTTTGACCTGATTATAAGGTGGATAATTTGTTGTTGTTGTAACCTTCTGAAGATTTGAGAAGGTATTAAAAAAAGGATCATTAAAAAGATCCAGTGCTGTTTTTACCATGTTATTCCCCTTTCAAGCGAATAAGTTAATTTACCCCCCATTTGGGCAGGTAGATATATTATAGCATATTGTATATTGACTCTGCAAGATGTATCTGCCTATGAAATCCCCAATGTCCAGGAGGCCAGTAATTGTAATCTGCTGCACGGTAGAAAAACTTATTATCGGAAAACTCTAAGTGACAGTCTTCAACTAATCCATTATTATCGTGCATAGGACTAAACTGGTCTAAATAGTCACTTTCGAAATATCCACTATCAAAATCTTTAAAAGAGTAATAGTCTAAAGAAGAATCATTATAGTGGGTCCAAATTAATTTGATATTGTTTGTTTTGCAATAACTAATAAGCATTTTCATAAATAGAATATTATAAAATATTGCAAACTCTTCTGGCAATATATGCTCTGCTATATGTGGGGCTTTAGAGAATTTCTGAATAAGATTATTGGAAAGCATTCCCTTGTTTATTCTTTTATCGTTTGCATTATTTGCAGAAATTCCAATGTTTGGAACCTCTAGCCTTGTTATAGGAAATACTGCAAATATATATTTTGGATTATAAAATTCTTCAAAAAACTGAAATGCCTTAGTTACTTGGGCTTGCATTCCATCTCCGCCTTTTGCTAAAGATATATAGTCTTTATTCATTTTTTTTGATATTAGATAAGGCCAGGTCAACTCTAGTGGCAATCCATGACCCTCTGTTTGTGAGCATCCTAGTATTAAAATATCTTGATCTTTAAACTCATTACACCTATATCCATAAGAGTTTAGTTTATATTCTATTGGGGTAGAATCTGCCTCTTTGTTTGGCATTCCATCTCCCATATCTTTTAAAGATCTGCTAAGAAAATCTACAGGAAAATTTTTTCTATCACTCATTATATTATTTTATCACTACATTGTTATATGTTTCTTGCCATTTAATGATATCCTCTTCATCATTGAGTAGTGGCTGCCCCTTTATATTAAGGCTAGTATTAAGTAACACTGGAACCCCAGTTTGTAAATAAAACTTATTAAGCACTCTCCAAAGTCCACGGTGTTGCTGTCTATTTACAGTCTGAACTCTTGATGTACCATCAGCATGAACTACAGATGGGATCTTTTCTGGCTGTAAACATTTAACTGTGTACTGCATATAAGGGCTTGTAAAGTCCATATCAAACCATTTAGAGGCACACTCTTCCATAACTACTGGGGCAAATGGTCTAAAAAGTTCTCTTTGTTTAATTAAATTAACTTTATCTTTAATGTTTGGATCTCTTGGGTCTGCAAGGATAGATCTATTTCCTAATGCTCTAGGGCCATACTCTGCTCTTCCTGATGCTACTGCTACTACTCCATCTTTTAGTATTCCGTCCACAATTTTCTGAACAGGATACTCTCCTCCAAGATCGTATCCAAGATATGGGGTTTTCCATTCAAGGTGCTTTCCGTATAGTGCTGCTGCTGCTCCTAAAGAACTTCCTGCATCTCCAGGGTTAGGCATGATCCAGATCATATCAAAAATATTCCATAGCAGTGTATTTGCTGAAGAATTAAGTGCACAACCACCCATAAATACCAAGTTATTTTTACCAGTTAAAGACTTTGCCATACGCATAAAATCATTTAGTCTTTGCTCATAAACAAACTGGACCGCTGCTGCAATGTCGAACTTATCCTGCTCTGACTCAATCCATCCCCAGTCAGTTATCCCCTTGTGAAAATTATATTTTTGTTTAGTGTATGATGGGAAATACTCATCAACTTTTTTATAATATTTTCTCCAGTCTCCATAAGCAGCCATCCCCATCATAATATATTCTTCTTGGTTTGGCATAAGTCCTATTAGTTGTGTAAAAGCAGAATAGAAAAGGCCAAAACTAATAGGATAGTTTTGCTTATATTTTAATTTTATATTTTCATTTTCTCCAACCCATATAGTTGAAGTGTTATATTCTCCTATAGCATCTAGAACTACTATAACGGCATCATTAAAATCGCTTGTGTAGTAGCCTGCTGCTGCATGTGAGTAGTGGTGTCCAAAAGATTTTCTTGGTATTCCTGGTATTTCAAACCTTGGTTTCCAATCCCCAGAACCACCCTTTAAAAAGAGCCTAGAGGCCTTTAGGAGAGGCTTTTCATAGTAGGCTATATGATCTGGTTGACCGTAAGACAAAGCATCTTTTATTAAACTATCATTGATATACCAGTCATTTTTTTGCTTGCTATATCTTTCAGAGTGTCCAGCAAAAAGTATCTCTCCGTCCTTAATTAAAGAGACGGAAGCATCATGAGATGTTTCGTTTACTCCAAGTATTATCATAACTGTATACCAATAAAACAGAAAAACAGGCCTGTCATAAACAAGCCTGTTAATCTATTGTTTTACTTCTTTGCTGCTGACTTCTTAGCAGGAGCCTTCTTTGCAGACTTCTTGACTACCTTTGCAGTCTTAAGTGCTACATCTACCTCATCTACTGAAGGCATCTTTCCAAATGCCGTATCTGATGGGTTTGCTGCTCTTAATACAACTGGTACTAAAGCACCAAGTAATGAGTAAGCAAGCGTTTGTGGATCTGTAACTCCAGATGCATACATTGCAGTTGCTGCACCAAGGACTGATCGTCCGTATGATGCAAGTGCTGCCTTGATCTGTGAGTTTGTTTTATTATGATGTGTCATATTATTCCTCCTAGGATATAACCTTTGTTAGTACTGTAAAGCCAATCCATAGACCAATAATTCCTGCGACTCCCGCAAAAACTGGTGGTGCTGGCACTGGCAATTTGAATGCTGCGAATACAACGCCACATCCAAAACCTGTTAATACTGATAGCACAATATCTTTCACTTGTATTCCTTGTCTGTTAGTTGTTTATAATGGTTTAAACATACATCTCTTATTGAAGTTTCAGTGCTATACAATTTTTCTGCTTCAACTTCACAGTCAGAAATATGGCAAGAGAAAAAAGCACTATATGCCAGATCTTCATAGGACTTGAAAGATATCATACATCTATTTTACCATAGTCGTCTGGCAGTAGTCCTTTGATATTTTTGTACCCAACGATGAGCCTGCTTGTTACTTCTTCAGAAATAATTGGTGGTCTGTATGACTCTAGATAGTCTATGTCTGGTCCAACAAGAGTAATAAAATTATTAATCTCTTCTTGAACAGATTCAATATATGAATAAGCCCAGTCTCTTGAATCTGAAACAAATTTTAAAAAATCCTCATTTGCTTTTTCTTGATCTGTTTTTACTGTTTTGCTTTGCTCTTCATTAAGAAGCAAAAACTCTATAGTGTTTTTAATTATTTCCTTATTTTTATTTTTTTGAATAATAAAAAGAAATGAAAGAACTGTTGTAGATGCTGATAGGGCAACTAAAAGAATTGGTTCTATCATAATTCCTTTCCTCCTTCTCTTACTAATAGGACTATAGCCCCATTATCTTCTAAAGCCTTCTTTACACGAATCATGTATTCAATTGCCTGCCTTTTCATTTCAACAGTTTCTAAGGACATAAAATCTTTTTCTTTAGCCTTAACTGTTAAAAAATGATCGTTATCTATTATCTGTAAAGAAAAATTCTTTGGCGCTTCTAAAGATCTAAACGCTCTTTTCATTGCATCTGTATACATATTACTCCATAGTTAATGACTGCCATGTCATTCCCCAGTCATCCTTACTCTTATGACTAGCAAACTCTTTAGATATTTCTCCATTTTCTAGGTACACGCCACCCCATACGCCCCATTCTTTTCCTGAGATTCCAACAGAAAAGCACTCTCTTCTTACTGGACAAGAAGAACAAAGCGCATCAATTGCTGGTCTAAGTAGTTCGTCTTCTTCGTATTTATCAAAAAATAAGTTTGTGTCATAATCTAAACAAACAGCATCATCTTTCCATTTATACTTATTCATTTAGATCACATACTTATCAGGAATTTCCCATCCTTGCGTAGAAGGAATAAACTCTTTTTTCATTTGCCACTTATTGTTTTTATAAACACCAAATTTTGAGTAGTAGGCTTTCTCTGATGGAAAAGTCTCAACCACTGTCCAACCATCCCAAGACAGTTGCTTGTTCTTATTGACTATTGATTCCATAGTCTCTAGTGAACTAATTATTTTCATTGTACTTCCATTCTATTTGTGTGCACAAAGCACATTTGAAGCATACTAAATTCTATCATAATGCCTGAATCTTGTCAAGTGTTATTTAGAATGTGTATACATTAGTATTTATGTTATGTGATTTTGATGCATAAACTATTTTTGATACAGGCTCTTTTGGATTAGACAAAAAAGCAAAGTGATCAATGTCTAAAATATTTTCTTCTAGCCACTGAGCAGTTACCTTAAATAGTTTAATAGTCTTTCCTCTTGACTTCATACCTCTTTCAGAAAGGTTTGAAAATTCCATAGCCATCATATTAATGTTGTTTGGACCCGCAGAATATATAATAAATTCATTATCTTCTTCTTTTAACTCTGAAAGGGCAACAGCCATTGATCTTAGGAATATGTTGTAGTTATTAAAACTACTGGTCCCTTGAACCCCTACTATCATCATCAATCCCTTCTCTAAGTTTATCCATGATAAACAGCATCTTATCTAATTGTACCTTATCCATACCCATAGTGTCAACTTGCTCTGCAGCATCCTTGTTAATCAAGTCATCAACAAGTGGGGCTTTATAAAAAATGTTATCTTTAATCCAATAGGCGCTTCTATCAAAAATAATAACTTTTATGTTTGTTTTATCGTGTTGTATTTGTGATTGAGTTTTAGTCTTTAGCCTTCTTGAATTATTTTTTCTACTGCTATACCTATGTTGCAGCATTGCTTGACTTATTATTGGCTCTTTATTATTTTTTATTCTATTTTTTAGTAAGTAGATATAAAAAAGCAATAGGACAAACACTGTTGTCCCGCCTGCACCATATATGTTATTCATAGACACTCCTATACTATTAGTATATCAGTTTTTCTTGTATAGTACTCGGATTATTTCTTCCATGATAACTCTTTGATCTTTGTCTAAAGACTTGACCAACATGGCATCAAATGCATTTGGACCAAGTTTAACAATTGGATCTCTTTCTGTTACATCCATATCAAGGAAACCTTTTTCCCAAAGTTGTAGTGTTACATCTGAAAAATATATAGATAACTCATCATTTAATTTGGAGTCAATCTCTTTTAGTCTTTCTGTAGGCCTATACATTGGCTCTCCAGTTTCAGAATCATTTCCTGCAAACTCCAAACCTCCATTAAGAATTAGATTATCAACAATATCAAACTCGTCCATACTAATCCTCTTTATCAGAAACAAAATCTAGGAACTGCTCTTTTGTTTTTGCTCCGCTCATTCTTTTTGTTTCTTTGCCTTCTTGTATAAGAATATATGTTGGTACAGATTTTATTGAAAATTTATTAATAAGTTCTAACTCTGTATCTGCATCAACAAAAACAAAGTCTATGATACCATCACGCTTAAGTTCTTCTGCTACTGGCTTAGTTCTTTGACAAGGATTACACCACTCAGCAGTAAAGTAAAGTACATGGCTCACTTGCCAGACTTCTTTCTAGCCTTAGCAAGAGCATCAAAATCTTTGACCTTGGTATCTCCCAAGTATCCCCAGGCATAGCCATCATTGATCATCATATCGTTTAGTGATACAGTATTGTCATCAACATATATCCAACCAAGAATACGACCATACTTTTCAGATGAGTCCATCTTTTCAGTCTTAATAACAACAGACTTAGCATCCTTTAGGGACTTCTTTAGATACTCTTTAGCCTCAAGACCAAGAGCCTTCTCCTTTAGATCTTTTGTACGAGACTCAGGGGTATCAATACCAGCCAGTCTTACACGAGATGCAAATAGGATATCAAACCCTAAATCAATAAGGACATCGATGGTATCTCCATCTACTACATTCTCTACTTTTCTTACATAATATTGATACATTAGTAATCTTCTCCCTTAGACTTATTTTCAATAAGTTTATCTCTTTCATCAAGAATAGTTATTGCAAAGGACATCATCTTCTTGTACCCTTCGGCATTGTCCATAATCTTGTTATAGTGGTGTCCACAAAACATTAGATCTCCAGAGAGTCCAGTAACCTGAACTAGAGCCTCTGCAGAGCAAGAGTCACATCTATCCAATGGGGATAGTGTCCACTGCTTTTCTTTTGTAGTTGCATCAGTCATTGTAATCATAGTATACCGCCTATTTCTTTCTATTATCAGTGGAATAAAATCCACTACCGTTGAAAACTGCTCCTACATTAGAGTATACACGAGTTAGATCAGAATTGCAAGTATCACACTTATATCCTGGATCATCTGATGCAATTGGCCTTTCTTTTATGAAATTATCTACGCACTTATTGCAATGATATTCATATAAAGCCATTACTTCTTTTTCTTTTCTTTCACTGTCCAAATAGGGGCATTGAGTTTATCTCCGCCCCATTCATAGCCTAGCAGTTTTACAACTGCTCTAATTATTTTAATTCTCATTACTTAACCTTACTTCCAAACTTTACCCAGACTCTTTCATGAATAAAATATCCAAGCGCTTCCCAAGCAATGTATCCAAGTGCTCCAAGTGTTGCATATTCGTATTCAACTTCTCCAGTCAGTGCATATGTAACTATTGCAATAATTCCAGCAACACCTACTAAGTGAAATGTTTCCCAACTGGCTGTCTTTAAAAGTGTTCTTTTAGTTGATTCCATTTACTTTGTCTTCTTTGCTGCTGGCTTTGCAGAAGTTTTTGCTGGTGTTTTCTTTGCTGTTGGTGTTGCAGTTGCTGTAGAAGCAGCAATCTTGTTTAACAATGGAGCATTTTCTTCTCCAGTGTATACTGGACGACCCCAGCCAACAACAGCATTGATTAACTTCTTCTTGTTATTCTTTACATAACCACGAGTCTTCTCTACGCACATACCGCCATTTCGCTGGTCTCCCTTTGCAGTTCCTGAAGTGTTTCCTTCAATAACCTGAATTGTTCCATCGCCATTGTTCTTGATGCACAATCCAACATGTGAAATACGATTTACACCATCATCTGGGAAATCAAAATAGATCCAGTCTCCTGCCTGTGGATCGTCATTACGAGCATCAGACCAACGCTCATTCTTCTTAAACCAATCAGATGCTGCAATTGTTGCTGCAGTCTTTGGGTATTTCTTTGGGTCTAGCCCTGATGTAAAAGCACACCATGAAACAAATGACTGACACCATGGAAGGAAGTTTGCACCTGTCCACTTGCCATACTTTGTTTCGTTATCTTTAGGGCCTTCGATTGTGCCCACTTCTTTCTTTGCAACCTCAATGATTGCTTCTAATGATCCTTTTGCTGCCATGATGGCCTCCTTTGAGTTATAACTAATTATAGCATATTAGTCAAACACCTGTCAATATGCGTCAAAGGTGTATACTATATGTATGATAATAGAAAATCCAGATCCAAATATCTTTGTAATTAAAGACTTTATCTCTAGCGCTGAAGCAAAAATGCTTGTGAGTTTGGCAGTTAATGCTACACAAGAAGAATGGTCAAAATACAACTATACAGAAAGACATAAAAATGATGAGTGGGAGGACAGAATGCTCATACTAGATCATTGTGCTGGATTTGATGATACAACAAATAGGATTGTTAGTGATACATTTGATAAAATTAAAAAAGAAATAGGTAAGATACTTAATAAAGATATATATGAGTACACAGGATTTAAAACAATTTATAGATCAAGTATAGGACAAGAAATGAAAACCCATAACGATCAAGGTCTTGGAGTTAGGTATAAGTATGGAGTCGTATTGTACTTAAATGATGACTATGAAGGCGGAGAAATATTTTATCCTCACCTTGGCATAGAGTTTAAGCCAGAGGCATATAGTCTTGTTTTACATCCAGCACATGAAGCATATCGGCATGGAGTTAAAGCAGTGTCTTCTGGAACAAGATACTCAATGACAAGTTTTTTAAAGTTAAAATAATCTTTAAACTCTTGCTAGAGTTGGGTTAAGAGCAGACTTTGCTCCTGCAATAGCCTTTTCAATTTCAGAACATACTAATGCATATTCTTCATTAAAGATTTCCATTGATCGATCTTCGCCCAAGGATGGTGTTATTCCTTCTGAAATCATAAACTCTTTTAATGTTTTTTCAACATCATAGTTTAACACTGTGCATGTAAAATGCTTCATAACGTATCCATCTTTATCAATAAGATACTTTTCATAGTTTCCACCCATATTAACTCCATCATAGAATCCGATGTTTAGCCATGGTGACATAAACTTTCCTTCTGTATTTCCATCTTCTAAAGAGTCTTTCATTTCACGCAAAGAGGACATCTGTGATGAAATTTCTGCATACAACTCATGAGGAGGCTTTGTTTCTTGACCTAGACCATTTACTCCTGATGGAAGACCATTGTTTAAAGTTTCATTTAGTTTTTCGTGAGGAACTGAAGAAACCATTTCTGAATACTTAAATGTAGTTCCGTAGACATCTTCTCCGTAGGACTTTGAATCTAGACCACAGGTAATACCCTCTGACCATTTACCCTTAGTAACTCCTGGGCCACAGTAATCATTTGTAGGTACCGCAATGATCTCAAACTCTTCATTGCTATACTTTTCTTGAAGCCATTGAAGAACTTCTAGTTGATTAGCGTTACCGCAACCGACTGTTGTGTTTACAACCAGTGTAACCTTACCTTTGTATTGTTCAAGGTGGTTTGGAGTGCCTTCTGCAGAGGCTAGGGGGATGTCATAGATTGATTTCATGTTTACATTATACTACTATTTTAAGAGTTATTAGAGGCAGTTTTTGGTCATGCCCAGGACACTAGTTATATTAGCGAGATCCGAATGGATAAGATACGCTTAACACTACTGCCTTGCTCAAAGAACCTAGGTACTCAGCAAAACTTGTAGTTGTATTCTTTCCAACGAATGTGGCTGCAGACTTTACAGTTGCAGAAGAGGTTCCAAAAATATCTGTTGCAGAACCATTATATCGTGTAATAGATGTTTTTCCAATAGCAACCAGATCTACTCCTGGACCTCTATTTGATGCTTTTTCAAATACGGAATCAGATGCTAGTGCTGCAGTGGCTGTAACTCCAGGAACACATGAAGGGTATCCAATTACTGTTAGAGAACCATCATTTCCTGTGGCAGCAAATGTAGGAATATTCTTTGCATTTAAAGAACTAATAGCATTAGCAGTAACCTTATCAGTAGAACATCTTGACAAGTTGCCAGATGAAATTGAAGACTGGCTAATTGAAACTGCATCAATACTATACTTTTCAGCATTATTTGAAACCCACTCAATAGCCTTTACCAATGCTTCCTGAGTGTTTACTGAGTTTCCAGTTGTACGACTAATATCTGAATATCTAACAAATACAATTTTAATTTCTGGGTTTACAACAAGAGCAGATTTGACCATAGCATCGCCATGATATGTTCCAGTTGTTACCATACTTGTTGGCCAAACTGGAGTTCCTGCTGATCCTGGACCTTCCATAAAAGTCTTTCCATTTGGACAACCAGTGTTAGATGTTCCAGTTGATGTTGGCAATGTTAGGCATGCTTCATAGATTACTGAAGGATGTTTTGAAGAGTTGATGGCTGTATCAATAATTGCCAAAACTCTTTGATCTTGTGCATGAACTGTTTGTGTAGTACCAATTAATAGTACAACAGATGCTAGTGCTAGTATTACTTTTTTCATTTTTCTCCTTATTGTTATTGTTTGATTTTTAAAACTATTTGGCATGGGTCGCCACCTGCTTCCCATTCTTCTTGCTCTTCTTCTGACATAAATGGATCACCCTCATGCGTATTGCAAAATGGTTCTGTGACCCAACCTCTTTCAATACCATTATCGAGCCATATCTCAAACTCATTAAAGTCTGACTCTGTTTCTTGAATACCCTTCAGGATATCATCAAATTCTTCACTCATATATAAAGTATACTCCTAAGCGCTTACGATGTCAACTGGACCCATACAGGATGGACTAAATTTAATTGCAGCATTAACTGCTTGCATCACTCTATTTCTTGCATTCTTTTGTTTATCTGTTGCATATAAAACTCCATACGCATATTCTGCACCAGAACCCATTGCAAGATATGGAAGTGTATACTTAGATAAAGACATGTCTGCAGAACTGTGTTCGTATATCTCACCACGAACTGCAATGATTAAACCAAGATCACCGTCTTTGGATGTATCAACCCAGAACTCATTATAAAATTCACGAAGTTCTTTGATAAACTTAGTCTGCATAAACTTATCAGTGTCTTTAATGTTTGGTGCAGTTGGCTTAAAGTTATATCTAATTCTTTCTCCATCCATTGCCCCTGCATATCCAATTAGATATGGACCAATCTTCCAAACTTTTGGTGCATCAAGTGCTAAAATAGTTCCATCGTCAGAAGCACCACGATCTCCAGCCATGTAGATTTTATCTTCATGTTTTACTACAGCAATACAGGTCATGGCAAAGCCCTCTCCAGATAGGTGATACTTAAGTATACCACTGCCCAGAGAGGGCTGTCAACTATATCCTATAATGACTAATTAGCCTTTTTGTCTACAGTCTTAAATGCATCATTTATTTCTGTTAGGGTTAACTTTCCATCATCAAGAAATGCTCTTGCCAATCTCTCAATAACGCTTGCCACTCCTAATAGTCCTGCTAAACATACTGCTTGCAATGTGTCAATTCCAACTACTGCTCCAGCACCAAGCACTGATAGACCAGAAGCAGCAAACACTGCGACAATACGCATTAATATATTTGAAAGGGCCTTTTGAGGATTTTCCTTCTTAGGAGCCTCTACTACTTTTTTCTTAGTTGCCATTTTAGTCCTCCTTTCTTAGTGGGATTGTTATTAGCCAGACTACTGTGGTTGCAAGTACTGCAATACCAACAATGTCTCTTGCTGATCCCGTTAAAGTTAGCCATGCGATGAAGAAGCCAAGGAGAGTAAAGGCCTGTGCAATTACTTCCACCCCTGCATCTTTAAGCCATGTGAAGAATCCCTTCACAACCTTTTTGATTATTTTCATATTACCTCCTCATCCCAATCATTACATTTGCAATCTGTGAAACAATGATTACTGGGATAATGACTTCTTGGGCTTTTTCTCTCTGATCATCTGTCATATCCATACCCAACTCAGAGAAATTGGATAGGAGTTCTGTAACATCTACACTGAAAACTGCTCCCAGTGGATCTGCTAAGAATTCTTCTGTTTGTACTTCTGTTACTGCATCTGCTAATGTAAATGGCATTGGTGTTTCTCCTGCATCCCCTGCTCTATCTGCAAACTCAACAAATGCAGAAGCAAGTGCAGGGTTGTTCTTCATCTGCTCAGCAATCTGTGCAACCTCTGATGCTTTAATACCAAGGTCTCCAGCAATCTCTGCCTTTGCTTCTTGAGTCAAAGACTTTAGGGTTTGGCTAACTGCTGCTACCTGCTCTGGAGAAAGTGTAACTAATTTATTATCCTTGCTTGTAAGGTTAGCAATAACTCCAGATAAATCTTCTGCTGTTCCTGTACCCTTTTCAGGAATGAGTGCAGAAAGTTCTTCATCCTTTATTTCAGGATTAGGGGATGGTTCTGGTTCAGGAGTTGGCTCTGGTTCAGGTGCTGGATCAATCGTAGGCTCAGGTTCAGGGCCAGGCGTAGGCTCAGGTTCTGGTGTAGGTTCTGGATCTACTGTTGGCTCTGGCTTAGGCTCTTCTGTTGGTGGTGCTTCTGGTGTAGGATCTGGACTTGCTACAGGGGTGGGTGGTGCTTCTGGTGTAGGATCTGGACTTGCAACTGGTGTTGGAGGATCCTCTGGTGTTGGTTCTGGTGTTGGCTGATTGGCTGCTGCATTGGCTGCTGCCTGTGCGATAGCAGCATTCAGTTCTCTTTGAGACTGCTCATCATAGTAACGCCATGCGTCATCAATTGCACTATTTAAATCATTGATAGCAATATTAAAATCATTAATAGCATTATTATTTTCAGATAAAGCATCTGTTAGGTTTTGCTCTGCGGATGTTAGGTTTTGAGTTGCACTTGTTAAGTTTTGATTTGCTGTTGTTAGGTTTTGAAACTCTTGATTATATATTGACAACTTGTCATTGTAAACATTTTGTGCTACGTTTCTTGTTTCAAGTGCTTGGTTATAATCATCTACCTGCTGTTGTGTTGCTCCAGGGCCAGAAGAAAATGTTCCAAGGTTACAACTAAATCCTACTCCCCAGCCACCAGTATAATCGCATCCTGCTCCAGTCCAACCTCCAGGAATAGCCCAACCAAGATGATAAGACCCTGGACCTCCACCGTTATACCACCAAATTTCTACATCAAATGTCTTGTCTGTTGTAACATCATAAACTGGGGAATACTCACTCCATCTAACACCTTGCTCTACCCAATTGCTAATAGCAAGTTGTCCGTCAATGTACATCTTAAAACCATCATCTGTATATCCTGCAAAATATGTTGATGTCCAGTGATCTGGGACAGTGATTCTTCCAGTAAACTTAACTACTACATTTTCATACCTATTGCCACATACTGGAAGTTGCATGGAGTTTGAGTTCCAAGTGCCAGAACAAATAACAGAATCTGGGACTGCTATGCTTGGCCAAACCCTTGCAAGGTTGTAAACAGTATACTGAAGTCCTGATCCACCAGCAGATTGCATATTAGATTGGGCTGTTTGAAGATTAATATTGGCTAACTCAAGGTCATCATATGCATCATTCTTGTCATTAAGGGCTGTCTGTACTACTACAGTTTGTCCATCTACGGCTGATTGGGCTAAGTTTTTATCTTCAACTGCCGTGTTTTTTTCAGCCAAGGAGTTTTCATATAAGACAAATGCCTCATCCTTTGATTGCTGTGCAGCATAGGCAATATCGTATCTATCTTCTGCCTCTTGTATAAGCGATACAAACTCATCTTTATAAAGAAGGCTGCCTACGCTATTCTTTAATTCCTGTATCTCTTGTGCTGCTAAAGTTAAAGGATCATCAGAGTGTGCTTCGGTAGGAGACATTAAAAGCCATCCAAAAGCCAACATTGTTGCTGTTGCTATGCGTAATAATCTTTTTATTTGCCTTCCCCCTCGCAGACATAATGTCTGATAGGGTTATTATATCATTTAATTAAGATTATCAATTAAAAGACCTGCTCTTGGTCCATCACACCAAACTTCGTGTGAGTTTTCTAAAGGTAAATATAGCATATCTCCTGGCTCTAAGACATATGTTATATCATTGTCTATCTTCCAAAAAGAAGTTCCAACTATTTGCCAATAAAATATATCATGTGGATCATGATGGTCGCTAACCAACCTATTTGATAAGGACATCCGTATTCCTTGAGGGTGCCAGTCTGAGTCACAGTTATGATGCTGGTTGTTGTAGTAACCACATTCTCTATTATCTACGCTATTGTTTAACTTATATAGTAGATCAGATATTTCTGGAAACTCTTCAAACAAGTTGCTTTGCTGTGGAGATAGCCACATTTTTTCCTGTATCTGTATGTTACCTATATAGTCGCACCAGTCTCTGTTGTTTGTCTTTTCTACTTTTTCTTTTAAGTGCTTGTTTGGCCTTATGGACTCTCTATATATATGGTTCATCATGTCTTCCCAGTTTAATGTGGGTAACTGATATTTTTCAAATATAACTGCGTGTTTATTTTCTTTTGCTTCTTTTATAATATCAAACATAATTAAATTATATCATGTGAAAGCAAAAAGGGGAGCAGGTTTCCCCACTCCCCCAGTTGCTGGATTAATTACTTAACTAAAGTAACCTTTGCCTTTGGATTCTTAGCATTCCACTTCTTTGCAAGTGCATTGAATGATGCCTTAATCTTTGCTAGTGCTGCTGCATTATCTGCAGTCAACTTTGCGATTTGTGCATCCTTGTCAAGAATTACCTTGTCAGAAGCAGCCTTTGCATCAAGAAGTGCCTTAACAGAGGCAGCCTTCTCTGCTGCTAAAGCAGCATCTGAAGCAACCTTTGCAGCAGCAAGTGCTGCTACAGCATCTGCGTTAGCCTTTACGACTGCAGCATCTGCAATTGCCTTAGCAGCAAGTGCTGCATCCTTTGCAGCCTTTTCAGCAGCAAGTTCTGATACTAGATCACGAACTGCAATCTCTGCGAATGGTGCAAGTGTGCGAGCAGGTAGCCCAACGACATCTGCTGATGTTGCATCAGATGATGTTGTAGGTGCAAATGTAATTAGTGTACGAGTTCCAGTTGCTGGAAGTGTTGCAGAAAACTTTGCAACTCCAAAGTCTGAAAGTGTAGCACCAGTTGTTGCTGTTGCTGTATCTAGTGTTGCTGTTGCAGCAAACACTGTTGCAGTAATAGACTTACCTGATACCTTGTTACCGAATGTATCTGTTGCAGTAACTGTAATGTCCTGCTTTGTTCCAGCAGCACCTGATGTTGGTGCAGATACTGTAAGAGTGTTAATCTTACCAGCCTGTCCCTGTACATAGTATGTAAGTGTTGTACCTTGGTTGTTAATTACAACTGTACCAATTGCTGTTGTCTTTGTGTAGACATAAAATGTTGCGGTTGTTCCTGTACCAGTTGCAATTGTCAAAGATGATGATCCTGATGATGCTCCTACTGGTGCAGCAGATGTGTGTAGTGCAGACACGATTGTTGCATTTGTTGTTGTTACAGAAACTGATGTTCCTGTGTCAACTGTTGCTACAAACTTTAGTGCGTCGGCAGCGTCAACTGTATTGTCTGCAGGGACTGGCAATGCAGCAGGTGTAGCGATTGCAGAAGCGGTTGTGTTAGCCGTTCCAGCAAGATCTACAGCAACTGTCATTACAGCAGCACTTGCAGGTGTTGCTACGATTGTGCCCAAAGTCATGGCTGCAACCATGGCTAGTGCGATTTTCTTAAATGAGTTCATTTAATTTATTCCTTTTCTTTATAATAGGTTTAATCTATCCAGATAATCTTTTACATCTTCTGGCATAGACTTATATTGTATCACGTTGTGAGAATCCTTGTCAAATGGGTCATCACTATTTTTAGATCTGTCCCTAAATGTATGGATTTCTACCTCAGCATTATTGTCTTTAGGGGTATGAGATATAGCCCCAAAGATTGCTCCACACACAGCATCAGCCAAGTCTTTTGACTTTTTTCTGGGGTGGTCAACTCTATCATTTTTCATAATCTTTAACTGTGTTAGTTCGTCAAAGAGTAGATCGATTGCTGGCATAGCCAATCTTTCCTCATATACAAGCATAGCCATGTCCTCATAATGTTTCTTAGCAACAGAAACAGTATCAGTTCTCATTCCAACCTGCTTTAATTCATTTTGAATATCAAATGACTGCCAGCGGTCAAAAGAAACCATGCCAATATTAAATCCTATTCTTCTTAAATTTTGAATCCATTGTTTAACCTCTGATAAATTTACTGGACCCTCAATTTTTGGTTCCCACCAAGCAACTGCATCGACTACTACAATGGGTGCTACTTGCTCATAATTATTAATTACTTGAATGTTTACCCACTTATCTACATGTGCAATAGCAACTGCACACTTATCGTGCTTCTGAGCAAGGTCGGCATGGACGTAATAAACCTTATTTGGATCTGGCTTAAATGCTTCGTCAAATCTTCTAAAATTATCTATTGGGTTTCTTAATGTCATACATGATCTAACTTTTTCGTGTTGCTTAAAAAATGCATCTGATGCAAATGTTGGAACACATGCAAAACGCATCATAGCGTCTCCAAGGTCTGTATAAAATGCAATCTTAAAATCATCAATTTGACGAGTTGGATTCACTTCCCATGTTGGCCTTTTAAGAGCAAATACTCCTGGATACTTGTAAGAAATAATATGATCTTCATCCCAAGAAATATCCATTGTATTTCCTGAAGAGTCTTCTGGTAAATCAGGATTCATAACAAAAGTATGACTTCTTTCTATTACTTCTTTTTCTAAAATTACATCATCATATCTTTCTGAAATAAAGTCTCCTGGATATCTTGGGAAAGAAAGCAAAACAACCTTGCCAAGATCAGGAAAACGAGAGTCTACTGATCCACGGAAAGCCTTGTAGATATTATCAGCGGTCTTTCCCTGTTCATTTCCTGTTCCAACCTCAGATGCAAAACCAGAAATTTCATCAAGCACTGCAAGAAGAAGGTTTAGGCCTTCATGTGACTCACGCTCTGAGTGTCCAGAGTAAACAGTAATAGACTTGTCAAATTCTATAGAGTCAGCCTTTGCATAAAACTTACCTGCAAACCATGGGGATTTTTCAATCTTTGTTTTAAAACCTTTAAAGAAAACATTCTTAGCCTGCTGAGCGTTAATAGCCACATTGATAAGGTCAATAGCGTCACCAGACGGCTTCCCAAAGTATCTTGCTGGATCTTTAAGGCATAGTAGTTTGTATACAATGTATGAGCAGGCTACCGTCGATGTAAAGTCTTTTCCTGACCCCTTGCCAAGTTGCAAAATGATTTCGTTCTTTGTGTACTTTTCATAGTACCTTGCGCCTTCTTCTTCCCCCATAATATCAATGAGGTCTTCTTTACGATATATCTGGCTCATTGCCTCAACGATGTCGTACTGAATATCTGATAGTCCAGGCTGTCCTAGAAATGCTTCACCTTCAACAAATGTTTTAGCATCTACTGGAATTTCTTCAAAATGATTGTCTTTAAGTACTTCAAGAAACTCATTGAACATCGTGGACAACTGTAATCACCTCATTGTCTTTTGCAAATGAAGATAGTCTACGCATAATCTCATCACGAATCTGTGGATATTCAGAAGCAATATCTTTTAATATTGAAACAAGAACTTCTTGTCTACGCTCAATCTCAATCATTTCTTCTGCAAGTTCTTTATTTTCAAGCAGGCCAGCCTTTTGAAGCATATCGATTCTCTTGGACTCAATATCCATTACAAGTTTAATTGCAGCGGTCTTTGCGCTAAGGTTATTGGTCATAGATGCTTCATCAATAACCTCATAGGTTCTAGATACCAACTTGCTGTAGTGTGTATCAGCAGCAGCAAGTGCCTCCTTAGCACGAGCACGAATAGCATCATTTGCAGAAGCCATTACCTTCCACTCATTAATAAGTGTTACAACTTTTTGTCTTGGTATAGAAAGTTGTTTTGATATTACTGTTGGATCATTGCCCTTTAGGTATTCTTCTACAACCTGATTTACTTCATCAAGATGTTTAACTAAATCGTCTTCAGTTGACATACTTACCCTCTAGTCTATTAATTTCATCTTTGATATAAAATATTGCTTTCTCAAGATCTTGGATGGTCTTTGACTCATCTTTAAGTCCTGCTCTCCATAAATACTTAAATGCATTTCCAATATTAAAATTTCTATGTCTCGTAATCTGAATGCACTCTACCCCAGAAGGGTCGGTTGTATAGTGTGTTGGGTGGTTAACTTGATCAACTGTAATGTTTAGGTTTTCACTCATCGTTTTGACTTCCTTAATCCAAACTTAGCAAGGTATACGTATATAGTTTCTAGGCTCACTCCGCACTCCTTTGCAATCTCTTCTGGAGTCTTCTTATCCATAAGGTACCTCTTACGCATAAAAGTCTCGCTTGTATATAGTTTAGCACCCATGAGATTAGTTGTCAACTCCTATTGCTTTGCCCCAGTTTTTTAATGACCAGTGTCCAATACCACAAGCATCTGCCACATCATTGTCATCTATATTTCTGTCATAGACAGTATTAATAAACCTAATCGTTCTTTCTTTTCTAAGCATTCTTTCATATGCCTTGTACCAAGATACAGACTTTCCTGGATGCTGTGACCTAATAAACAGTTGCTCATCTTTAGATATTTTTTTGTTTCCAATATAATTTTGCCAAGTTATTGGAGAAACCTTTCCAATAATTTTTGTTCCTGATTGTGCTGCTGCACCAAGAATAGCCCCTTGAACTAAAGCAAGATCTGCAGCAGTTTTAGGGCTATTCATGAATACTGTATGCTCAATTACAATTGCTTCAAATCCACCATAGTGGTCTAAGAACGCCTTCACTTTTTTCCCTGCATCCATTACTTTTTGGTATATATTATTTCCTTCAAAATATAACTTGCCTACTGACTCTAAAGAATTTTTTTCTGTATCGAATATGGCAAAGGCAAGACTAGTAGTACTAGCATCTATAGAGCAAATAATCTTTGGCATTACCTCAATGCCCCATTTATTTTTTACCATTTACTCTACCCTTTATCTCTTTTATTGCTTTACTAACTGCGTCAGGATTAATGCTACAAGACGAACAAACTGCATCATCATTATATATAGAAAGAGGGGTAGAGCAAGACTTACAAAGCCTTACCTTACCCTTCCTCTTCTGTCTCTTTGATTGTATATATCTAGCAGCAATTTTTTCTTTTGTTGCTATATCTCTACATACTGGAGAGCAGTATATTTGATAAGATACTGTTGGTTCAAACTGGTTATCGCAACATCTACAATTGTTCACTCAGAATCTCCAGGGGCGCTATTTTTAATACGCCTGTCCCTGCAGACTCACATGCTTTTTTAATTGGGCATGACTTGCATATCTTGGAGTTAGATCTATAGTTTTTGGTTGGCAGGGTTTTATCTTCCCACGCCTTGCGAACTGATCTCATCCAATCAAATGCCTGGTCTACCCACCGACGGTAATGATCGTTTACATCTACTGGGATCAAAAGTAGTTCATGATTATTTTTATTTTCATAAATCATAACACCCTTTGGTCTCTTTAAGATCTTCATATAAATAAGCAACTGCATTAAGTGGCCAGTCTTGGCCTTGCCTGATGCCTTTCTATATTCAAACCCTTCATTCATCATTGTTTTAATTTCACCAATGAGTTCTTCTCCTTGCCAATCAAACATAACATCGCCATATCCAAAGATAGGAGGATCGTCGTGTCTAATCTTAAACTCTGTTGTAGGCTCATTATCGTCATCACGATAAACCTTAACTATTCCTGCATTCATCATAGCATTCTGGATTCGTGCGTGAGAAAGCGTTCCTGCAGTCATGTTGGCTGCTGCGTATGCATCAGCATTATCTTCAAATGTTTGACCTTCAAATGCTAGATACCAGTATCTTGCACACTCTCCGTGACCATAAGCAATAGTTGATGGAGCAAAAGTCTTCTTGGTTGTATGCTTGTCTACACGATTGATCGTATATCCTTCTTTAATTTTTGCCTCAAGACCTGCAATATCCATAGGATGGATTGGCTTTTCTTCAGGCTTTATCATTACCGTATGCAATAAGTTTTTCGTCATAATTTCTCGTTTCTGTTAGTATAAGTATAGCAGATTATCGGGTTATGTATTTCAAAGCAGATACAAGATTGTTAATTGACTCTGCTGCAGTATAATAAAGGTTTTTCTTTCCACGATCTGACTTGTCCACATTAGCCATCCAAGTAGCCTTAAAAGCCATTTTTGCTGCTATCGCCTGTAGTCTAACTATCTCTACAGTAGCCACATTCAATGGGATGTCTGGCTTTATAATAATCTTAGCAATGAAGGTTAGTGCAGTCGTTAACTCTTCATCTTCCATGTAGTCTGCTATCTCTGCCAAACCATTTACCATATCTATCGTTGTCTGTTGCTGTTCCATTATTCCTCCACTAGATCTTCTAATATGCTCATCTCAATTATAGCAAGTCTAACTTTAGAGTTACCCTCGCCTATGACGACTACTATTGCTGGGTCCTTACCATTTTTCATGGCATCAGTAGTAGCCTTAGCCCAAACCTCTTTATTTAAAGTAAAGGACTTTCCAACCTCTTTAAAGTCTACGACAAAGTTTTTCCAGGAAGCGTCTCCCTTTTGTGTGTTACGACCAGAGTTCTTGTGCTGCTTAGCACCTATTCTCTTGGATTCACTCTTCTCTGTCATTACCCTTCCATTTCTGCTTGCCAAATTTAACACTGCTGATATGTTTATCTTTACACATCCAAGTTGCTGTTTTTGTTTCTGCATACAATCTTAAACTTTTAACTTCTGCTTTGCATGTATGACAAACAAACTTGCCTGGATATACAGTAAAGTTACCCATTTAGCCTATCCTTGATTGACTGTTGCAAATCAAGATCCTCCCTTACACGATTAACGAATGCTTCCTTGCCTTGCACCTTTGAGCCATCAGGTAGTATGTACCATGCTCCTGTTCGCTCTACGATACCGTTTAGTTCTGCTGTAGTAACCAAATCACCAATGGTATCAAGACCAATATCGTCACCTCTAAAGTAAAAATCATACTCACCAGACTGGAACCCTGGAGAGGTTTTGGAGAACTGGAGTTCCCACTTAATAGTTCTGCCAATTTTTTCTTCAATTAGTTTGTCTCCTACCTTAATCTTTCCCTTAATTGCTTGATTGTCTGACTCTGAAGAAAAGAGTTTAATAATACATGAGGAATAAAACTTAGTAGCCTGACCACCAGAAGGCTGCTGGCTAGTATACATAGCATTAATATTGTTACGAGACTGAGAAATAAGAACAAGCAAAGTTGGCTTAACCTTATTGTTTGCATAGTTAAGCATTTTCCATGCGTTACTAAAGTCACGGGATTCTGCTCCAATCTGTTTTGTATTTTCTAATGCCTTCATCTCATCTGTATCTTTTTCAAAATAAATTGCAGGAAGCATCGATGTAATAGAGTCTACTACAATTAAATCAACTCCAGCGTTCATTAATCCAACGCCCACATCTACCATATCGCTGATAGTTCTTGCTTGTGAGTAGATTAGTTTTTCTGGATCTACCCCAAGAGTTCTAGCCCAGTCTTCAGAGTATGACATTTCTGAATCAATCCAGGCACACAACTTACCCTCTGCCTGTGCTAAAGCAATCATCTGAAGGCACATAGATGATTTTGCAGATGATTTTGATCCCCAAATAAGAACTTGTCTGCCATATGGCAAACCTCCCCCTAGGGCACGGTTTAAACCAAAACTAGGTGTAGGCTGGTATTCATAGTTAACGCCAACACCAGTTCCCAATCTCTTTCTCAACTTAGGATCAAGTTGTGCTAATGCTTCTTCTACGCTAACTGACATGTACATCCTCCAATGTTACTGTTCCGTCTTTAGTCTTTCCAAAATTAAACTTATAAGATTTTCCCTCTTCAATGTGCATATATGCTTTTGCAAAAGATGTTGGAAAAACTGTTATAGAGTGAAGTTCTCTACTTGTATCTGCTAGTGTAAGAGATGCCATCTTCTTTCCAGTCTTGGTTATCCTTGGCTTAAAAGAAACAACAAACATTTCTTCTTCTGTGTATGGCAATTGCTTATAACTTAAAAACTTTACAAGCGCATTTGTAGAGCCTTTTATCTCGTCAGCAGGTACTGCAGATACAATCCTATTATCATTTGCAAGAATAAGATAAGTGCGACCAGTCTCAATAGTCGTAGACTCTTCGTCAAATATACCAACACTACCAGTCTTGTCCAAAACTTCAACTCGTGACCACCCTGTTCCTCGCTTAATTGATTTTACCATGCCAAGCAAAACGTATGAACCCTTTTCTTCAAACTCTTCTACATCCTGAATAAATGCATAGTAGTGTGATGGAATCGTAATATTAAACTCTGGAAGGTTTAAGTACTCATATAGATTCTCTTTAATCTGATCATCATTTCTTGGATTATCTGGAAATGTTAATGCTCCAACCATATTCATGGCTTGCAGTGCACGACTGTTTACTCCATTACCTTTGGTAAAAGTAAACTCTTCAACCTCTTTAAAAGTCTTAAATGGCCTTGCAGCAATATACTTTTCTGCAATGTTGCTAGAAATATATTTAATTCCTGTTAGACCAAATCTAATTCCTTTACCCTCAATCTTAAAGTCAAAATCTGAATCATTAATATGAGGCAACTTTACTGGAATGCCCATACGCTTTGCTTCAATAAGATACTCAGTTCTGTTGTCCTTATCTTTTTCATTTTTTAATAAGGCAAACATAAACTCTAGCGGGTAGTAATACTTTAACCACGCCGTCCAATACGAGAGAGTCGAGTAAGCCACTGCGTGGCTCTTGTTGAAAGAATACCCTGCATGGGCTTCAAAGTCATGCCATAGATCAAGAGCCTGGTTAGGCGAGATATAAGCAGACGCACCAGAAACGAACTTGTCTTTGAAAACGTCAAACTCTTTAGCATCTTTTTTCTTTCCAATGATCTTTCTAACTTTATCTGCTTCCGACATGGACATCTGTCCAAGGTGTACGCATGCTTGCATAACCTGTTCTTGGTAAAGAACACAGCCATAGGTATCCTCCGTAAATGGTTTCATAACTTGGTGACTATAGGAAACGCTCTGCTTACCATGTTTACGAGCAATATAGTCTTTACCGATTGTATTCATTGCACCTGGGCGAACAAGAGCATTTGATGCAGCCAGTTCGTTAAAGTTCTTTACACCCATCTTAACTAGAAGGTTGGTGTATGGAGTTGCTTCACACTGGAATACTCCCTTTGTGTACCCATCAGAAAGCATCTCATAAATCTTTGGATCTGTAAGGTCAATTGCGTGTAAATCAATATCTTTGTAATGATTTTCTTTAATCATTGAAACGCAATCTTGAATAACGCTAAGAGTCTTTAGTCCCAAAGCATCAATTTTAATTAAGCCGATTCTTTCTGCTTCTTCCATATCGACACCAACCACTGGTATCCTATCGTCAGATCCAGGAGCAGAGCGAGTCTCCATCGGCGCATACCTAAAGATTGGATCTTTACTAGTAACAACTCCTGCAGCGTGAATACCAGTACCCCTAATTCGACCACGTAATTGCTCACCATAAATTTCTACCTCTGGATATTTCTCTCTAAATTCTCTAGTAGATTTTGAAGTACAAAAATCTTCCCATGTATCTACCAACTTTAAAACTTTGTTTACATCTGCTAGTGGAATGTTTAAAACTCTTGCAACATCTCTAACAACTCCCTTATCTTTAAACTGTAAGAATGTAGCAATAGATGCAACATGTCGATACTGTCTAACTAGATAATCTTTAACCTCATCACGGCGAGAGTCTTGAATGTCTGTATCAATATCAGGAAAGTCATTACGCTCTGGATTAATAAAGCGGAAGAAAAGCAACCCATACTTAATTGGATCTACATCTGTAATACCCAAGGCATAACAAACTAAAGAACCAGCAGCAGAGCCACGACCTGGACCTACCATAATCCCTTCTTTCTTGGCCCAAGCAATCATGCTTTGAACTACAAGAAAGTATGGTGCAAACTTCTTATCTTTGATGATATTAAGTTCTTCTTCAACTCTTGCAACATACTCTGGATTATCAGCAAAACCTCTTTGCTCCAAACCTTCATAAGCAATCTTTTTTAATTCCTTATCAGGACTCTTATATTGTACGGGAAGCAGGTTCATTCCATCTTGAATGCCATAGTCTCCTACAGTATCTGCTAATAGAAGTGTGTTTGAGTAGATGTCTGGTCGATCAATACCCTGGGCTTCCATGGCTGCCTTAATCTCTTCATATGAAAGTAGGTGTATGTCAAACTTATTAAATGTAATCTGGCGGTCTTCTCCATATAGATAGTCAAGTCGCTTCATCATATCTGGTTGCTTCTTTGACTTTTCGTATGTGCTATCTTTCAGAATTTTACCGTGAGTATTCATAAGCAACTTAAACTCTTGAACCTCTTTTTGAGATTCATCAACATGGTGGCAGTCTGGTGTAACAACAACCTTGATGCCAAATTCATCTGCAAGTTCAATTAGATACTTATTAATATGTGCTTCATTGTGAGGCATCACCTCAATGTAATAGTCATCTCCAAAGCGATCTTTAAACCAAGAAATGTACTTCTTGGCAAGAGCAAACTCTTCTTCCTCTAATGCTTTAACAAGTACACTACTTGGACAAGCAGAGGTGACAATAATTCCCTCTTTATACTTTTCTAAAATTGTAAAATCAAATCGTGGCTTCTTAAAGAAACCATCTGTCCAAGACAGTTCGCTAATCTTGTTAAGATTCTCTAAACCAATTTGATTCTTGGCTAGAAGGATAATGTGGTTGTAGACAAGATCTTGTTGACCTTCTCTTTCAGACTTATCTCGTGTATCAGATATGTCTGCACACATGTATCCCTCTAGCCCAAGAATTGGCTTTATGCCCTTTGCTTTTGCAATACGGTGCAGTTCCCTATGCCCAGATAAAGTACCGTGGTCAGTGATGGCTATTGCAGGCATCCCTAACTCAACTGCACGGTTCACGTATTCTTCTGGAGTAGCAATCCCATCAAATAAACTGAAATGGGTATGGACATGTAAGCCGACGTAGTTCATATTACCAATCAGTGTTGGTAGATGAAGTTATAGATGGACCATCAAAGCCCAAATAGTATGCTTCTTGCTCAGCATATGGAATCTTCTTCAATGCTGACTCAAGTGGGTAAGGCTTAATGTCTCCCCATGTAAATGGCTCCTTGTCTGGAGCAGATGGAATAAGTGTGTAATTAGTTTCAGTTCCCTGACCATTACGCTTTAACTTCCATACTACGTTTGAAATGCTTCCTGTCTCCAGTGCATACTCACGAATTGTATTAAATGATGATTGCTTGCTGATACCCATTGACCAGATTGCAACATATGGTGCTTCAATGCCATCGTCTACTAGGACGTTGCAGTAAAAGCGAAGACGACCACGCCATCCAGCCTTTGGATCCTTGCGATGCATTTCTTCTGCCCAGTCACGACCTTCTGTATCCATTGTATCTACAGCCTTGCGCTTGTAGTCCTTTGGGTTTACGTGTTCCTTTACAACAAGTGCAAGTCCACGCTCTTCATTGTAGTTCGCTGAGTCTTCATCAAGTTCTTCGATAAAGCGAATCTTAACTGACTGTCCGTCGGCAAGTTTTAGCCACTTAACCTTTGGTCCGTCATTTTCGTACTTTGGCTTGTCGAGCAGGGCATTAATGTTTTTGAGTCCCTTTACTACGCTCATATTATTTCTCCTTTGTGTTGTTATATTAGTTTAGCATAAGAGATATAGATTTGTCAAACTGGAACTCTAAGTTCTTAAGTTCTTCGTCTGGCATGTCTCCAATATCTTTATACTGATTGTTTAGTTTAATAACAGAAACACGATTAGAAAGTTTTTCAACTATCCTATCCTTCATGTTTCCTCCCGCCTCATCATTATCAGCAATAACAATAATGTTATTGAAATACTTTTGAAGCAATTCTATTTGTGTATTTGAAACATTGGCACCAAGTGTTGCAACTGCTGGAAGTCCAACCTGGTCTAACCTAATAGCATCAAATGAAGATTCTACTACATATACTCTATCAGATTTCTTTACACGATGCAAATTGAAAAGTGTCTTACTCTTTGGAAGTCCTGGAGTATTCTTAAACTCTTTACCCTCAATAGATCTACCAACAAATCCGATAGGAATTCCATCTGGACTATGAACTGGAACTGTAACCATGTCCTGCTTGTCTGAATAACCAAGAGAAAATTTTATCCAAGACTGCATCTCTATGTGCCTTGATTTAAAATATTGTTTTGGTCTATCAAGTGATCCTAGGTTGTTATAAAGTCTCTTAAGTATGTCGGTGTCAAACTTCTTAAACTCTTCTTCAACAACAAGACTTTTGTTGATATCGTCAACAAGATTACTTAATTTTTCTTTTGACTTAATGTATCTGGCTGCCTCAAAATATGTTCGACCAGAGGTATGCATTATTAGTTCAATTATGTCTGCTGTCTTCTGGCAAGAAAAACAAAAGAACAAACCATTTAGTTTGTGAACTTCTCCTGCTGGGGTTCTATGGTTGTTGTGAAATGGACAAAAGATTATATAGTTATCTGAAAGGTCAGACTCAATGTCTATACCTGATCCTGTAAGGACTCTTCTGACTTGCTCTGCGGTATAAAGATTGGGTTGGTTCCGTCTATACCTGCTATCCATTTGCTCTTCCTTTTCCCTGCGTAAACTGCCTGTATCGATAATTCAAATTCAAAAAAGTTCTTAGTATCATTATAGCGTATAGTGAAGTCTGGGTCAAGATCTAGCCTTGGCACATACCCACTTAGTTTCATCTCTGAAACTAATAGCCTTATATATTCTATTTTTAGTCTTCCTATCATGGAGTCATCATGAATGATCCCATCAAGATAAAACCTTTTTATGGGCTTATGATGATAGAATGTAGGTGGTAAGTTCTCCCTGATTTCTGACATACCATATTATAACTACTTATCTTCAAAGTCTTTATATCGATAGTATCCCTTATCAAAGTCACACTGTACCAAAAAGTCTCCCATAAATCCATTACGGTTCTTTCTAAAAGCACACTCAATAATATCGCTATTGGTTCCACGGCCCAATGCAAGGACCCAATCTGCATCGTAAGCAATCTGTCTAGACCAAGCAGTTTGACCCAGCGTAGGTACCGTAGAGAGGTCATTAACATCATCTGGTGTGGCAGACGAGATAGCGATAATAGGAACTTCTTCACCAATAGCCATTAGTTTAAGTTCTCGTGAAAGGTTCTTCATTCGCACTGTTTCATTATCTGACTTCTGGTTAGGAGCCATTAACTGAAGGTAGTCAACGATTACAAAGTCTGGCTTGTATTGATCTATCTTTCCACGAAGAACTGATGGGTTAATTTCTCCACCTTGATCATTGGAGATGATATGAAACTCTGGCTTTCCTGCAAGATTCTTTGCATGCCAATCTTTTAACATATCAATTTCAATTTCACCATTGCTAATCTTTCTATGAGACCAGCGACCTTCACCCATAATGGTAAATACACGATTACGAACTTCAGTCTCAGACATTTCAAGAGAGATTACCATTGGAGACTTTCCTTGCTTCCATGCTTGAACAGCAAAGTAAAGGGCAAGCCATGACTTTCCAATACCTGGATATGCAAGGAATACGCCAAGTTGTCCTGGCATAATTCCAGAAGGAAGATAGTTGTCAAAACCTGGAAGACCTGTTTTAATTCCAGATAGACCCAGGGCTTGTTGCTTCTTGACATTTTCAAAGTATGCAATTGCGGACTCAAGATCTGTAACATCAATATCACGAATTGCAGATGTGTTCTTTTTTAATTCTGATGTTTTTGTGATTAGGTCGTTTAGTGCTGTTGTGCCTTGATTGTTTTGAACATTTGTTGCAGCAGAGCGAAGTATATCCTTTAGACTATCATTAAGGTATTCTCCTTGAAGTTCTTCAAGGTGATGCTTGGTTGAGCCAACACTTTGAACTGGTTCGAAGTCTCTAAACTTTTCTGTAACAAGTTCTGCAGGCGGAACTGTGGCATTATTTTCAAAATAAAGTCTTATAAACTCCCAGATGTCTCCGTGGGTTCTTAGAAGATTATCGACATTGGCTTGGAGAAGAACATGCATCTGCTTATCTTCTAGAACTGCAGTAATCAGTTTGGACTCTGTATTATTCACTTAACCACTCCTTTGCCATTCGTCTACGCTCTGCTCTTTCTGCATCGTCTCTTTTTTTATCTAATCTTGCCTGTAATATTTTTTCTGTATTGTACGCAAAGTAATTCCAACTAGGAGACTGAGCAACACTAAAATAATACTCAAGTAAATCATAGCACTCTCCCATACCATATGACTCAATAAGGGCATCTGAAGCCCATTGCTCTACATTTAAATTCAGTGATGGCTTTTGTTCATACTTTGCAGTATGGAACTTGCTGTAGCGTGAAAGCAAAGCCATTCGGTCTTTGCGTTCTGCCATTATCCTTCAGCAGCCTCCGATTGGGCTTCTAAAATCTTTGCAGTTAGTTTGTCTTCAACAAACTTATACACACGCTCAAAAGCCTGATCAGTGTTTTCTCCATCACGCTTTGAGTCTACAACTCCAAGGTCAAGCCTTAGTGATTGAAAGTTTCCAAGATTTAATGTGTATCCTAGTGTTACGGATACCTTTGTTGATTCGTTTTCCATTTTATACCCTTCGCTAAATAGATTCATTCCATATTGGAACAAATCGACCATCTTCTGTCTTCCTATATGTAAGTATACCATCGCCCATTCTTCGTGTCAACTCTTGTTTACTAGGCGTAATATCATTAGTAATTAACTTATCTTTTCTCGGCCTGCCAATATGGTATGAAGCAAGTATATCACGAATCTCTCGAACTTGCGATTCTGAGTAATACGACCTAACCTGAAAACCTCTGGCCCCACCTTTTTGTGACCCCATGGGAAATGGAATTACTCCACGCTTCATCAAGTCTGGTAAATATTTTTTATGACGATTAACTAATTCAGCAGTCTGGCCAACTGTATATGCTCGTTCTCTTTTGTTTTTGAAATCACTAATTAGACAACTTTCAATTTGATCTTTAGTAATATTATAAACAGACATAATTCCATTTGAATGATTGTAGTGATGTATTCTAACTAGGTTTCCGTTAAGAAACCAAACCTTTTTATTACCTGGAATTACAGGTGACTCATTGTATTTTTCGCTCTCAATTGTTCCCTTTTTAGTAACCATCGTCCCTCCAATGTTTGGCTAGGTGGGTGGAAAAAAAATCTTGACCCGCAAACCATGCAGTATACTTCAAGATGATTAATCTCGCTATACTGTCTGTCTATAAAAACTCTTCCATTACATTTCTTACAAGATAGCATTAGTTAGGAATTCCAACCACTATGAGGTTAATTCCAATGCTAGTGTCTCCTCCAGTATTAAACTTAACTGTTCCTTCTACCCTTGATGTTGAGACACCAGTTATTGTTACTGTAACATCTTTTCCAGCATCTGTTCCTCCAATATTAATTGGGGTTGCTGTGATTACTGGAGCAAACTTAAAGTCTGTTCCAAAGTCATAGGAGAATGTCTTAGAGGATCCAGCAGTTTGTGTGCTACTTGTTGTAACCTGTACATACCCGCCTATTATACGGGCCTCTGAGGCCTTTACGCTTTGCTTTCCAGATGTAGGGGTATCTACTGTAACATACTTGTATGTTGAAGGAGATATCTGTGTAGACAGATCATTAATAGCCTTAACAATCTGATATATATATGTTACATCTAGTGGTTGCCCTCTTTCGGGCACAGGTAAAATAGCCATAATACAATTATACCAGAGACCTAACTCCAGAATCATAAACCTTAATTCCAGAATTTATGGATGGTTTTACTGAAGATATTTGAACTACTACTCTGACAGAGGATGTTCCAGTTTTTAAAAATGAATAACTTGTATTGTTTGAAACTCCAATAAACTTAAAGTCTCCTCCATCAAAAGATGCAAAAACATCATAAGTAATCTGAATAGATATATCTTCTGTAGACCAGTTAACCAAAATTGTATTGCCTACAATATTAAGATCTCCAGGAAGTACTACTACTGGTTGGGCATTAACCAAAAAGACCTGGGACCACGCAGACTTTCTATTCTTGTCTTCTGCAATAATTCGAAATCTAGCAACTCTTCCATTTTCAGATGTTACTTTTCCAAGAAGTTCTTTCTTTACGATAACATTTTTTATTCCTACATCTGCCACTATAGCACATCCAATGAGAATCTAAACTCTATATAGTTTGTTGTGTTTGCTGATTTAATTATTGTTTTTGCTTGAGGGCTTCGTATGACTGAGTATCCAGTTAAACCATAGACAGAATTTGTAGATGTTACATTTTCTAATCTAAGTCCATCTAAACATACATAAAAGTCTGATGTAGGAGTAGTGCTGCCATCTTTGAAAACACATGCGTATATTCTAGCCTGATTTATTTCAGCCCAAGAAAAGTCAGCACTCTTTTTTAACTCTTGCAGTTGTTTTGATACAACAAAATATCTATTCTCTGAAAAATCATTATTTGTGCTATCTACAACTGCTTCAAATGTTGCCCACTTTCCAGTTTTAAATGTACCCGTAGAAGAGAATTCAACAATAATTTTGACAGAAGAAGGCAATGTTACTGCACTACCAACTTTATTTACTACAGAGAATGCAAGTCTTAGTTCATCTGTTGGAGCATTCTTACTAAGATTTACTGCAGTGTTTGTTAACTGTATGTAGTTTGATCCGCCTGATATATTAAACTGCCCATCCGAGCCAACAGATATGTTTGAGTTGTTACCAGATATTGCAAATATGTTATTTAAAAACCTACATCTTTCATATCTTGCAACTCTCTCAGAATTTGTAAAAATCTTATTATCAGCATTTGTTTGAAATACTGGATATGCCTGACTTATAATATTTGTTTCAACATCATTAATTAAGTATCCAGAAGAAACAAATGTTCCAGTTATACTGGAACTAGCAACAAGAGTAAATGTTGTTGGGCTTGGAACTGTAGCAATATTTTTTGCTGATAGATTAAACACTGCTGGAGAAACTGCAGAAATAGAAATTGTGTCCCCAATGGAAAGTCCGTGCTCAATATCTGTAGTATACGTTACTGTCGTTCCAGAGGCACTTGCGTTAATAACTTTAACTACCCTGTCATCTAATGGCTCATAGATTGATGGTATTTCTGTACCCTGAGAGGAATACTTCCATAACTCTGAATCAGAAAACGAAAATATATTTTTACTATCAAATGCTCCAGCAGCAGGATTGGATGCTGCTGAGAATATTCCAACTTCAGTGATCTCATATCTTTCCTGGGTTGGAAGTTCTGCTGTAAGAACTACTTTTGAAACTCCGTCTTCATCAACAAATCCACGAGAAATGATTGGAACACGGAACATCTCAAAGTCAAGAGATTTTTTATTTGAATAGTCTCCAAGTTGTCCATCTGCTACTAGGGGAGTTGGACCACACCCTACAGCAATATGTGATGCATATGATGGGGTTTGCCCAACAAGATACTTGGCTAAAATATTTTTACCTGTGTTAGTTATCATTCGTTTCCTCCAGTATATATTGTATCATCAAACACCTCTCCACTTGTCAATATCTGAACCTCGGCCTGCTCTCCATCCTTAACATCAATAAGGTTAATAACCAGATCTCCAGTTATTGGGTCAATATAGACAGACTTACAGTTTGGAACCTTTGTCCACTTAGTCTTATCTGTTTGTGTAGGATCATTTGCTGGTGGGAATATGTCATATCCATTGCCACATATAGGAAGTTTATCTAAAATAGAAATAGATAAAGACTTAAAATATGAATCAGAAGACTGCAACCTTAAAACATTATTTGGATTGTACTGAAGGTATAGGTCTGTTAAATTTTTTATAGGTGTATATAGTATTTTTTGTCCGTTGACAAGATCATGTCGAGAGATTGTTGCAAGTTCTTGTCCTCCAATATCTTCAAATATAAGATCTGTCATTATGTCAATAGACATAACTTCATCATCTTTTATTATTAAGTCTGGTGTTGCTACTTTTACAGACTTTGGATCTATAACTGGTTTTGGATCTGGAAGATCTGCAGTTGGGTTTACTGACATCACAACACCTCACTTAAAAATATAGTCATATCTGCGCCATCAGAACTCTTTGAGTAGTCTATGTTGTATATAACAAACCTGCTTGTTGGAGATGATGCCATATTAACACCGTTCTCTTCATAGTCTAAAGTTACTATATCTCCAAGTTGTAGTGTTGGGATTGGAAAAATCTTAACACCTACAGATTTTCTAGGTTTAGAAATTTTTTCAATTAACCATTTCATTAAACTATTTGCTTCATCATATGACTGAATATATGGTGTTGTCAAAGAAAAATCTTTTTTGCCATGTGTCATTCTGCTTAACTTAATATCCTGGTAGTCTTGCTTAATTTTAAATGGATTTGAAACAGATGTTTCTGTAATAAATGTTGGATTAGATAAAGAAGTATTCCTGTCAAAATAGTCATCAACAGTTAGCCTATTGTCTGACTGCTGAGTAAATGTTACCCCTTGCACTCTTAGATAGTTTCCAGTTGTTTCGTCAAGACTTATTGCAGTGTCGGTTGCATTAAATATAATAAATTCTGCTCCATATGACCCCGCTCTAAATCCTGATACAACATATCCTTTTAGTTTATTAAATGTTGGAGATAGTTTTGCAGTAAGAGCAGGAAAGGCTTTGTCATATTTAAAATTAAATGTTGCTGCCTCTCTCATAATGCTTCCAAACTCTTCAAAGTATATATTGTATCTTGGGGCTTCGGAAGTTCCTATCCCAGAAAGGTATGTGTCTTGTATTAATCCACTAAGAGCATACTTTCTAAATGACTCATTTGCGTCAATGTCAGAATCTCCAAAGACTGAGTTAACTGGAGCACCTAAAGAAAATGTTGTATTTTGAGAATAGTTATTGCATAGTGCGTAAACATTTTCAAACATAATTCTAGAAGACCCTCTGGTAAACAAAGCAAGTCCAGAATAGGTTGGAAGTGGTTCTTCATCATCAATAGTTTTAATTAGTTTTCCGTTTAGATATAGGTAGAACCTTCTTACCTTACCGATGTCTTGATACTCTACTGCAAGATCGTATACCGTCGGATTTTCTTCAGCAATAATTCTTGACTGACCAGTAAATTTTCCATCATCTACAGTGATTTCTCCAAGACCTTCCCAAAGAGGAACTGGAATTGCTGCACCATTATTAGATTTTATTTTATAAAAGAAAACATTGCTGACTGTTTGTCTTTCTTCTTTAGATAAGTTTCCAATTCCAAGTGCTGCAATTTCAAAATAGTACCCTACATTTGTCGTTGGGTTGATCATAAAGGCAAGGCCTCCAGATCCACCAGAAATATTTATATTCTTATCTGGTGTACTTCCGTTAACAATGTAGTAGGTATCAGATCCATTTGATGTTTGTCCTCTATCTTCATTGTTTTCAATTTTACCTACGATTCTCATTCTTGTTCCAAAATGCTTATACTTGTTGTCTTCTAGTGACTTATACACATATGATACGAAGTCTCTTGGTTTTTCTTTAGTTGTAAAGTTAGGTCCAGTTAGACATAGTGCAGAAGACTGCAGTGTTCCGCTTTGAACTTGTGTTGCCGTACTTATTTCGCCAACAAAAGATGTTGACATAAAGTTTTTTATAATTCCATTTCTTGAAGAAGATCTAGATACGGCATCAGATGAAATACCAGCGGCATTTAATTTACCAGCAGAGGCTACTGTGGTACTTGGTAACTCTAAGTCTTTTTCAAAAAGATACTCAGAACGCATATGGCATCCCTTAACATTATTTTCTGACTTCCAGTAATCAGCAATACCAGCATTGTGTGCTACAACAGTTGTTCCAAACTGACCACGGCCATGCTTTGCCACTGGGCCGTTCTTTAACTTTGTGACCCCAGATATTTCCTCATAGTTTGGCTCAGCATAAACTCTTACAAGCCCTGTTGGATAAATCTTTCCATTAAATGGAAGTTTTGCAAAATAGTTTTGATAGTCTTCTGTAGAAGTTATCCATACATTGCCAAAACCTGACACATTGTATTGAACTGCATCATACTTAATTATTTCTCCTTGAGAATAAAAGTATCCGTTATATCTTGTAATCCAGTAAACTGCCTCTCCAAGACTGAGTGTGTTGTTTATCACTATGTTATTTTTAACTTCAGGAACATCTGCTGTTAAGTTAGAGTTTAGTGGTATTGCGCTAAGAACATATGAAGACTGGGTTGCGACTTCATTGTTTATTGATTTTGTGTTTTGACTTCCAGATACTTCCCATAAAAGTGCTGGCTTATATGTGTAGTATCTTTCATTGTCAACTAGGTTTGCTTGTCTTAAAGATCCAACCGATCTCTGAATGTATCTTGTAGAATAGTTAATTGCTCCATCATTATATACAGAATTTTCCTGTGTTGAAACAGATATAACATTTGCTAACTTTGGCTTGATAGATTTGTTTTTTATTTCTCTGTCTTCTGCAAAATCTTTTGTTCCAATTAATGCAAATGTTGTAGGTCTTTGAGTTGCACTTGGCATAATGTAGTCTTTGCTCATCATAACAAAATTGTTATATTCATCAAAGAACATTGCTGTTTGAGTTGATATAGCAAGATCTTCAAGAACTTGAGCAACACTCGTCTCTGGAGATACAAAGAAGTATGGAATTATAATCTCTTTTTCGTTTAAGACTCTTTTAAATGTATAGTTAGAGAAACCTATATGATCAAGAAGCAATGACACTGCAGAACTAACAGATACTTCTGTCATTAACATTTCTGGTGCAGTTATAGATTCAAGATACCAATACAAATCTCTTAATGATATATTAACTTGCTTTGTCATTAAATCTGCTTTTGGAAAAGAGTCGGAGTACAAAGTTTTGATAGGAACAAAATAATCCCAACCATCAACATCTCGAATCACTTCATAAAATTTAAACTGTATATGTCTTGCAATATATTTAGAAATAATACTATTGCTATTATTTGAATTAAATGCTTGGTCATGATCAAATATAGAAATGTTTCCATTAGAAGCAATTAGTTGGCCAACTGGCAAACCAGATAACCCTAGGTCTGAAGCGCTCTTATTTATAGAATAGTCTAGAGTTTTGTCAGAAACGTCAACAGTAAGCCTTGGTGAAATCTCAATAAGATCAAAAGTTGAATCCTTTGTCTTCATTGTATCAACTACAACTCTTATTCCAGATATATACTCAAACTCTCTATACTGAATCTTCCCATCAAGGGATTTTACAAAGTAGTCTGGAGAAGTTAAGTCTGTTATAAAGTTAGTTAGCCTATCGACAGTTTCGTCTTGTATGTACCAGCCGTACCTTGGCTTTATGATAATATACTCGTTACCGTTCCAAATATAAAAATTACCTAAGTCGTTAATACCATCTTTAATTAAATAAGCATACCCAACAACAGATTCTACTGGAAGTAGATCAGCGCTTATGTATGTTTCTGCAAATACAAAGGTATCTCTCCACTCATCTGGAATAATTAACCCGTATGCAATCTCTACATATCCATCACTTTTTATTACTGAAGATCCGTCTTTTCTTGTTACTGCTGGATCAAAAGATATAATATTTTCCCAGTTGCCATCTTTTAAAAATTGAATCTTCCACTTGCTAGGAGTTTTCTGATTTAGTTCTCCATAAAATGGATCAGCATAAGATCCAGTAGGCGATGAGAATGGTCCAAGATTTTCCGTACCTGTGTGTGTTTGCATTTTTACAACAACCCGATTGGTAGGAATTTTTTCTTTATAGACAACAAATGGGCATGCATCTTCTATCGAATACTGAGATCCACGAACCTTAGATGCAACACCATACTCCTGTCCAGACTCAGTTCTATAGGATGTCCAGTACTTAAACTTATCATTTTTATCTGGCATATAATATCTTGGTCTGTCTGCCATAACTAAGTTAGGGTGATGCAGTTTACCATTTTCAAAAAATACTGCCTTGTTGATACCAGACCTTGGTCTAAACTGTCCAAAACAATCCTCTAAAGAATACAAGGTTTTTAGTTTTTCTTTTTTTGTTAAAAGCGTAGTTGGTATTTCATTATTATCAAATAAACCATCAATAACTGTGTCTGCATCTGTTGCGTTAGTATAAAAATAACCAGCATCGTTGATATCAAAACTTGTTGGTAGTGATGAATAAATAGACTCAACTTGTGTTGGTCTGTATCGATAGTTTCCTATATGCTTTATGTTAGTAGGAATATTCATGTTCCACTCTGCAATGATTACTGATTTATTTCTTATTGTTGGTGATGTTTCTAAGAAATTTTGTAAGTCTTTATCCTCAAACATTATACTTCTTCCAAAGTAACTGAGACGTTCCAATAATCAAAATTGGTTCCTCTTTTTTCTACAGAATATGTAAAATTAGAAATAAACATCTCTATAAGTTGGTTGTATTGTCTTAGGTGGTCGTATGAGTCTGGCAAACCTTTAAATATACCTTTTCTATCATAGGCTAAGAAAACCCAAAAAGATCCTTTATGAGCGTCGTACCATTCAAGCATATCTGCTCCGCCTGCGCCACCATCTGTTGTGTATGACTTGTTTGCAGAAAGCCCTGTTGAAAGATCAAAGTTTGGCACATCTGAATGAGATCTTGACGGTATCATAGACCAACTTGTGCTAAGTTTCATTTTATCTGCAATGTGATATGACCTCATACGGCCATTAATCATTCTCTCTCGCTTTTCAATACGCTCATCTGAAAAATCTAGAGGAGATCTATTATCATCTGTAAGCATTAAAAACTGATCTAACATTTGTGGATCTTCTATGTCATCAGTATACGCTCCAACTTCAAAACCATTAGGTATATATATTTTTTTCTTTGGCACTGTTGTGCTTGTAGGGTCTTCTATAAGTGTGCCAGAGTTTTCTGACCAGAGCATTGCGCTTGGCCTGTTATACTTTTTACGGCTTTGCATATAGGTATATCTTGGATCAACGTCTACCATTTATACCAACTCCTCTAATTCTTCTATCATCAACCTGCTTGATTGTTGACATAACTGCCTGTGCAATCTCATTTGGATTAGCATCTGTCTTTGCATTAACAGTTAATGTATATGTATTATTATACACTGCCCCGCCAGGCTCTGCACCATTATTTATCTTTCTAAGATTATCTACCCCGTATGAGTCTACAGCATACTTGCTCATGATGAACTCACCAGGAGTTAGCATTGCAGGAACAGTGTCTGTGCCCTTTGCAAATCCACCAGCAGCAAAATATTTAGGAACTAATCCACCCTTAGCAATATATCCATACTTGGCTCTTCTATCAGCAATAATTTGTATTGCACTTGCTGCTCTAGCAGCCTCTGCTGCAGCCTTTTGCTTTGATGCAATTGATGCTGCTCCAATTGCACCGCTTTCTTGTGATGCAAGATAACTTGGAACATTAGGGTTAGCATTAATTGCAGCGATTCTAGCAGCCTCTGCTGCTGCATCTGCTGCTGCCTTGTCTGCTGCTGCCTTGTCTGCTGCAGACTTTGCTGCTGCATCTGCTGCTGCTTCTCTTGCTGCTTTTTGTTCTGCAGTCTCACCAGGGATTACAGGTTCAGGAGTGTATGCAGCATTTGATATTGGATCATTTCCACTTGCCTGCTGATTATTGTAAGCACTAATTAATTTATCTTTAGTGCTTAAAGCAAGTTGCATTGACTCTATAAATTTTGCACTATTAATCATGGCAAGATCTATTTGGTTTTTAATTGCTTCCCAAGCATCTCTTGTTTTTCCAAGAACAGTCAAACCTTCTATATCTTTATCTAGTTGTATTTGTCGTAAGCGAATAAACTCTTGCGCTGGTTCTATTTTCTCTTCTTCTAGTTTAAAAATTTCATCTTGAAGTTTCTTAATATCTTCTTCTAGTTCTTTTCTAGTACGATATGTTTTTGTTACTGGGTCATATGCTCTAACATTAGAAAGTTCATATTGTCTAGACTGCTCTACTGCATCCTTTTGTTTTGTTACAGCATCAGCAGCCTGCTGTGCTCTCATGTCTTGGGCTGCCCTTGCTGCTGCTGCAATATCTCCAGAGGTTAGTGCTTCTGCTAAGGTTAGTTGTCCTCTTTGCTGTTGAGATATTGAGGCGTTTGCTCTTTCAATAGAGTCTAGTGCTTCAATTCTTTCATCATACTTATCATTAATTTTTTGCTCTTGATCTTCAATTGCTTGAAGTGCTGCCTCTTTATCATCAACCTTATACTGGATTGCTGCAATTTGGTCCTGCGCCTCTTTAATAATTTGATCTTGTGATTTTGTATCTAGTTTAAATTTTATATTAAGGGCTGTTTCCTGAACATCAAAAGCATCCATTGCATTACTGAATCCTTCATCAAACATGTCTTGCATAAATCCAATAGTGTTCTTTAGTTGATTTAGTCTATCATTAAAGTCAGTTACTAGTTTGCTTAATTCAGTCTGTGCAGCCATTATTTGTGCTCTGTCTGCACCCTTAGCAATTAGGCTTTTTACTCTTGCTTCTTGAGCAGCAATAGCGCTTTCCATGGCTCTTAAATTTTCATCCTTGCCAAGTGCAAAAGCAGTTTCTGAACTATACTTGTTTCTTATTCTATCTTCCTGTATTCTATCTTTTTTAAATTGATCCAGGTCTGTTTTAACTCCTGCGACTGCTGCTGCTTTTTCTTGTGCTGCAGTTAAACCCTTGTATTTTGAAATTAATGTCTTTAGTGTCTTTTCATTTGTTCCATTTGCAATTGCTGCTGCAATAGTCTTATCATTGATAATATCATATGCATTTGCAACAGGTACTCCAAGTTTAGATAGTTTATCAAACGCAATAGTCTGGTTTGAAATAGCCTTTGACTCTGCCTCCATACTAGAGTTCCAATCACCCATAGTAATAGATGCTAGTGCTTCTTGAATATTTTTTGCATCTCTCTTGAGTGCAATGATATTTCCCTTATTATCAAACTTAAATAAAGACTTCTTTCTCTTTTCATATTCCTTTGGATCCATACCAACAATTAACTCAATAAAGTCCTCAGAGCCTCCTAGCCCTCTTAGATCGTTTTCTATACCGCTGAATACATCTATAGTCTTGCTACCGCCAAATAGGCTGTCTAGGGCCTTACGAGAGGCACTCCAGCCTTCTGTAACCTTAATCTGGTTCTTTCGTACATCTCTTAGTTTCTTTACTAAGTCATCTAGTGGTGATGACTGGACTTTGTTCCCTCCGCCAGTTACCCCTGATCCTGGAGGTGTTTTTGAGTTGTCAAGTGAAGTCTCTGTTACTTGCTGTGTCTTAGAAGTAACGTAGTCTGAAAAACTCTTTCCTGCATTTGGAGTTTTACCGTCTAGACCCTTTTCTGCTAACCAGTTCTTATATGCTAGTTGCATTGCTGGATCACCCTCCATGCCAAACATTACCTTTACATTCTGTAGATAAACCTTCTGTTGTTCTGCTGGTAGTTTATCAAAGTATTCTTGATCTGCTCTTAATAGTTCCATCTCTCTAGCACCAAGAACTGTAGTTGCAATTTCAAGAGTTACCTTTCCTTTGAGATCATCAATCTTTGCTAATGAATCTTTTAGATCTTTTGCTGCTGTTGGGTTTGTGTTGTAATAGTTTAGTAGAACATCTTTATCTACAACTGTTGCAGACTGGCTAATTCTTTGGAATAGTTCAAGTTGTTCTTTTGCTGCTTTTGGACTCTTTGTAGATATGTCAGCAACAAACTTTGCTGATTGCTTCTTGTCCTTAAACATTCCTACAATGCCCATCATCTCATTTGCAAACGCTCCGCCAAATTTACCAGTGATGTTAATTACTGACTCTAGAGATTTTTTGTCTTTTCCAAATGTTTCAAATATTTCAAGCATCTGCATTGGATCTATCTGACCACTTGCCATTTGCATCTTTAAAGTATACTGTTGCTCTTCTGCAATACCAGATGTATCAATAGTTGACTTTGCTAAGGTTGCAACATCTTCTAAAGCAGTTCCAGCATATTGTTTTGTAATAGCCTTATCTGCTCCTGTCATCAATGCATTTTGTGTTGCTCCTTCTGAATCAGTGTAACTCTTCTGAATGTCAGCAACTAGTTTTCCATTTTCAGCAAGCAAGTCAACCTGATCTTTTTCATACTGCTTTGTTAGTCTTTTTATTTTTTCTGTATCTCCTGCTGCCTTTGCAATCTCAAGTTCTTTTTGGTATTGCAGTTCTACAGCATCTGTTAATTCTTGCTGTTGCTGTAAAGCAATTTTCTGCATAGCAATAGATGCACCAGATGCTTCACCAATTCTTTTGTTTCTATCTTTTCTTGCTAAAAATGCTCCAACACCAACACCAAGGGCTGCGCCAATTATAGTTCCTACAACTGGAACAACAGAACCCATAGATGCTCCAATTCCTGCAGCAGTAAGTCCTCCTGCGAGTGCTCCTCCAGCAATTGCTCCTGCACCTGATCCTACAAGACCTCCTGCAACACTAAAACCAGCAGTCTTTCCAATATCTCCACGAGTATATCCACCAGCATTTTGTGCTGCTGTAGTGGCAAGATTCATTCTAGTTCTTGTATCTTGTAAAAGTTTTACTTCAAGTTCTACTCCATCTTTAAGAACATTTTCTCCATTAGGGCCAAGCATTGAAATAAGTTTTGAGTTTACCTCAATACCAAAAGAATAATCTCCTAGTTGCTTTCCTAGGTTTGCTGCTATAGATCTTGCCTGTGCTGGATCTAAAACTCCTGATATAACTGCTGTCATAAGTTGATTAGCAATTTGATCTTTAGCAATACCCTTTCCATTTTCTCCACCAGTCTTAATGGTTTCTGAAACATTTTTTGCCATGGCCTTGCCACCTTCTCCTGCCATGTAAGACTCTCCAAAGGTTGTCTTGCCTGTTTTAATTTGGAAAGGAGAGAACGCATCTTTTCTTCTTCTATCCATAATCTCTCCAGCACCGACTTTTGTCGAGAATTCAGAAAGAGACTTGATTGCCTCTGTTCCAGAACCCATGGCCTCTGTAAGTTTTAAGGCTGCATCTTGTGCTTTATCAAAAACCATTCTTTGGTATGCGTATGCTGCTACAACTAATCCAACTCCAACAGCAAGTGCTGAGAACTTGTTTTGAAGCATTGGCATAATCATAGCCATGCCCATAAGTGGCATCATAATTTTTTGTGATAGTTCTCCAACTTTTCCTGGAGCCATTGAGCCAATCATTGCTACACCAGATGCAACACCCATTGCTCCAGCCATACCCATTGCTGGGTTTCTTGCCCCTGACAGTCTTGCTTGTTTTCTATCATATCTGGCTTTATTAACCTTCAATTTAAGTTTGTCAGTTCTAGTTGGACTCATATTACCGCTAGGAAGTGCTGGCCCTTGAACTGGTAGTTGAGCATTAGCGATTGCTCTTTCAGCAATAATCTTTCTACGAAATGCTGATGAGTTTATTATCTTAGATCTTCTTGCTTCTTGTCTACGCAAAGACTTTGCATCTGCATCTATTGGACCTGTTCCATACAGTTTAGTTCTTGATGATGCTATCTTAGCCTGTGTCTTTGCTTCTTCTCTTTGAATTTTTTGCAATCTTCTTCGCACAGATTTTGCTTCTGCATCAATTGGTCCCGCTCCATATAGGGCAGTTCTAGATGCTGCTGCTGCAGATTGAGACAGCGTAGTTCCAATTGTGCTTCCAACAGATCTTGCTTCTGCGATAGAGCCTCTTGCCCCATCTACTATTGCAGCCCCCATAGAACTTTGTGATTCTGGTGCGTTTGCAAAACCAGGAATGGTTGCTTTGCCTTTAACTTTAGGACCCTGAACAACTCTTTCTCCCTTTTTAGGTTTATCTGTTATTCTTGTATCCTTTGAGCCTGCTGAAGACTGCGCCCCAGAAGGCATCTTTTTTGTTCTTGGCTTTCTTTGTTTTCCAGTTTTTTCATTTTCAATCATTTCATCTGGCTTAATTCCAATAGATGAATGAAGTTTATGGATTGCTCTCCAGTCTACCTTTGCTCCTTCTTTAAGCCTATCAAGCATTGCCTGATATACTTTTTTCTCTTTTGGATTTGTAAGGCCAAAACTTTCTATTACTTTTTCCAACTTTGGAATTGCTGCATTAATTTCATTACGCATTGCTGTATGGTATTCGTCTGGAGTCATACTTCTTACAAGATTTGCAGTTTCTTCAGAGAAAAATCTTTTACGACCTCCGCCAGGAAGTGGTGTATCTATTCCTAAGTTAATTCTTGCTTGCTCTTCCATTGAAGGAAGATTTACTATTCTCTTACCCTTTTCGTCAACACCAAAAGCAAAATCTCTAACTCCAGATGCTCTGTCAAAAACTCCTGCTGGGCCAACATCTGCAAGAATATTTCCAGAAAGATTCCCTCTTCCTAGATCTTTGTCTGCACGAAGAGCAGCAGCAACATTTTGTCTAATGTATTCTTCTTTTGTAAAAGTGTTAGACATTTTTTCTGGATCAAATCTTGGATCAAACGGTGACTCAAGAACAACAATTCTTCTCTTTCCTTGAGGATCTGTTGGATCTAAAATTGTTTTAATTGTTTGATCTGGGGCATCAAGACCATGAACATTTCTAGCAATAGTTGTTGCTCTTTGTTCTGCAAGTGCTTCTTTATAACTGTTTGCTGGCTTTACAAATACTTTTCTACCATCTGCTGTTTCATAAACTCCACCCAAACCTTTTAATGCAGTAAAACTTCTTCCAGATGTTGTAGATATTTGCTGACCATATTTTTCTGGCTCTGATTTTTTAAGTGGACTAGCCTTAACATCTTTGTCTAATTCCTTTAAACGCTTTTCTCTTTCTCCATACGCTGCTTCTCTAAAAGCACTAAAGGTCGTTGCAGTTGTAGATAGTCTATCACCAGTTGGACCTCTAAATGGAGAACTCTTATTTCCATCATGATCTATTAAAACAATTCTTCTCTTATCTGGAGTTTTTCCAGGATCAAACTCATAGCCTTTGATAATTCCTAGTTCTTTGGCTCTCTCTAATATCTTTCTTGTAGACTCTGGATCTTTACCGCCAAAGCCTTCCTGAATGCTAAAACTTGCTACATTAGAGTGTAGTTGTCTCATTAAGTTAAATGTGCTAGAGGATGCAACCTTTGGATGATTTTGTGGAATTGTTTCAAAAAGTGTTCTTTTTACCAAATCATCATTTACTAGAGTTGGCTTTGGATTTGCGTTACTGATAGTATCAAAGATTAATGAGTCAATTGTTTTTGCATCAAAAGCATTAATTCCAGATGGTCTCCATTTTTCTGGACCACGCTTAAGCCACTCATCCTGCCACTGTTTAAGTGTAATTCCTCCACCATCTTTTGACATTGCCTGATTATAAGCAGACTTGAAATCATAAAGAAGTGCATCCTGAACCAAGATCCTTGGATCAATTCCTTGCATGGTTAAGATATCTTTATAAAGTCTTAAAGTTTGAATCTTTTGCTCTGACATTGGAGTATTATTAATAATGTCATCAATATGCATTTTATTCTTTGCACCAACATGGAACTTCTGAGTTTCTCCAGCCATTCTTGTTGACTTTGACTTTCCTTCTTGAGCATCGCCAGTCCCTGTGTTATATGCCTGAATTTTTCTACCTGCAATCATTGCACTGATGACTGGTCTATTGTTTGGATCCTGTGCTGCCTTTTGAGGAATTACTGCTTCTCCAGGAGTAAGCATTGAAAATACTGTGTCTTTATTTCCAGTTCCTGGAACATCTGTTGTTCCTGTAGAGAATTTTTTAGGACTTGGCATTTTCTTGCCACCACTAACTGGACCAGTAAATCCTGCTTGTGCAGCAATTGCCCTCCTGTATGCATTTGCTAAAGCATTAACTGCCGATGCCTCAGATGTAAAAGTTTGATTAAGTTTTTGATGAACCTGGTCAAGAGATGCTGCAACTGCCGATGCTTCTAGTTGCTCTTTAGTTAGATAGTTTGTCTGCTCTCCAAGTATTTTGCTTGCGCTACCAGTCTTGTTATACATAGACTTCATGCTTGCAAACAACTTGATTATATTAGCAACAGCGTTTGCAATCAAACCAAAAGTCATTAGAAGTATTGGTCCTACCCCTGCGACTGCAACTGTAAGAATAGTTAAAAACTTTTTACTTCCATCTCCAAGATTATTAAACTTGTCAAGAACTTTTCCAACAAACTCTACAATTGGTGTCAGCGCTTTTAGGAATTGTTCTCCAACTGGAGCAAGAGCAACCTTGAGATCTTCCATAGATTTCTTAAACTTATATGTTGTTGTATTTTGAATTCTATTTAATTCTCGCTCAGACAATATTGCTAGTTCTTCTGTTGTTGCATTTGTAAGTTTTAAAACTCTTGCAGCCTGTGTACCTTCGCCTATTACGTTTTGGAACAAAGTTGAAAGTCTTGAGAACTGGAACTTGCCAAATAGTTGCTCAATTGCACGAGCACGGTTAAGAGGATCTAGTGTGTCTAATGCATTTGCAAAATCAATTACAGTTGACTTTACATCTCCCTTATTTGCTTCAACAATTCCCTTAATGTTAACGCCAAGACCTGCAAGCATTTTAGATGCTTTTTCAGATGGATTAATTAAAGATGCAAGACCAGACTTAAGTGCGTTAGCGCCTTCTGATGCGTTAATTCCACCTTCCTTCATAGCAGTAAGGAAGAACGCTAAGTCTTCAACATCTCCACCAAGTTGCTGAACAACTGGTCCAGCCTTTGGCATTGCTATGGTTAAGTCTTCAATTGATACAACAGTCTGGTTTTCAACTGCGTTAAGGAAATCAATCTTTTTTGCTAAATCTTCAGTGGCAACGCCAAATGCATTTGTTACTGATATGGTTGTTTCTAATGCCTGAGTTTGTTCGACACCGCCAAGAACTGCAAGCCTTGTTGCTTGTGCTACCTGCGCTGTAAGGTCTGCACCCATCTTACCCATTGCTGCTGCATCTGCAGCCATCTTCATTGTATCTTCTACTGCGACACCGTACTTAGTATATTCTTTTGCAAGCAGTTGTATCTGCTTAACCATTTGATCGGTTTCTTCTTGTGTCGTAAATAGTTCACCATAAACACGCTTAAATCTAATAGCCTGTTCTTCAAGTTTCATGAATGTCTTTGAAGCGGTTGTTCCAAGCATTGCAAGAGGAACTGTAAAACCAACCATCAACTGACGGCCAGCCCACTGTGTATTTTTACCAAAGTTTAAGAGATTAGTTGAACCCTGCTTTAATAGTTGATTAAGAAGTTGCTGTCTCTGGGCTGCAATAGCAGTCTGTGTTCCCAGATTTTTCATATCTAAGGTTAGTGGTCTTACGGCAATTGATTGAAGAGCGCCATTGGCTCCTCTACCCATCTTAATGTACTGGGTTTGTATATCTTTTACACGCTCTCTTGCAACCTTGTTTAATGTTTCAAATTCAGATCTGAAGAGTCTTCCAAATGTTTTTGTTGCTGCGCCAGTATATCTAAAATATTCTCTAGATGTTAACTTGTTGCGCTCTAGGGCATCAGTAAAGTGTTCTGTACTTGTTGTAACTTCTCGCATCGATGCTTGGAATTTTCCAGTAGCATTTATTGCGTTCATCAAGTTTTGTGCTTGATTTGCAGATACCGCTGCTGCTGCGGTACCAGACTTTGCCATTTGTGTATGGAAGGCTGATATTTGACGTTGCAGAAGTTTTAGACTTGCTAAAGCATCAGACGTATCAATATTTACATGAATATTGGATTGAACATCAGCCATCCATTAACACCTCTTTATTTAGTTATTTGCAAGAGTGCCAAGTAGTGATGCGTCAGAAAGTTTAATTCCTGAAGCCTCTTCGACAATCTTGTATACTGTTGGAAGATCTAGATTTTCTTCCAGGGCTTCCTTGTCTTCTGCCAATTCTGGCTTGTATTGCTGCATTGCTATCTGTACACAGTCCATGAGAAGATCCATAGACTTTTCGTTGTCGTCTGCGACCTTGGCAATATCTTCAAACTTCTTCATAAATGGACGAAGTAGTGAGATCTTAAGTGGGCGCACCTTGACTTTTGTTCCGTCAATCAGTGTTACTGTTTTTTCTTCAGTGGCAGTTGCCATTTATTCCTCCTTATAAGGTTTAATCAATTATACCATAGGACAGGCTTATTTTTTATTATTAATAACTTTCATAGTCAAGCCCCATTCCTATTCCAAATCCAGCCTTTTCAGCATTTACTCCCTGTAGGGCTAGAATGTCTTTTCCATCTACTGCCTTACCTTTACTAAATACCCTGGCTTTCATGTCTTCCCATTCATTTCCACTGCCAGAGTTTTTGTCTAAATCTACACCCTGCATAGCAGCAGAAAATTTCTTATCAGAATAATCTAGTTCTCTTTTTATTGTAAGCGTTGCTGTAAGTTCTTGCATAGACAAAGAAGATTCTAATTCATCATAGTCTTTCCAGATACCTAAAAGAAATACCTCAGATTCTAGTTTTGCTAGATCTAAAGTATCCCAGGTTGATCCACTTTCTACAGCCTGACTCTTAACAGTATCTTCTGACTTTTCATTAACCTTAATTCCTGCTGCAATATCGATTATTTCATATATCGTTGGTAGATCAATACTGTCCTCTAAGTCTTCTATTGTCTTTATAGATGGGCAGTATTGCTGCATTGCAACAAGAGCACATTGAGCCAAAACCTGAATTGACTCATCATCTGTCCTTGCCTCTTTTATAGTTTCAAATGTTTCTAGAAACTCTCTAAGATATTTTATCTTTAACGGTGAGATAGTAATAAGCCTATCATCTATCAATGATATTCTTTTACTTTCATATATTTTTGTTGCCATTATATAAGTATACCAAACAGAAAGGCCCAACCCCGAAGGATTGAGCCTCTCATATATTAAGTTGTATTATGCTTCTAGGGAACGATCTACGATCTTTCCGTATGATGCATTGTCGTTTGGAAGAAGACGGAATGAAACTTCAAACATTGAAGCCTCGTCACGCTTTGCTGATACTGTAACATTCTCAATTGAGAGTGCACGGTATGCAACATAAATTCTTTCCTTTGGCTCTAGAGAAGAACCAGAACCTGGTCCTACTGCTACGAGTCCACGCTCTAGTGGAACGTCGCCAATGTCACCAGCGGACATCTTGAGTTGTGAAACTCCGTCTGCTGATGCTAGATCTGCGTCATCTCCTGCAATTGCTACTAGAAGGTTTTCTAGTGTTGCCTCTGCAAAAGCGGTGTTTAGGTTAACTGTCATACCTTGCTTGAAAAGACGAGCAACGTCGAGAAGTTGATCTACTGCTACTTCACCGAAATCTGGCTGGAATGCGAGTTCCAAACCATTTGATGTGTATCCTACGTTGGTATAGTCATCATTTAAAGACAATGTATCCTTGTAAGATGTTGTGGATGCTGTAAACACTGGAAGATCTGATGCTGCTTGAGTATCAGTGATCGCTCCAGTTAGTGTTTCGTATCCGATTGGACCTGCATCATGTGTAAAAAGTGCTGCTGCACCTACGATGATGTTACTACTTGAACCACGGCTGTATGCCATATATTTCACCTCTTTCATTTTATTAAAAGGGCTTGTTTCCTCACCTCAATTATACATGCCGTTTATTAAGGGTTTACTGGGTGCCAGTCATAGTCAATAATGATCTTGTTCCCCGCATAAGTTCGGGCTGTGCCAAAGTCCACAATATCTCTAGTTTCTTCTAGTTGATATATTTTAAAGTTATGGAAAAAGCATGGCTTAGACTCTGAATCCCAGGCACCAGGGTTTGATGCAGCCCAGTCATTTAGATCTTTTGCTGAATCATCCCCATGATCTAGTAGGTCGCTTATTTGTTGTTGAGTGATAACCATTTTAGAACTTGCATCTGTACCTACTGCATAAAAATAATAAAGCAATTGCTCACATTTAATATATGGGAATGGGGTTCTTCTCATTTTAAACATTCTGTCATATACAGCAAAAACCTCGTTGCTCTGAGGAAAGGTCGTAGTAAGGTTTTCAATATCTGTTGGAAGCGTTGGGAAAAAATATGTTGTTCCTGGCCCAAAAGACTCAAGGTCTAGATTTGCTGCAAGATACTTATTTATTATTGTAGGTGGATGATGAATTATTGCAGCCATTATGCACCTACCCCTGCGTTAGCAATCCAGCGATATCCAGTAGAAATGCCCTTGGATCTACCCATTTTCTTTCCTGCTTGAATATTTTTTTTATATACATTTGGGTTTTCAAGATACTTTGCAACACCACTTACTCTTAGAAATGCTTGAGAAAAATATCTATTAAAAAACATATCAAATACTCTTTCAAAACCACCCTGAACTTCTGTTCCTCCAGGATTTAAAATTTCTACTGGTCCTTTTGTAAACACTGTTTCTCCATTTTCTTCAAACGACAAAACCTGTGCAGTCTTTGGTCTAATTGTAACAGGAATTCCATCTTCCATTATTCTTGCTTTATTATAAAATGGAGTTCTTGATCCATTTTTAACTGAGACAGACTGACTGAATGATGACCTAAATGAGAGTCCAAGGTTGCTAGTTGTATACGATATATCATATAGTCTTGCACTTGGACTGCCAGTTTGATACCACTCATATACATGATGTAACATTTCTGGATTTACTCTAGCATTGGAGTCTATGAATTCTTTCATAACCTCTACTGTTTCTAATCCAATTGTTTTTAAGAATACTGTCTTACCTCTTTGAACGCCATCTAGAAATCCAATAGAGTAATCAATAATATTGTTCATATCTTTTTTAAACTGATTAGAAGTAAACACTGCTCTCATAAATCGCCTGCCTGATTCTCAGATCTTCTAATTACGACTCTATAAAAATCAACTTTACCAAACGGCCCCATAAATGGCTCATATGTAGCAACTTCAAAAAGAGTTCCTTTGCCTGATCGTGGGCCAGAGGTTTCCATATATATTAAATTTCCATCTTGGTCTTTAATATCTGTCAACAAAATGTTTGTCAAAGAGTTCTTACTTTCAAGAGATGACACCCTTATGTCTGATTTTACTCTGCCAATTAATACAGAATTTTGTGTAATATTTACATTAGGCTTTACTTCTTCTTTAAATGCAGTACCTCCAGAAGAAAATGTACATGCAATAATTTTATCTAAAACCCATTGCTTCTTTATAGCGCCAAAGTCACCTTGCTCTACTATTGGATAATATACTGACCCCTGCATTGGGAACATATAGTCAGGACTTTCGCAAATCATTAAATTATCCCTGGTTTAAGAATATTATTTGTATACTTATCCAATATCTTATCTACTAAAAGATTTCCAGTTCCATTAAACAAAGCCTTATCAAACTGAATTCTAAATTGATCTGTATTGTATGCAGTTACATATCTCTTGTAATAATCTAACTTGCCACACTTAATGTCTTCCATCAAAACTTCTGTAGCATATTCTATGTCAGATGGGATTGTCTTATATCCTACATCCAATATAAATGTGTAATCGTATCCTGCAGGAAATCCTACTGACTCAAAACCATAGTACCCAAGGTCTCCTCTTGCACTTAAAAGATTTGGTGGAGCCTGCTCTAGTCTGTTATATCTATCAGATATAACTCTTTGTACCGCAGAATTATCTAAAGTAATTATATACTCATACTCATTTAATCCTGGAGTATCTACATCATAAACTAAAACATTATTCTCGTATACCTTTAAAACTTTATTTGTGTCATTCCAAAGTGGAAAATAGTCTGTTCCCTGACCTACGGCTTGAACAACCTTCTTGGTATTATAAAAACCATTTGAAATAATTGTATCAATAATTGATCTTGATACCAATTCCAACATTCTATATTCTTTAATGTCAGTAGATGTTGTTGCTAATTTATTGGCATTAACATATGGCCTAATTATGTCTAGGTTGTCTTCGTAAAGAGTATGCTCATGCTCTGCATCATAAAACTTAATATAAAACTTTCTGTCATACTGTACTTTTTCTAAAGGAAGTACATATTCTACAATGCCGTTAGCATCGGATGTAACCTCTATTTCGGTTACTGAGTGATCCACCAGATCCTCAACATATTGAATATACGTATAGTTAGGTATAGGTAATGTCCAAGTTGTTGTAATAGGATAAGGCGGAACTCTCATAACCTCCATTGTTTATTACCCAAAAGCCTTTTTTACTTCTTCTGGTGTTGCAATGCGAATATGTGGTCTTGTTAGCCACTGATCTGCAATGCTCTTTTCAACAATATTGTATCCTCTAGAAACCTTACCAACACCCTGCCAAGCGACATTCTTTGTTGAATGAATAGCCACCTTTTCTTCTGAATTATCTTTCTTTGTGTTTCCAGATATGCGTGGTTCTGGTCGGGCTACTGATGTAGTACCCATAACTCCACCTGCTACAGCGCCTAGCGCTGGAACTTCTTCAGTCTTAGCCTGATAGGCTGGAGCATTTACGGTTTGCTGCTTTGGTTCTTCTTCAACTACAGGCTCTACAGGGGCTGTTACTGGTGCTGCTGCTTCTACGACTGGCGCTTCTTCAACAACTGGTGTCTCAACTACTGCTTCTTCTGCAACTGGATTATTGTTTGTATTTTCCATTTTTTCCTCCTAAATAGTATTATATCATTATAAGTTATAAGGGGAGCAGGAGCGTTAACTCCTACTCCCCCTAAAGTGTACTGTTTACAGATTATGCGTCTGCTGCAGCGTCAGCGAATGCAATTGCATCCTGCTCTTCCCACTGAATACCGAAGCGAACGAAGACTGTATACTCTACAGTGTCCTTCTTTGGCTTGTATTCACGGTTTACGGTGATGTCACGCTGGAATCCCCATACACGGTTCTGTGGGAATGTCAAGTCGACATATCCTGCAGGGTAGTAAGGAACTTCCTGAACGTCAACACCTAGAACACGAGTTGTACGTGCTCCACCGAATGTTTGTGCTGTACCATCAAGGTATGCCTGACGGTTTGCAGGTGTACCTGCTGGTGTACCAGCAAATGCTTCTGCGATTGCATCAGCCAAAGTACCATTATTCTTAATGATGCCCTGGAATGCGTCTGTACCAGCATAGAACTTCAAGTTAGACTTGATAGCACGATACTTACGTGGCATTGCAAGAATGATCTTCTGCATTGCGTCAGTTGTCCAGTTATCATTTGTAACTGTAACTACTGCCTCATGTGCATCTCCATCTGACTTGACACGATTTACGAAACCGTTCATGATACCAAGGAATGATCCATCATCTGAATCTCCTGTACCATTAATTGCAAGATCTTCGATGTCATTACCGAAAGCGTTTGTCATAAGACGAACGATGTGATCTTCGAGTGCTGCACCTTCGATGTTATCTTCTAGTGCTTCTGCAGAAACTTCCCAGTCAAGACGAATCTTCTTTGTAGTCAATTCAACCTTTGAGAATGTTGCTCCTGCGTTTGTGTAGTCGCCAACTGCTT
>JACCDO010542747.1_pt1 | contig 51641 bp, 53 predicted proteins | sample 7446101 | NCBI WGS metagenome assembly JACCDO01 (sample SAMN15323440, study PRJNA562643) | freshwater metagenome | isolation source: river surface water | place: USA:Blue River Watershed | collected 2017-08-16 | reverse complement strand
TTATAGAAACTCATCAATATTATCTGGCATCTCTTTAATATTAATCTTATAAGTATTCTTCATCATATTTAATAATTTCATTTCATTTGTATCATTCATTTTAATAAAACTAATACTAACACCTTTTTTATTAAATCTTCCACAACGGCCAATACGATGAATATATGTTTCCTTATCTGGTGGCATATCAAAACATACAACTAGATTTACTTGTGGAACATCAATACCTCTTGCTAATAAATCAGTAGTAAGTAAAATACGAGTTTTACCTTCGCGGAATTCATGGACAATATTATTTCTTTCTTGTGGTGTCATTTTACCATGAATTGTAGTGATAGAAAAATTTTGTGCTTTTAATTGTTCTGCTAACCATTCAACTTTTCTAATTGTATTACAAAAAATAATAGCCTGAGTTGTTGAAATTAAATTATAAATATCAATAAATACATCAAATTTATTTTCTTCAACTTCAACATCGATATAAAACTGAGAAATTAAATCTACTGATACATCAGAATTCTTTAATAAAATCTTAATAGGATTTTTCATAATCTTATCAGTAATCTTAAATACAGAATGCGTTAAAGTCGCTGAAATTAAAATTTTTTGAGAAGTCATTGGTATTTGATTTATTAATTTATTCAATTCAATACAATCTTTTTCATTTGCCATATTATCTGCTTCATCCATAATAAAATTAGTAATATTATTAATTTCTAATTTTTTATCTTCTATCATATGTAAAACTCTTCCAATAGTTCCAATTATAATATCACTATTAATATAAAAATTATTATTTTTAATTTCAGTTCCACCAACACATAATGAAATTGTTAATTTACTATATTTAATTAATTTTGATGCAACATTAAATGTTTGATTTGCTAATTCTCTTGTTGGTGATAAAATTAATACTTTATTTTTTGGATTTTTTGATAAATTATTTAATACACCTAATAAAAAGGTAGCAGTTTTACCAGTCCCTGATTGAGATTGAATAATGCAATCTTTTTCTGAACCAATTGCATTAATACCTTTAATCTGAATAGACGAAGGTTCATTAAAACCATTTAAATATAATCCTTTTAATATGTCCTGATTTAATACTAATTTATCAAAATTTTTATGTTCTAGTTCATTTTGCTCTTTTTCCATAATATATAATATCTTGATTTATCTTTATATATTAAAATCTTTCACATTAACCATAGTTAATCTAACTTTCATATTAACCATAGTTAAAAAAGTTGATTAATATACTATTTAAAGCTTACCCTTTATATATCTCTTAATGTCTACTCAACAAACAACAACCAAATATCAGGATTTTGATGTTAAAGATCTTACCTTTACTAAATTTGAAGAAAATGAGCGTTCTAAGGCCCAAAACATGGCTTTTCCGCGTTTTAAGGAAACTCAGCGTCTGATGATTCAAGGTCCATGGATTGATATGAATGCCTATGGTGTTCCTCAGCTGGGTGAATATTATAAGACTGACAAAGACCGTGCTTTTATTAAAATTCCTCTTGATTTGAATAATCCTGAAGTGAAAGAGTTTTATGAGAAACTGCAATCAATTGATGAAATGATGTCTTCTAAGAAATTTAAGGAGCAACAATTTGGTGCCAAGGCAAGCAAATACAAGTATGCCTATCCAATTTGCCGTGTTCCAGTCGAAGATGAAGAGGAAGATGAAGATAAAGAAAAGAAGAAATCTAAATATCCTCGTCCTCCATACATGAAGGTTAAACTTGATGCCACATGGCCTGAAACTAAGATTACTACTCAAGTATTTACATCAATTATGAAGGATGGTAAGCGTGAACGTGAAAAGCAAGAAGTTGAAAGCGTTGACGATTTTGCTAATCATGTTCGTTATCTTTCTAAAATTCGTCCGATTATTACACCAGTCAAAGCTTGGTGTGAAAAGAAAGCAAAGATGGGTAGCAATGAAATGCAATATGGTCTGACATTTAAATTAGTTAAGATTGAGGTTGAGCCACATGTCGGTGGTGGTAGTAATATGTCTCAATATATGAATAATGATGCATTCATTGATAGTGATGACGACGAGCCTAAATTTCAAGGCAAACCGTCTACTATTTCGAAGAACTCATCTGTTCTCCCTTTAATTAATAAATCTATGAATAAGAAACAAGATGAAGATGAAGAGAGTGAAGAAGAAAAAGACGAAAGTGATGAAGAGAGTGAAGCAAAAGAAGAAAGTGAGGTAGACGAAGACCCAGTTCCTGAGCCTCCTAAGCCTGTTAAAAATACAAAGGCATCTTCCAAAGCTGCTCCTAAATCGAAGAAATAAATTTAATTAATAATTTTTTTAAATGAAATATAAAGATTTAAATAATAATTTTTTATTTATAAATATAAGTTAATGACAACGATAAAAGTGCCATATAGAATTTCTGAGATTGATATTGATAATATATGCTACACAGATATTAAAGTAAATAATAAAAAAACTATAGTATATATGAAATATTGTGATAATAATAAATTAAAAAACATAGTATTTCAGACACCAACATTTATGTCAAAAAATTTAGTCCAAATGAAAAATGATATATATGAATTAGATGTTCCTTTAATTGGTAAAGAAGAAAATAAAATGGATAAATTTATAAATTTTTTGAATTTAATTGATAAGAAAGTTATAAAGGATGCGAAGAATAATAATAAATGGTTCGAGAATTTTTCAGATATTAAAACAATGAAATATCAAAGAACTATTAGAGATGCAACTGATAAGACTAATGATAATGGTGTTATAAGATTAAAATTATTAAAAACAAATGATTTTGAAACAATAGTTCATAATAATAATAATAGAGTATGTTTTGAGGAGATAAATAAAGATAGTTGGTTAAAGTGTATTTTAGAAATTTATGCAATTTGGATAACTGCAAATGGATTTGGATTATTTATTAGACCAATATTATTAAGTTTCAAACCTTGTACTAGAATAAATTATAATTATAAATTAATAGAAGATAGTGATGAAGGAGATGGTGGTGAAGATTTGAATATAGATACTGTTCAAGATAATTCTATTTTTATTAGATCAGAGAATGAGATAACATCATCTGTATTAGAAATGCCAAAAAATAATCCATCAAGTGAAGAACCAATAAATGATTTAGATAATGATATAAATTCGACTACAAGTTCTGATCATTAAATGATCATTAAAATGATTAATAAATTACAATATTAATTAAAGAAATCATAATATTCATATTATATGGAACCTTCATATAGTAACGGGGTGGTATATAAAAAATTAAATTTAACTTCACAAGAAATTTTACTATTAAAATCTCTTGAAGAATTCTATCAAGATAATCCATGTTTTAGTTTATTAGTAGAAATAATAGATGGGACGAGTATGATATCTAGACGAACTTTTGAATATTTTGTAACTAAATATTCACATATTCATAATATTTCTTATGAAATAGAAGAAAAAGGAATTAAACAAAACTTTATAGTTCATAGTTCTTATAAAGACCAATTAAAAGCTCATAAAAAGAAATATTTCGATCCATTTGGAAGAGGAGAACGAATACCTTTTTTTGCAAATAATGATTGTGTAATTACAACAATAGGTCAATTAAATTTTTATAGATGGTTTTTTACAAAAAAAATATTTGATTATTGTTTGAATAATTATACTATTATTCAAAATGAATTATTATCAAATAAAAATGTTAAAAAACGTTGTAAATCATTTAATAAAAAAAGAGTTACAAGTTTAAAAAAACAAATTAATTATATTAAAATAGAATGTTCCAATGATAATGAAGAAATTGTTGTTTCATTTGATTTTTAACCATAGTTTATACCTCCACTTGCGGAATTATCCTAAAATTAAATTTATTATAATTTTTTTAATATATAGTATATTATATATACTATATATTATGAGTATTGCATGTGTAAGTGGCTACTTTGACCCAATTCATATAGGACATATTGAATATTTTAAATTATCAAAAGGTATAGCAGATAAATTAATGGTAATTGTTAATAATGACGACCAGGCGAAATTAAAAAAAGGTACCCATTTTATGCCAGCAGATGAAAGAATTAAAATTATTCAAGAATTAAAATGTGTTGATTATGTTGTTAAATCAATTGATACTGATAGAACTGTTTGTAAAACATTAGAAACGGTTGAACCTAGACCAACTTTTTTTTGCAATGGAGGAGACCAAAATAATAATAGTATTCCAGAGGCAGAAATATGTCAAAAATTAGGTATTGAATTAAGAGATGGATTTGGTAATAAAATTCAATCAAGTTCATGGTTAATTAAAAAGGTTAAAGATAATTAATAAAACAACCAAATATCTATCCTTTCATAAGTGGAGGTATAAATTCTATCTCATAAATAAAAATTGATTTATAAAGTGGTTGAAGCAAATAGGACATATATTAATGCCTAAACAAACAACTCAAACGAATAAGAAGGTTGAAAAGTATGAGGAGCCTGAAGAACATATTAGTGATGATGAGAATGAAACCTCTAATGAAACCAGTTCAGATGAAGATAATCACTCAAGTGATATAAATACTGAAGATAAAAAGAAACAAAAGAAATTGACTACTCATGAATTATATACTGAAATTTCTAATCGTTTTTCTGTTCTTATTAAGGCAGACGAAACATTTATTGAAAAAGAAAAAGAATTTGAAAAAGAGCAAAAAGAGTTTAATGCATCTCGTAAAAAGATTATGCGTGAAATTGATGGTTTTATGAAACGTTTTGAAAAAGCTTTTACATCAGAAGTTGGAAAGAAAAAGAAACCTCGTAAGACTGAAAATGCTGGTAAAGGTGGTTTTAATAAACAGACTGATGTTCCTGAACTCTTACGTAATTATATTGGTATTGATGAAGATGATAAAAAATCTCGTCCTGAGATTACTCGTCTTCTGAATGAAAAATTTAAAGAAGCTGGATTAATGACAACTAAGAAAGATGAAAATGATAAAGAAATTAAAATTATTAAGCTTGATAAAACTTCTGCTAAGAAACTGAAACGTAAAGAAGGAGATGAAATTCGTAGTAAAGATATCCAAACATTTATTGCTCAATTTTATCGTGAAGCAAATAACATTAATGCTTAATAATTAATGCTTAATTATTTTTAATAAATTTTCTTTATTATCTTCATTATCATTATAAATTGTATTTAATTTAATACTTAATAAATATTTATCAATATATTTTAAATTAATTATATTACCTTCTTTATATGGAATATAATTATTAAAAATATATTTTTCATATTTCACATTTAAACCATAAATGTATTGATATAAATTTATATCAATATTATAAAAAATATTTTCATTTGTCCAAATATAATTTTCTGGTAAAGATAAATATATTATAAGATGACCTTCATTATCACCACCATTATTAAAAACAATAATTGGATGAGAACATTTAAAATAATAACTAGTTTCAATAAATTCATCATTTTGTTTTCTTTTAATTTTAATTTTTCTAATATTATTATTTTCAATTTCATCAATACTACATTTTAAGTCCAATTTAATATTATTTTTATTATAAATATGATATTTTAATGGAAGATAATTTAATGAATAATATTCAGCATTTAATTCATCCCAATATGGAGTATCAGTATCAGAACAATCAATTACACTATTTTTTTTATTTGGTATAATATGTGTATTAAATAATCCTACTAAATCATTAAAGTCATATGCATCTATATTATTTATAATATTTTTAAGATCAATATCATTCATATTAAAAAACTTTTTAAAATTTGATTGATTATTATTAAACCATTCTTCAAGAAAATTATTTAATTTTGATTTTGTAGTTTTTTTCATATCATTATATTTTAATCTAGTTGTATCATTAATAAGGATATTATAAGCATAATTAATTTGTTGAAATTTTTCAGTATTACCTGTTTTTTTATCTGGATGGTGTATTTTAGCTAATTTTTTATAAGCTTTTGTAATTTCTTCATTTGAAGAATTTGGTGGAATAGAAAGAATTTCATATAAATCCATTAAACTAATAATATTACCATTTTGATTTTAAATTAATTCGTTATGTGAATTTATATATTAATAATTAATTTATTTACTAATTTAATTATTACTAAATGAATTATAATAAAAATCTATCTTCTGAAATGCCAGAAGATTTAACTAATAATTTAAAAATATTAGAAAGTAAAAATAATATTAAACTGTTTAAAAAATATAATAATATATTAGTTTTAAGAGATGTTAATAAAATTAAAGATGAATGTAATAGAATGAAGAAAAAAATGATTATTGAATTTTCAAATGATTTAAAAAATTTATGTAGTGTTGGAAATGATATAGAATTAAATAAAATAAAAGAAATGCAAGATAAAGTTAATAATAACATTCATGAAATAGATAATTTAATGAATGTAATAAATGAACATCAATATTTCAGACAAGAAGATTTTTATATAGAAATTTATGAAAATTAAAAATTATTTAAGAAATTAGATATTTCTTCTATTGAACGTTCTCCATTGTAAGGAATTATATTTGAACCATTTTTTACTAAAACTGTAGGGAAAGCATCTACTTTATATTCTTCAAATTTGTCTTTTTGTTTATCAGCATCATATACAATAAAATTAAATTTTTTATTATATATTTCTTTTACTTTATCCCATGTTGGTTTAAAATTAGTACAATGTCCGCACCAATCAGCCTTAAATAAAATTATATCTACTTTATCACTACCTCCTTTCATATTCTTTTTGTTATTATATTTTTTTTGTAAAGCTAAATATTTAGCTTTATATTTTAAATATTTTTTAGTATAATCCTGATTATTCATATATTAATCATAGATTTTAATCATAGATTTTAATCATAGATTTTAATCATAGATTTTAATTAATAAAATCATTTAATTAGATATTTTTATATTAATTTAATGTCAACATATCTTGAGTTTAAAACACCATTTGAAAAAGTATGTGATTTTAATAAAGCTTTCGATTATAAAATTTATTCTATTCACGAAGGTAATGCTTTAGAAATGTATCCAAAAGATGCTAAATATAGATATGATTTAATTCACGAAGAAGGTGTGGTGGAATTAGGTAATGCTATCAATCATAATGATTTAGTTGAAACAATGGATGGAATTGCTGATTTATTATATGTATTATATGGAGCTTGTTATACTTATAATTTAAACCCTGATTTAATTATTAATAGTATTTATGATAATTATAATGAATTTTATAATAAAACAAAATTAGATGTATTTAATTGCTCTTTAGAAAATGAATATTATTATGAAACATTATTAAAAAATATTTCAAAAATTAAAATGTGTTTATTAAATACACATAATATTATTGAATTATATTCTATTTTAATTAAAACAATTATTAATACTTTTCAATTAGGTTTTTCATTTAGAATTGATATTAATAAAGTATTTAATATAGTTCATAAATCAAATATGTCAAAATTATGTAAAACCGAAGAAGAAGCTAAAGAAACAGTATTATTTTATGAAAATAAATATCAAATATATATTAATCATTATCAGGAATATTGTGATAAATTTGGAAATAATTCAGAAGAAGCCAAATCTATTTATAGTCCATATGATTCTCCCTATTATTATAAATCTGGTGATTATTATTTAGTAAAAAATAAAAGCACTGGAAAAGCATTAAAATCAATAAACTATACACCAGTGTTATTATAAATCTAATGATTATTATAATTTGGTAGTTAATAAATGTTCTGAATCTGGTTCATATTTTTGATAATATAAAATATAACTTTGTTTACCTTGATTTTCCATAAATCCATCAATATCATTTATTTTACTAATATGGCTATCATTAGCTATAAACCATTCTTTATTTTCTTCTCCAAAATAAATATAATGACCACCTCCATAAATTCCTATATGAATAATACCACCTTTTAATTTATATCCATGTCTCCAATTTAATGGGATATTAATATTTCTTCCATCTTTTCTCATATTATAATCAAAACGTTTTAATACAATAATTAAATTATCAGGCCATTTAGTAGTTATTGTATTTTTACGTGCTATTACTTTTTTATTACATTTTTCACAAAAATAAGCATTTTCATCTTCTAATCTTCCAACTGATTTATATTTTCTATAAGATTCTGATAAATCTAATTCATTAGTAATTGGTAATTGTAAAAATAATTCAACAGATTTATTATCACTTTCTTTTTTACAATTTGACATTTTACATTTAATATTTGATGTTGTTTGTATACCAAATTTATCATATAATATATTATTATAATTATTATTAATTAATATTTTATCTAAAGAATCTAAAAAATAGATAATAAATTCATAACTATCTTGTTGATCAGAATTAGCAAACATTTTATTATTTTTAGCAACAATTGCTTTTATTTGATTAGGATCAAATATAGTTGATTTATCATAATTATTTATAATATTTTCAAAAACAGTATTTATAAAAACTTTATTTTTTAATATATCTCTAAAATCTTCAGAATTAAATAACATTTGAATAGCAGAATTTAAATAACAACTATTACCAATATTTAAAATACCTTTCATTTATATAACTATATTAAAAAAATTGATTTTATATAATTTAGAATTAAATAATTAATATTAATGACAACTGTATCATTGAAATTAGTAGGATATAATAATGATAAATTAATTAAAATAAATAAAGAAAATATTACAATGCTTGATATATTTTCTTATTTAACAGAACATGAAATGCATATGAATGAAATATCACAAATTATGTTTATAAATAATGGGAAAAATATAACTAATGATATATCAACAAAATATAATGGAACAGATGAAAATCCATTTATAATTCATATATTTACTAATAAATTAGAAATTAAAAATGAAATTATTAAACATGTATTTACTAATCCAAACTCTTCAAATATAGATAGTGAGAAAGATTATGAAAATGTATCAGAAGAAGAAACATATAATAATAATTTGAAAATAATAGAATTATTTTCAGATAATGATTTTGTAATTTTATTAAATATAATAAAAAATAAACCAGATTTGCTTAATAAAGTTTCAAGTTATTTAACAAACGGTAATATTATAAATAATTTTACTACAATTGAAATTAATAATGATGATTTTAAATATCCAAATCAATTAATTCAATTAATTGAACTATTAAATAAATTAAATAAAGAATATAATGAACATGAATTAAAACAAATACTTTATAATTTTGAAGGTAATTTAAATTTATCTCTCAGATATCTTTTAAATAAATAATTATTTTATATAATAATGGAAAATATAGATATAATTATTCCTTTATTAAATTTCCAAACTTTTATTATTATTATGGGAATAACTTTTACTATTTTTTATAAATGTTCAGAAAAGAAAATACGTAATGTTATATTAACATTATAATACAATTAATGTATATCTATTAAGAAAAGTTGAATTATTATTATTAATTAAACATTACTTTATATAATTCATAATGTCCAAATTTAAGACAAATGGTAATAATAATGCTATGCATAATAAGCGTGAAGATAATCGTGGTAATTGGGAGGCTGCATTTTTTCAGCGTGGTAAGGACCAAATAGATGAACAATGTGTTAAAACTGGTTGTCCTACAGGTAGTTTTAATCCATATGATATTCCATATTTAATGAATCCAAAATTATCTCGAGAGGAGGAATTATTAAATAAAAGAAATAATGGAGAAAAATTAAATAAGACGGAAAATATGATAGTTGATATTTATCTCGATAAACAAACTAAAAAGATAGAGCAAGATTTGGGTAAATTAGAATTACATGGTTTAAATGCTAAACCAGAAACAGATGAAGTTCGAGTACAATTATTATTTAAAACTATAGAATATTATTTAACTAAACCATCAGATAATTCAAATGAAATGATTTATTATGCTAATAATAAAATTAATGAATTAAATATACCAAAAATGTATAATATGTTTTATTATACATATCTTAAAATGAAAGAAGATAAATTATCTGAATATAAATATGGAGATTTAATTAAAAAGCTTAATGATGTAAATAATAAAACGGATGTCTTTAATGATTTAAATATACCAAAGAAATATTTGATTAAATATGAAGAATTAATTAATAAAATTAATAATATAATTGAAGATTTAGATTGTATTAAATTACAATTTAATAGATTTCATTCTAATATGCCACCATTAAATGAACGTGGTTTTGTTCAATTAGATCCATTTCAAAAAGAAGTTATTACAAATATTGATAATAATAATAGTATTATTGTTCAAGCACCAACATCTGCTGGTAAATCAATTTTAACTGGATATCTTTATACTAAAAATAGTTCAAAATTAGGTATTAACTCCAATTCAAAGCAGACAATTAAAGCAATTGTGGTTGTTCCAACTGATCCACTTGCATGGCAAATGTCAGCTTATATTGGAAAGATTACTGATAAGGATATTCCTATTGTTACAAGAACATTCCAATCTGATACTACTCGGGATGGATTAATTAAAAAAATTAAATCTGTTGGGATTGTTGTAGGAACACCACAATATCTTGTGGATATTCTTCCATTAATAAGCGAAATTGAATTCGATTGGGTAGTTGTAGATGAAATCCATATGATTGGTAAAGAAAGTTGTAAAGAGATGGAATTAATAATTAAAGCATATAACGATATTCCAATTATGGCATTATCTGCAACAATCGGTAATACAGAAATGTTAAAAGAATGGTTTATTAAAGTAGGTCATAATATTAATAAAATGTCAATTGTTAAATGTGAAAAGCGATTTTTTAATCTTCAGAAATTTTATTATGATAATAATAAATCAGCTGATGAAGAACCATTAGTTCGTATTCATCCATTATCATCAGTATCATATGATGATTTTACTACAGGTAATATTTTAACAAAAACATTAAACCCAACTCCTCCGGATGTTTGGGATTTAGCAATGAAATTAGATAAAATTATTCCATCTGAATTAAAAATTAAAAAATATTTCAAACAAACTGATCGTATTACTTTGGACCAATCAAATGAATATTTTATGAAATTACTTAATTGGTTAGTTAGTAATAGTATTAAAAAACAGAAGAATATTGAAGATATTCTTAAATTATATAAATTAAATGATGTTAATAATCAAATGGTTGATTTGTATAATGTAGCAATGAATTTGAAAAAATATAATAAAACTCCAGCTTTAATCTTCCAAACTGATTCTCATCTTTGTCTTGAATTAGTTCGTAAATTTAGTAAGAAAATCCGAGAGGAAGAAGAAAAGGCTCATCCTGATTTATTAGAACATCGTTTGAAAGAACAACATCGTATTCGTAATGAAGCTAAACGTGCTACACAAAAGATGATGGTAGAAGATAGAAAAGGTGGTTGTAAAAAATCAGTTAGTATTAATTTGGATAAAATTGGAGATAAAAAAATTACAAAATTAATGATGACTAATGCTAATTTTGAAGAAGTGAATGAAAAACCAGCAGATATTGCTATTTATGAGCCACATCCTGATTTTATTCTTAATAGCAATCAACAATTTAGTCAATATATGATAGACCAATGGGATAAACAATTAAAAGCATTCTTTCCACATAATGGAAGTGAATATCATTATATTATCGATTTACTCTGGCGCGGAGTTGGTGTTTATTGTAAAGGTTTACCTGACCCGTATCTTCATATTATCCAAAATTTAGCATGCGGTGGAAAATTAGGATTAGTATTTAGTGATGATAGTTTGGTTTTTGGTGTTTCAATGCCATTTCGAACAACTGTTATTACACCAGATGAAAATATTAATAGTATGATGTATCATCAGATGGCAGGTCGCGCTGGTCGGCGTGGTTTAGATAAGGAAGGAAATGTTGTATTAATTGGGTATACTCCTGAAAAAATAGAAGAACTTACTGGTAGTTGTATTCCAAATGTTAATGGATGTGATACAATGTTTTATGGAGCAAATTATGGTAAATATACTTCCAAAGGTAAAATTGAAGGTAAACCTGAAGATTACATTTACCGTTGGGATAATATTAAAAAGAATTTCTTATTTGATAAAATTTCAAATGAAATAGCAGATGATTTTTATGAAGGTATTGATGAAAATATTAAGGATGCATGGAGCTTTGCTATTAATGATAACGTATCATTTAACCATATGATGTGGCGTTTCAGACAATCAGAAGATGGTTATCGTATTGCATTTTTGTTAAGTTTTATTAGAAAGATTTATAAACATAGTGATCCAAAGATTGAAAAAAATCAAATCGATGTTGCCAAATTTTTATCAAATTATATTGAAATTTCTGAAACAAATAATATCGATAATAAGTTGGAATTAACAGAACATGCGATTAAATTAAATATTAAAGAACATTTAGAAACATTAGGTTTAGAAGTTGTATCTGAAGATAAATATATTGATAATCGTGTATATGAATCAATTAGAATGAATAAATTATATGAAACTGAAAATCGTAAAGAAAAAAGTCATTTACGTGAGAAACTATTAAATTTTGGTGAGAAAGTTAGAAACATTCAACATTATTTCTTCCATTGTGAAGAAACAAATATTACAAAATTATTGGGTAAATTATTAACTCGTATTTGGTGGATTTATCATAATAGTTCCCCAGTAATGGACCCAATTGAACGGTATGAATTACAAGAAGTTTTAAATATTGAAGAAAATGATAATAATGATAATAATCAGAAGGAATAATTTTATAATATAAATTTTTTTATTTATGTATTATATTATAATATATGTATTTATCTGGATCGGTAGGATATACTTTATTAAAACATGAAACTATGAATAAATATATTTTATTATTAGCTGATATCCATGATGGAGTTAGTTATTGTGAACAAGATTCATTGATGATTGATAGATTTTTATCAATGAAAGATGGAAATAATATATTATTAGAAGAAGCAGTTAGAGAAACATTTGATTTAACAGATTTATGGCCTGGTGCAGAACATACACAAAGATTAAAAAAATTAAATAAAACAAATCAAAAAATAAAACCAGTTGATATTAGACCTTTATTAATTAAATATTCATGGGAATTATTAGATAGTACTAATCTTAATTTAGAACAATATAATATGACTTTAGCTGAATATTTATCTTTAATAGATGATATATTTAATTATAAATATACAAAATTAATGATAAAATATTTTGTTCCTGAAGTTAAAAAATTAGATAATATAGACCCAACACTTAAAAAACTATTATTACAACATTTTGATGAAATAAGACAATTATATTTTGAATTTTTAGATAATAATAAAGCATATTTAAATAAACCAATGATTGAACTTTATAAAACTAATAAAGATACATTAGAAGAAATAAATAATATAACTAGTATGATTATGGAATGGTATATATTATTATTAATATTAAATTGTGATACAAATTGTATTTTACATTTAGGTTTAGCACATTCAAATAAGATACTTGATTTTTTATTACAAATATATTCATTTAGAACAATTAAAAAGAGTGGAATTAATATGATTAATGAAATAAATAATGATGTACCACAAGCTTGTTTAATGGTTCCTGATGAAGTTAATAATAAATTTAGATAAATAAATTAGATAAATTAAAAACTAATTTATATTAATATGACATCTAAATTAGTTTTTAATGATGAAGATTATAATTCTCCTGATGGGATGATGACATCAATATGGGGACCTCCGATGTGGCATATTTTACATACAATAAGTTTCAATTATCCTATAGAACCATCAAAAGAACATAAAATTAATTATTATAATTTTTATAGTAATTTAATAAATGTTTTACCATGTAGATATTGTAGAGAAAATTTATGTAATAATTTTAAAAAATTACCATTAAATAAAAGCGTTTTTAAAAATAGAGATAGTTTATCTCGTTATATTTATAATCTTCATGAAGAAGTTAATAAAATGTTAGACAAAAAATCAAATTTAACTTATGAAATGGTTAGAGATAGATATGAACATTTTAGATCCAGATGTTTAAATGAAAATGAAATTAAACTTCAAAAAACCAACAAAGAGACTGGATGTACTCAATCTCTTTATGGGGTTAAAGGTAAATGTGTATTAAATATTGTTCCAAAAACAAAAAAAATTAAATCATTTAATATAGACAGTGAATGTAAAATTAGAAGGAAAAAAACTAAAAAATAAAATCTAAATTATTTATATGAATTATATATTAATATTAATATTTATTATTTTTATATTATTACTTGTTTTATTTTTAAAAAAACCAGAAACATTTAACTTAAATCCATTAATACCTAAAGTAATTTACTTATCTTATAAAACAAAAAATATTCCTTCTTATATAATTCCAAATTGGAAGAAATTATATCCAGATTATGAAATAAAATTATATGATAATAATGATTGTATAGATTTTTTTAAGAAAGAATATAGCCAATTATATATTGATATTTTTAATTATTTAAAAGATGGTCCAATTAAAGCTGATTTTTGGAGAATATGTGTTTTATATAAATATGGAGGAATATATGCTGATATTGATATAGAACCTCTAGTTTCAATTGAAACTATTATTGAAAAAGATACTACATTTTTAACATGTATATCTGCTTCTATGAAAAACGGTATTACTCCTGAATTTATTGTATCAACATCTAATAATTATATACTAAAAGAATGTATTGATAAATATATTGAAATGTATAATAATAAAATAGAATATGAATATTGGACATATTCAATATGTACTATTATGCGCGATGTATTTAGAAATAATTTCATTGGAGATTATAATGAAGATGGAATATATTATGATAAAAAAAATAATAAATATCAATTATTGAAAGAAGTCTATCCAACAAATGATATTTATGATCACCATTGTAAATATAATAATATTAAAATATTAAATAATAGATATAAAGATTATACTGATCATTCATTTTAATCATCTTCAGCGATTAATTTATTCACTAATTTAATATATTCTACTTCTGCTTGATATTTGGAATAACCTTTATAGTTATTCCAATTATTCCATTTGACATTACCTTTAATATCTAATACACTAGGTTTATTTGTATTATTATTACCAACTGTTGCTTGTTTATATAAACCATATAACATACCTAATGTTGTATTATCAGGAGTAGTTAATAATTGTTTAACTGCATCAACTGCTTGTAAGAATTGAGATGAATTTGACATTATATAAATAATATAAATTATATGTCTTTATATTTAATCACTTTCATATCCCATATTATTAATATTAATATCTTCTAATTGTTTATCAATTGCATTCATTTCATCTATTGTTAAATTATGTATCATTACATTTTCATTTTCAATAAATACTTCTTCAGAGCTATCTGTCTCTTCTTCAAAATTTTGGGATTGTTGTTGGGGTTGGGGTTGATGTTGTTGTTGGGGTTGTTGTTGGGGTTGTTGTTGGGGTTGATGTTGTTGTTGGGGTTGATGTTGGGGTTGTTGTTGGGGTTGTTGTTGGGGTTGTTGTTGGGGTTGTTGTTGGGGTTGTTGTTGGGGTTTAGCTATTTTTTGTCCCATCTGAGAATGTGATGCATTAGAATGTGACACTTGTTGTGGTTTAGGGTGTGTGTTTAAATGAGACTCTTGATTCATTTGGTTATTTAAAATGTATTCTGTATTCATTTTATTAATTCTATCTAATAATATTTTTTCATTTTGTTCTAATTGCATTATCTTATTCATATATTCTTCTTCTTTTTTATCAACTAATATAGGCTTTCCATTTTTATCTTTTTTAATTTCAATATGTGCTTCACGTGTAGTGTCCTTATTTTCTTTATTTTCAACTATCTTTGGCTTTTTATTTTGTGATTTAAAATACACAAAGACAAATACACATAATAATATAGCAATAACAGCCCATTTAAATTTAGGATGTTTAACAGCATCTAATACAACATTTAATATATTTTTTTTACCAGAATTTAAATTAGGTTCACATTCAGAAACTGTATGTTCAGTAAATGTAGATGTTATATCACTTTTATCAGATGATACATATGAATCTACAATAGATTTACTTGCTTTTAAAGCTGAAGAACTTGACATTAAAAAATATAATATTTAAAATAATAAAATTAAACTAATTATGTAAATATTTTATTTTATTATTATAGTTTATTATATTTATAAGGTTTCTATTCATAACTAATGAGTAGAAAGAGACCAAATGATAATAATTCTATGAATAATAATTCTATGAATAATAAAAAACAACATATAGTAGATTGGAATGAGATGATTTCTGCATCAAGTATTCGTAATTATCTTTTAAATGACCCATTATTGGATTGGTTAAAATATTATTCAATAAATAATATTAATGATGTTCCTATTCCAAAAAATAATAATAATTTTATTAAAAAAAACTTAGATAAATCAAATATATTATCATTCAATAATTTTATAATGGAACAAGGTAATTTATTTGAAAAAAATGTTTTTGATAAATTAAAGGAATTAAATAAAAATATTAATATAAGTATTGTACAGGTATCATTTAATAATGAAGCACAATCTTATGAAAAATATATTGAAACAATAAATTATATGAAAAATGGGGTTGATATAATTTATCAAGGTGTATTACATGATTATAAAAAAAAATTATATGGTGTTCCAGATTTATTAATTCGTAGTGATAAATTTTATACAATTTTTAATCAACATATTAAATATCCAAATTATAAATCAAAAATTAATTATCATTATGTTGTTGTTGATATAAAACATTCTACATTATCTCTTAATTGTAATAAAACTTATATTAAAGATATTAATTCAATACCTGCATATAAGGGACAAATATTAATTTATAATAAAATATTATCAGAATTTTTAGGATATATACCTCAATACGGTTTCATATTATCTAAAAAAATAACTTATACTAAAAATAATATTTGTTATATTAGTAATAATTTTATGGAAAATATAGCAATTATTGATTATAAAGGAATAGATAAACATTATAATTATATAACAAATAGAGCAATTGAATGGGTTAGAAACATGAGAACTGATGGTATAAATTGGAAATTATTACCAACACCTTCAGTATTAGAATTATATCCAAATATGAAAAATGATAAAGATGATGGTTATAGAAATATTAAAATGGAATTAGCTGAAAGAATACATGAAATAACAAATCTTTGGTGGTGTAGTTATAAAAAAAGAGAAATCGCCCATTCTAAAAATATATTTAATTGGATGGATAAAAAATTTAATGCAGAATTAATAGAAATTAAAGATACAAAAATTGCAACTACATTAAATAATATATTAAAATTTAATAGAAATAATAAAAATATAATTAGAACAATTGATTTAGTTAAGAACAATAATTGGAACAATAATTGGAACAATAATGATAAAATGGAATTTTATATAGATTTTGAAACAATTAATAGTAATATAGGTCAGATTGATATTGTTGATAATAATATTATTTTTATGATATCAATTGGATGGGAAATTAATAATTCATGGGAATATAAAACATTTATGATTAATAAATATAGCGATGATGAAGAATTAAAAATGATTAATAATATGTGGGATTTTATAAATAATAAAATGTTAGAATTAAATAAAACTGATTATATATTTATTCATTGGTCAAATGCTGAAATAACATTCTATAATAATTTTTTATCAAAACATCCATTTAATAATTTAGGTCAATTTAAATCATTTGATTTATATAAATTATTTTTAGATAATAATATTATAGTAAAAGGAGCATTAAATTTCTCATTAAAAACAATAGCTAATGCAATGTATAAAAATAAATTAATTAATACTTGTTGGGATAAAAATTCATCCTGTAATAATGGTTTACAAGCAATGTTTTTAGCTTATAATTTATATAAAAATAATGATTATGTAGATGAAAATAATAATATAATGAAAGAAATAATAAGATATAATATAATTGATTGTCAAGTAATGTATGAAATATTGTCATATTTAAGGAATAATTATTAAATAATATTAATAATTAATGGGGTTTGATAAATTAATATCATTTTTAAATAAAAATTTTTCAAATATAGGAGAAGAATTATATGGAGTTCCAATGGTAGTTTGTAATCATATTTATTTTGATATGAATTTTTTAATATATAATTGTATACATGAATTAGAAAAGGAGATAAATAAAATAATAATGATTATATTTGGAGTTAGTTTTACTGATATAAATATAATTAATTCAAAATTAAAAAGTATATTTGAAAAATTTCATTGGACTAAAATAGATATTGAAATGAGTGAAATTTTAGATGGTGATAAAATAGAAGATATAATTGCAAATTTTAATAAATTTTTGGATAAGAATATAGTTGAATTATTATGTTGGCATATTTATAATAAAATAAATCATAATATCATAAATACTCATCCAATACAATTTATAAAAACAATAAATATTTTTTTTGATGGAATACCAACATATTCAAAAATAATAGAACAACGACGTAGACGTGTTAAAAATTATTTGGACTCAATTAATAGAAAAAGTTTGTTTAAAGAATATTTTAAAGATATTGTTAATTCAATTATAACTGAAGATGATATAACATATGATTATTTTGATTGGATAAATAATATGTATTCTTTTGATAAACAATTAGGACCTTATTCATATTTGTTAATATATTTAAGTGAATTTATAAACAATAAAATGGTAGAGACTTATAAAAATATACAAATATATGTGAATAATAGTAAAAACTATGGAGAATCTGATTTTAAAATTTTTAAACATATAATTGATAATAATATAGATTGTTCTATAGCAATACATTCATGTGATTCTGATTTTATTTTTTTAATAACATGGTTTCAATTGTTATCAATAGTTAAATATAATGATACAAATATAATGTTTATAAATTATAACAATCAAGAAGAAGATTATAATAAAACATTATATTTTGGGAAAAAAATAATAAATTCAATATTAGACAAATATTCAAGTATAAATAATATAACAGATGATGTAAGTATTAATATAATATTTGATTTATTAGCTTTATTATTATTATTTGGTAATGATATTATGCCTCCATCTTATGAGATAGGTCCAGAATTATCAATTAAACATATATTTGAAAATCATTATCCATTATACGTTGATGCTTCTTTTGTAATTAATTTAAATAATATTAATATAATTAATTTTACAAATTTAGGTAGATGGTTAGAAAATATAAAAAATAATAATTCTTTTTCAATAATAATATTAAATAGATTTTATAAAATGAATTATAATAATATAACATTATTAGCTGAGAAACATAAAACATTAAATGAAATAGTAGATAATATAAAAGAAGATGAGTTAATATCAATTAACAAAGGATTTTATTTAGATAATAATTCATATCAAAATTTATATAATTATATTGTCTATAAATCTGAAAATATGTTAGATTCAAATATTAATAGAACAAATAAAACTTTTTTTAGTGATATAAAAAAAGCAAGTGATGATTATAAAAATATAACAAATAAATGTAATGTAGAGAATTATTTGACATTATATATATCAATAGTGCAGTTATTCTTTTATGATTTTAATTTATATACTCCATATAATACAATATATTATGATGATAATAATGCACCTTCAATTGATATGATATTACAATATATTAAAATGAACGAGTGTAATAATTTACAAAAAAACACATATAATAGATTAAAAAAATTTAATATTAATAATTATTTCAATCCAATTTCACATCATTTATTTATAACACCATATATATTTAATACACATATATTAAATGAACTTAATATAAAATATGTTGAAAGTTTATGGAATGTAATAGATAAAAATATAAAAGGTATTTGGTTAGATATAAATAATATAAATAATTTTAATTTAAAAAAAATAGATCCACATGTATTTATTAATTTGTGTAATGATATGATTAAATTTTATCAAGATAATTTTATTGATAGATTTTTTACAAATTATAATAAATTATTAAAATATAATCAAACTTAATATATATTATATTAATGATATTAATTCCAGAAAATGAAGATAGAATTTTTAAATATGGAATTTTACCAAATAAATTAAAATATACAATTATTTGTGATAAAAAATCAGATAAATCTAATGTTGTTATGAGTGTTCGAACTGGTTCTTTATACGAACCATTAAAATATATGGGATTAGCTCATTTTTTAGAACATATGTTATTTATGGGTAGTAAAAAATATCAAACTGAAGATTATTTTTTTGCAAAATTGAAAGAGTATGGTGGTTCTTCAAATGCATATACTGATAATTATCAAACAGTTTATTATTTTGATATACTTAGTAATAATTTAGATAAAATAATTGATATATTTTCTAGATTTTTTATAGACCCATTATTTAATACAAACAGTGTATCAAGAGAAATAAATGCAGTTAATTCAGAGCATATGAAAAATTATAATAGTGATTTTTGGATTATTAGACAATTTATATTAAATATATCTGAAAAAGATAATATAGTTAATAGATTTAGCACTGGAAGTCATAAAACTTTAGGAAGTAATATAAATAAAGTAAGAGATGCTATGATAGACTTTTATAATAATTATTATTGTGCTGATAATATGTGTCTTACAATACAAAGCAACAAATCAATTAAAGAAATAGAAAAATTAATAAAAGAATGTTTTTGTGAGATAAAAGAAAATAAAAAAAATATAATTCATCCGATAGTTCCAATGAAAAAATATAAACATTATAATAAAGAATATCAATTACAAACAGTAAGAAATATTGATTCAATAGTTTATTTTTGGGAATTACCAGATTTTAATTATTTTAAGGATAATAAAATTATTGATATTATAAATAATGCAATCAATTTAAATTGTAAAAAAAATCTAGAGAATAGATTAATTGAAACTCAATTGGTTTCTAGTATTGAAACATTTTATTTAGATGTAGGTATATTTGTATTATCAATTGATATTATTCCTACAAATAATATAATTGGTCCAATTAATACAATAAATGATATGGTAAGATATTATTTTAATAATTTAAAAACTAATTTTACGAATAATAATTGGGATGATATTTATGATTATAATATTAAATCATATGAATTATTATATAATAATAGTGTTAAAGATAATAATATAGATTTAGCTACAAATATTTCAAATAATATGCATTATTATGATGAACCTCATATTTATAATGGTAATAAATTAGTAATAAAAAAAGAATTAAATAAATTAAATATAATTTTAGATTTATTAGTTTTTGATAAAACTAATATAATTTATTCAACAAATAAAAAATTATGTTCTGCTGTTAAAAAAGATAAATATTATGATAAATATTATTGTAATTTAAATAAATCATTAATACCAATTGAACAACATAAACAATATGATTTCAATATATTTATTAATAAGAATATATTAAATATAAAACCAAAATATATAAAACATTTGGATAAATATAATCAACCAAGAAAAATAGCAAAAAGATTTTGGTATGGTGCAGTGTCTAAATTTAATGAACCAATTGTTATAGGTCAAATTGTAATAAATTCTAAAAAATATTTTAATAATATAAAAGATTTTTTAATAACATTAATATCAGTAAATGTAATTAATTATTATTTACAATTAGAATTTTGTAATGAAATAGATATTGGATATAAAACAGATATAAATATATTAAATAGTATTGGTGTATTAATTATTAATATTATCGGTTTTAATAATAAATATATTGATTTTTTTAATAAAGTTTTAGATAAATTAAAAATAATAAAACCATCAACTAATATAATTAAAAATCATATTGAAAAAATCACCAATTCAATAGAAAATATTAATAAATGGTCACCATGGGAATTGACATCACATTATATTTCATTAATGATTAATAAATATGCATATTATTATAAAGATGAATTAAAAGAAATTAAAAGTATTACAATTGATATGATAAAAAAAAGAATTAATGATATAATTAATTTAAATCAAGCAATTACAACAATAATTTATGGTAATATAAAAATATCTTCTAATGAATTAATAAAATTTGAAACATATAATAAAAATTTAAATATTAAAATGAATGGAGTACCTAAACAAAAAAAACCATATAATATTACAATAAAACATCCAAATAAAGATGAATTAAATTCATGTATTTCATTTATTTTTTCAATAAGTTGTTTTACTGAAAATTATTTATTATCAGCTAAATTGTTATTATTAAATACAATAATGGAGAGACCTGCATTTGATGAGTTAAGAACTAAACATCAATTAGGATATTTAGTTGCATGTAAATTAAGATTAGATGATGTGTCTTGTATCAAATTATCAGTTCAATCAACAGAGAATATTAAAAAGGTTGAAAATTTAATGAATGAATTTATTAATAAAACAATGAATGATATATTAAATAATATGACTGATATTGAATTTAAAATAACTAAAAAATCAGTTTATGATAATTTAATAGAAAAAGATACAAACTTATTTGAAATGAGTTCACATTATATAAATGAAATAATAATACAAGATTATATTTTTGATAGAACACAAAGAATTGCTAATAAAATAAAAGAACTTTCATTAAATGATATTAAAGAATTATATCATTCAATTATTAAAAAAAAATCTATAATTAAAATTATTTAATTATTTACATAGTTGGGGTGTTAGTTAATGGGGCCATTGGTGATGTATCAGATAATGAAAGTGAGGTCATAAAACCGGCTCCTGATTGGGGATGTTGATTTAAATAAAGATAAATAGCAACACCAGTAAGAACAATAATAGCAATGACAATTGCTAATTTCATTTTATCATTCATAATATCTTCAATTAAATTAAAGTGTTCTTTTTTATTATTACGAGCATTATTAGAATTTGCCATATATATAATTTATTATAGATTTTTTTTTAATAATTAAATTTTTAAACTTTTTTATATTATTGTTATTAAATTTTAATATGATTATTTTTAAATAGAAAGTATACTGTAATTATTATAATTAAAAATATTATTATATAAATCCAATTTTTATCCATAAATTTATTTATATCAAAAATATCAAACTTATAAAAATTTTCTTTCTTATACTCTTTTTTTTCTAGATTTTTTGGTAATATTTGTGGTTCCATATTTTGTTCTTGTTCTATTATAGTTTCTGTTTTTTTTTTATTACATCCACATCCCATTAATAATCCTTAGATTTTAACTATAGGTTTTTTATTTTTTGCAATTTAATGGTTCATCGTTTTTATAGACATTTCTTTTGTAAAATAAATTGCAATCTATTGCATTTTCTTTTAATATTTTTTCAAATTTATCAATTAGTGTTTGTTTTTTCTTAGCAACAGACCATACATATTCATCAATTGATTTTTCACCTGGATATATTGATAAATATAAAAATACTTCTACTTGTCTTCTATCTTTTGGCATATCCTTATGAGAACAAAATCTAACTGCTCTACCTATAATTTGTAACATTCTACTCATATTCCAATAAGGTTCTAATATATGAACTTGACTAACCCTTAATAATGATACACCTTCTTTAATTGAAGGTGTACCTAACATTATTTTAATTTTTGAACCATCAGCATTCTCTTTTTTATTAAATATATATTTAATTTCTTCTTTGACATGATGATGTTCATCGCCAGACCATACTGCAAATCTTTTTTTACCTGGACCAAATGTATTATAATTTTTATATCCATGGTATTCTAAATATTGAATTAAAGGACGTATTCCTCCTAAATCTTTAAAATTACTATACACAAATGTGGGTCCATCTGCTTTATTTATTTTATTTAATATTTTATAAAACTTTTTAGAATATTTAGTAATATTATTTTTCTTTAAATTACTCCCACTAAATGATGCAAAACCTTTTTCACCAATTTTTTTATTTGGAAATGCTATATTACTTATCATACGAGGACCTAGTAAAAAATTTGTTGGTAGTTTTAATATATCATTGCCCATAAATCCACCTTTAACTTCTTCATCCATTATAGTTCTATATGATTTATATTGGAATGGTTCCATTTTACATCTAACAACAGTAAATATAGTTTTTGGAAAACTTTGTGGTTGTGCTCCTCTATAATATGAAATTTTATTTTTCAAAAATGATGAAAATAATTCAGTATTTTTTATATCATAATCAGTACCATTTTCATTTGATATAGGCTTTAAAAAGGTAGAATTAAAATCTGAACCAATAGGCATTTCTTTATCCTTTAGTAAATTAATAGTGAGAGCAATTTCATCTGGTTTATCAAACATAGGTGTAGCAGATAATAATATAATTCTAGTTTTTGAGTCTGATTTATCAATAACTTTTTTTAAATTTTTATAAAACGGTCCGTTTTCTGAAATCATATTTTGAACTTCATCTATAATTAATAAACAATTATTTAATTTAATTTTATTTGTTTCACACAATTCAACAAATTTATGATAACTATAAATTGTATAATATTCTTCAATTCTTTCATCTGTGTTCTTTAAAATTTCTTTATACATTGTATCCTTTGGATTTAATTCTTTTAAAGTTTTACGTTCTTCAGCCATCATATAACCACCACATTCGCTTCTTAATTCATCTTTAAAATTACCAATAAGTGCAGCTGGTAATACAACAATAATATCCTTTTTATTTTTAAATTGTTCTGCTATAGTAATAGCGGTGCATGTTTTACCAGCCCCAATTTTATGATATATTAATAAACCTTTTCCAGATATAGTGCTTTTAAAATAATCACGTAAAAATAATTGTTGTGGTTGTAATTTAAAACTAGCAGGTCTGCATATTTCTTCCATTTTTTCATTACTCATTTTAAGTTTATATTTTTTAAACTTTTCAGTAATACTATTTGACATCAATTATATATAATTAGAAAATAGTTGATTTATAAAAAGATATTAATATTAATATTAATATTAAAATAGAATGGACATTAATAACATAAATATTAATGAATTAAAAAATTACTTATCTACTAATTTTTCTACTATTGATAAAAATACTGTAAATCAAATTATTACAACATATATTCATCGATTAAAATTTGATGAAGAAATTATTACAAAAAATTATAAAAAAGTAAATACTTTTAATCATTACGAGGTAATTTATAAATATTTACCATATGTTGATAATTATATTAAAATGAATATATTAATGAATATATCTAATTGTATGTATGGATTAAAAATTTTAAATAAAATTCCAGAAATAATAAATTCATTATCAGATGAGGATATTTATAAAATAATTTTTTCATGTTCTAATACATGGACTTTTCCAGTTTTTTTATATTATTTAAATATAATTAAGGAAAGAAAATTAGAAATTAATAATTATTTTATAGTTTATAATTATTCAAATTCAGATGATAGAATTTATAAATATATGGTTGAAAATAATAGTAAATTAAAGTTATTGGAATATAAATTTGATTTAATTAATAATATAATTAATGATATATTTATATTAAATTGTCCTAATAAATATATTTTAAGACGATTAAAATATTTGAATAAAATATTTCCAAATCTTGGACAAAATCATTTTAATATAATTTTAAACAAAGGTAATATTAATTATGATTTTATTAAAACAATTATGAAATATTATTATTATCAAACATTAACTGATAATAATATTGATAAATTAGTATGTTCTATTATGGAATGTACTAATAATCAAAAAGAACAATTTATTTATAGTTATAATATATTAAAAACAACCACTGAAAAAAATAAAATGATTATTATATCATTGTTTTTATATGGAACAGCTTATAATTTAAATATAATCGATGGTGAAAATGATTTCATAAATATTAGTGCTTTATTAAAAGAAAAATTAAAATATTTAATTGATGGTCAGCCATTTAATATTAAAAACTTTTTTATAAATAATAATGAATTTATTAATATGATTAATAATATTGGTTATTGTAATGTGTCTTCATGTTTAATTATAAATGATTCACCTTATATACAAAAGTCTGGTATATTTTATTTATTACCTTTTCTAGTTGCATCAGGAGAATTAGGAGGCCAATTTAATAAAATTAAATATAATATTAGTAAATTTATTAAAAATATTAGAAAAAAGAAGCAAATTATTACAAAATTAAAAATTTATCCAATTATTAAAGAATTAAAAGCAATAAATGAAAACAATAAATATAAATCATCTGTATTTAATAAATTTTTTAATAATAAAAAGCAAATGTTTAATAATATTCCACCTTATCATTTATATCCAGGTCAATTAAATAATTTTAATATAGATTATAAAGAAGGTTTATTATTAAAAGAAAAAGCAGACGGTGTTCTATTATATAATATTCCAAATGATATTTATCCAATATTTCCATTCAATAATAAAGTTAAAGCAGAATTTATAGAAGACTTAGATTTATATTTGGTTTTTGATATTGATGAAGAAGATACTATTAATAATAGACATTTATTAATACATAGTAAACATGAATATGGTCAATCAAATATACCAATTATTAATAATGAAAATGAAATGATATATGAAATTAATTTAGAAAGACTAAAATTAAAAGAATTTTTAAAGAAACCATATGATAATTATAGATGGTATCCAAAACCAGCATGGAAGATTATTAATATAAATAATTTAATAAAACCATTTATTGATATTATTAATATGAATGAAGGAACTGGATTATATAATTGGATTATTAATAGAGAAAATACAAACAAAGTTTATAATGATGGTATTATATTAACTCCATTGAATGGTGATAGAGAAATTAAAATAAAACCAAAAATGTATTATACTATTGATTTATTATTTTTAGATAATAAATGGATTGATAGAGATGGTCATCAATGGGATAATATAATTAATAATAATATTAATAATAATAATATTAATAATACTATATGGAGATGTTATCCAAACTCAAAAGAAAATAATTATATTGCAAAGGAAATAAGATATGATAAAACAAAACCTAATACTCATGATATAGTATCAAATATAATAGATTTATATAATACTGATTATCAATATGAATATCCAAATATATATCATGATATATATTGTAATGATTTATTTTGGAAAGAAATAATTGATTGTAATAATAAATCATTACAATACAATCTTAATAAAATAGATAATTATAATAATATATTAGATTGTGGTTGTGGTTCAGGAAGAATTATTAAATATTTGAATAAATTTAATAAATATGTTGGAGTTGATATTGATATGAATATGTTAGGAAAAAGTATTAATAAAAATAATAAAAATAATATATATTTCATGTATTGTAATTTGAATAAAGACTGGCCTCATATATTAAATAATAATTTTGATTTAATAGTATGCATTAATAGTATTATGCATTTTATGACATCAAATTTTTGGACTAAATTAAATAATATTACAAATAAATCAACAAGAATATTATTAAATATAGTAGAAATGGATGATAATTATAAATATGAATTTGGAAATAATAATGAATATTTTATAGAAAGAAAACAAAATAAAATTTATTATAAATTTCCAATTCATAATATAATAAAAGAAGAAGATTATGTTGATATAAATGATATTAAAAAATATGGTTGGAATGTAATAGATACATTCAAACCAGATTATAATAATTTAACAAAATTTTATAGATGGTATATTATAACTAAAAGTTTATAACTAAAAGTTTATAACTAAAGTTTTTAGAAATTAATTGTAGCATATTCAGACCCTTCATATGGTTCAATTCTATCAAATAATGTTGGTTTAATTTCTTTAATTGTATTATTATTAAATTTTTCTCCATCATTATTATCAATCATTTTAATTTTATTAATTAAATCTTTTTTATTTTTTTCATTATCATCATCATCATCATCATTATTATCATCATTTACATCAAATGTATCTTTATCATTTAATTCTTTAATACCATCTTTAATTAATTCTGTTAATTTTGTTCCAATAAGTTTATATCTTTTAGCTTTATTAATAGAATAATTAATTAAATTTTTTGAAACAATATCATTTATAGTAAGATTATTATTAATATAATTTAATATAAGATTACATATTACAAGTGCTTCTTCTTCACTATGAGTTTTAAGTATTAAATAATTATTATCAATATCAATATCAATTAAATCATTTCTAATAATTGGTAATGATTTCCAAACCATTATTTTTTCAATATGTTCACTTAATTTATTAATTTTAATATAATATTTATTTATGTGAGTAAAATATTGAATTTTATTCCATGGATTTGGATTATCAAAAATTATTTCATCTTGTTCTTTAGTTTTTTCTTCATTATCAAATTTTTCATCATTAGTTTTATTAAATCTAATAGAGAAAGTTAAATATAAATCAACACATAATATAATAATGATAATTAATATGGGAATATATATCATTATTTGACTAGAGATTTAATTTTATGACTAAATGTCTAAAATTAAATCTTATGTAGTTACACTATTGTTTAATAGATTGATTTTTAAGATTATAACAATAAATTACATCGTTAGAAATATAATTATATATAAAATAATTTTAATATTATTAAAATGGCATTTAGTGAAATTGATTTAATGGAAAAAATTCAAAAATTTAATTTTGCAGATCAAATGAGATTTATATCATCTCCATTTAATACTTTTTTTTTTATAGTTATGATAATTGTTTTATATATTTATAAAGTATTAAACTTTGATGATGTTATATTTATATCAAAAGGTTGTCTTATAAATAGTGTTTTAAAGTATTTATTTAAAAGAATTAGACCATATTATGCTAGTGAAAAAATTAAAAATTATTCTGGAAAAGAGCATAAAATTGGAACAGAACATTATTCATTTCCAAGTGGACATACATATGCAGCTACATTTTTTTCATTAGTTATGTTAAACAAATATCCAACAGAATTTATATTTAATATAGTTGCAATTTTAGTAGGTTTTAGTAGAGTATTTTTAGGAGTTCATTATCCAACAGATATTATAGGAGGTATGGTATTTGGATTTGTATTTTATCAATTATTGAAATAATTATGTTCTTCTAACATTATCGATGAAAACATTTTTAAAAATATCTCCTCTATCAAATGAAGAAATATGTGTTAATTTTGGTATATCTTCTATATGATATCCATTTTTATTTAAATATGGAATTATATTAAATGTAAAATAATTTTTATTAAATATATTATCAAATTTAGAATTCATCCATTCTTCCAATCTATTATATAAATGAAAATATTTTTCAACAATTAGAATGTAGAATTCTTTCCAATTAATAATATCCAAGTCTTTTGAAACTTTATTAATAATATCAATAGGAACTTTTTCTTTTCCTATATTATCTAATTTCCAAAAACCATATTCATATTTATAATATTTATTTTCGTATTTAGTTGAATTATTAATTGGATATTTATAATATTTATATATTGTATCACAATATAATTTTGTTGATAAATATTCTTTGTTTTCTTTATAATTTTTTTCAAAATCTGTAAAATTTTTATAATCAAATAATATATTTACATTTTTATATTTAAATATTCTTCCAATATGAGATATAAAATTATTTATTAAATCATTATCTTCTTCTTTTAATTTATCATAATAACATATAGTTCTTTGATAATTAACAAATATATCATCTCCCATTTCAATAGAAAGTATTGGATAACCATCATAATATTTATAAATGATTAAACCATCTTTACATTTATTTTTATACATATGAGAATAAGAACCAGTGCTATCAAACCATTGAACTATATATACTTCATCATTATATCTAAATTGTCCTAAATTATCACAATTTTCTAAAAATATTTTAAATAATCCTACTCGATCATAACTAGTTATATTAATATTCTCAATATCAATTGAAGGAATTTTATAATCAGGAACTACATTAATTTTATCTAATTCAGATATATGATTTGAACCAATTAAATCAAATTCATATTTCTTTTTAATTAATTTTTCGAATTTTTCATTAGTATGATAATAATAAGTTTTATCATCTTTTGATTTTAATTTTAATTTACTATATGGTTTTATTAAAAATTCTTCTTCTTTAGGAAACATACTAAAGTTTTCAATTAATAAACCAACACCTTTCATTTTTTCAGGAATATTAATTTTTATTAAAACTAATCCAAAATCCATTTTAATTCCAGGTGAATAAAATGGATCTCTTGTAGTTGATATAAAACCTCTATCTATAAATACATCACCTATTTTTAAATTTTTTAAATATTCATCATCCCATACAAATCTATAAAAATAATAATCATTTGGTAATTCTGCTTTATTTATAGTATTAATAATTTTATTTAAACCATCATATAAATATTGATTGATAGGTAATTTTTCTCTTAATATTTTATTAAATAAATAACTACCTGTCATTGAATAAAAATTTATCCAACTTATACATTTATTTTTAATAATAATATCCATATGATTTAATATTGTTTCATAACCAATATCGTTTTTTGAAACTAATTTACAAATATCATAATGTAATTTTTTATTAACAAGATTACTTGGTTCTAATTTTTCAATTAATTTATTATTCATACCCAATTTAATCAATTCAATTTTAGTATAATATGGATTTAAATGAAATGAATATGGATGAAAACTATTTCTTTTACAAATAGATATGGATAAACCAAAATCAGGAGCATATCTATATAATGTTTCATAAGATGTTTTTTCTAAAGTTTCCAAATCGTAATTATTTATTATACCTAATATATTTTCATATTTATTTATTAATTCTTCATCTGATGTTTTATTTTTTTTATTAATAATCCATTGTTTAACTTCATCTGTTATAAATCTGTAGTGACAATTAACTAATCTATAATATAGTTTCATACTATTAATTGGATAAATATTGTCACTAAAAATATCATACATAGGTATATAATCAGAATACAAAGATAAGGCTATTTTATCTTTACTATTTTTTAATTCTATTTTCCTATTAAATATTTTTTGTATCATTTCAAAATCAATTTTCATTATTTTAATGTTATTATCATTTAGGAGAAATAAAATGATAATAATATTTATTTGTATTATTCAATTATATTGGTTTCTTCATTAATAATATTTAAATCATTATTATAATGAACATTTAAATCATCGCCATCAAAATTTTCTAATTTTCTATTTATAAATGTATCTGTTCTAAAAAATATAAAATAAAATACAATTAATATAACTAATCCGGCAATTAAATACTCTGTTTTAATCATTAAAGTAATTTAGAAAATATTATTATTTTATTAAATTAAAATTCTATATTTATAAAATTTAATTTTATCATAACTTTTATCTAATGGTGATATTAATTTATTATAATTAATAACAATATTAACTCCACCGAAATTATCATGATCATTATATATTTTTTTATCAAATTGAATATTATTATTTTTATAAAATATAAAATTTTTAAATAAATCTATTAATTCTTTATTATTATATGTAAGTAATATATTATATAAATCTACTATATTACTACAATTATTATAATAATTATCCTTGCATAAATCTGCAATATAATGTAATGAATTATTATTTTCCATAATCTTTTGAATATTTGGTAAGTGTTGTTTAAATAAAATCATAAATTTATCAAATTTATCACAATCAATTAATGATATACTACAATGAGAACCTTCAAATGCACATCTTTCTAAATATTCAAGAGAAGCTATTTGTAATTTTTTATAAAACTCTAAATTATTATCAAATATTATAGGTATATATTTTGAGTTAATATCTTCTAAATATTCATAAGATTGATGCGCCATTATATATTTTGAATGATTATAAAATTCATATAATATTTCTATAGATGACGTATAACATGCATCGAAACATATTAAATCAAATTTTAATTTATATTTATCAAATATTTTATTAACAATATCAAATGAAATAATAGTTTCATTATCTTTTGCTAAATACCATGTATTACCATGACCACTAAATACAAATATGGAATTTAAATTTGTATATTTATTTTTTATTTTATTAGTTCTAATAATAAATTCATCAAATTTATCTTCAGTAAAAAATAAAGAGCTATCAAATTCATTAATTTCATACTCTCCATTTTCTATATGAATAAAAAAACTATTTTCAGTAGTATAAACCATTACATCAAAAATACACTCGCTATTATTTGTTGCTAATAAAATTTTAAATATTGAATTATAACATTGCAATTCAATATCTTTATCTGGATAAATAAAATTTATAAAATGAGTTTTATTTAATGGTTTATCATTTTCAGACTTGTTTTTTATTGTTTTAATAAATTCTTGTCTAACATCATTCAAAAATAAATCACATTTTTCATTAATATTTTCATTTATAAATATTTTTTGATAATCATCTATTTTAATATTATTATTTGGATATATTTTATTAACTATATTTATAAATTTTTCATTTATTTTTAATTTCATTATAAATATATTTATAATTTATTTTTGAATATTTGGCACATAATGAATTGTTCTATTATTTATTTCTTTTGTTAATACTTTATTACCTAATCTATCATATTTTTGTCGATACACATGAAAAAAACCATCTGCTGGTTTGTATTTAGATGGACCTTGTTTTTTATAATCAGCAGATAATTTATATTTATTATCTATAATATTTATTTCTCTTCCTTTTTTTTCATTATAATAATACCATGCTAATTGCACTAATATATCATATAATATAGTAATTTCATTTTCTGATAAATCTTTTATAGTTCTAAATGGAGATATTTTTGCAATATATAAAGCTTCAGCTCTTAAATAATTACCACAACCAGCAATAACTTTTTGTTCAAGCAATGCATTACAAATCATAGTATCATCTCGTTTCTTATTTAATCTATCAATAAATATATTTAGATGTTCTTTATTGAATATATCTGCTCCTAATATTTTAAGTTTTTTATCTAAATTATTTTTATTAGATATAATAATTGTTCCAAAATTTCTTGGATCATTAAAATAAATACATGTATTATCATCAAATATAAATTTAATATTATTATGAGGTTCTTCATTATTTGTCCACCAACCTGACATACCTAGAGTATTAAATAAAACCATATCTGTTTCATAAAAAATCCAATATATAAATTTACCATAATTTTTTATTGATAAAATTTTTAAACCATTTAATTTACTAAAATTTGTTTTTTCTTTACTGATTTTGCTGTATCTACCTCCTAGAATTTCTATATTTTTAATAATTTTATTTTTAAATTTTTTATTTAATTTATCAACAATTTGTCTAACTTCTGGACCTTCAGGCATATTAATAATCTAAGGATTATTAATATGATATTTTTTTATTTATTAATTGTATTAATTATTGGTATATTATTATTACCACATAATAATCAAGAAAATATTATTGTTAGTACTATTAAAGAAAAAGTATTAGCAAAAACTGATGATTTAAGTAAATATTTAATATTACATTGAACCATAATTAACAAGCTGATAATATTTATCCTACCTGTAGTGTAAAAGTATTAATTTTTATCCATAATATCCACATTTAATATTAAATTATCAAATGGAGTTTTATCAATTGCTTTTATAAAATATTCTGCTTCATCTTTAAAATAAAAATCAATATAACATGTTGTATTATCATAATTATTAAGATTAATACGACCTATTCTTCCCCATTCACTTACTAATTCATTTAATTCTGGTACAGTTATATCATTTGGTAAATTTGATATTCTAACTGTTACTATTTTTCTTTTATCTATTTTTTCACTATAAGTATGTTTATGAATATTAGTTGTTTCTTCATTTTTAGGTATTGAAAATTTATTATCTAAAATAGTTGTTAAATCTTGTTTTTCTTTACCACATTTAAGTGTTACATGTGGACCACCGCATTTTCTACATTTAATTAATGACATTATATATATTTATGATGCTTTATTTAAATGATTTATTATAATGATGGCCATATAAAAGGATTAGGTTTAAATAATGGGACTTTTAATAAATAAACACCTAATAATATTAATATTATACCAAAATATTGTGAACCATCTTCAAACCTTTCACCTAATACAAAAAAAGAATAAATTGTTGTTATTAATCCATTTAAACCATCCCATGCAACATTAACCATCATTAATTGAGAACCTTGTAATGAAACTATTAACATTATAAACACACCAATATAACCTAATATACCTATTCCTAAATTTACAATACCGCCGTTATTAGCAAATAATTTCACTCCAGTATCGCCTATTATTTCAACTAAAGATAAACCAGTTATTTGCGCTAAACTCATAATTATATTATAATATATTATTATTTAAAGATATAATAATTATATATATTAAATCGAAAGATTATTCCCTCTTAGCTCAGTTGGTTAGAGCGTGCGGCTGTTAACCGCAAGGTCACAGGTTCGACCCCTGTAGAGGGAGATAATTAGTTATAAATATAATATTATATATTATATTTATAATGACACAAGTATATTATACATATAATGTATATGCAATTAATTTAGACTCAAATGAATATAATGAGTTTCAGGATTTTATAGATAATGAATGTATTGAACAAAAAACAAATAATTTAATAATAAATTTTAATAATAAGAATATTAATATTATTTTAATTAATAATTTTAATGAATTAGATGAGAACAAAATAATCTATATATTCAAAGAAGATACTTCATTATATAATATATATGATACTATGAATCCATATACAATTCAATATATGCAAACTAATATTGAAAAAGATGAATTTATTGATTTTTTAACATATTTTAATATGGACAAAGAACCATTTTTATATAATTATAATTATATGACTATAAAAAATGAATAACAATAATAATAATGGAAAGAAATAGACCAACATTTTTTACTAATAGTGATAATGAACCTATTAGAGCATGTGGAATAATTTTTTATAAAAAGGATCCTTTAACAAAACAAATTAAGATCTTAATGCAATATACTATACGTATAGATAATCTAACAAATATTAAAAGATATGTATATGAAGATATAGGAGGTAAAACTGATATAATTGATAAATGTATTAATGATACTATTATTCGTGAAGTAGTAGAAGAAACAAATAATATAATTACAAAAGAAATAATAATGGAACATTTAGATAAAGAACATCATAAGATTTATTTGAAAGAGTGTAAATATTATTTAGTATTATGCGAGGCTAATCAGAATATAATTAATATTGATAGACGTGCTTATGGAAAATATGAAATATCATCTAATAAATTACGTCAATTTCATTGGATAGATGCTAATAGATTAAAACAATCAGGTTCACCATTTAATAAAAGAATATGGTTAATAAGAAAAGAAATTAATGATTTTTTTTCAATCTTATAATAATGTTATCAATGTTATTAATATTACCACATCAATTATATAATATTAATATTTTAAAAAAACATTTATCAAAAGAAATTAAGGAAATTATAATTTGGGAACATCCTCATTATTTTAAAAAATATAAATATAATAAAAAAAAATTAATACTTCATAGAGCATCTATGAAATATTATTATGATTATTTAAAAGAATATTCTTATAATGTTCATTATTTGGAATTTAATAAAAAACCTAATATAAATAATTATAAAGTTTTTGACCCAATAGATAAAATAAAGCTTCCTAATCATTTTGAAATGTTAGAAAGTCCAAATTTTTTATTAAATAAAGAACATTATGATGAGTTTAATGAACAAAGAAAATCAAAAAGAGTTATATTTAATAATTTTTATATGTGGTCTAAGAAGAAATTAGACATTTATCCAAAATTAAAATCAATGGATAAAATGAATAGAGAAGTATATAAAGATAAATTAAAGGTTCCATCTATTCCAAAAATAGGGAAAATAGATAATGAATATATTAAAGAGGCAATTAAATATGTAGAAAAACATTTTCCTAATAATTATGGAAATACAGATAATATGAAACAAATTTTATGTTATCCAGTAACTCATAATACAGCTATGAAATGGGTATCTCATTTTATAAAATATAAATTTAAAAAATTTGGTCCTTATCAAGATTTTATAAATAAAGACAATCATACAATGTTTCATAGTGTTCTTAGTAGTAGTATAAATATTGGTTTAATAAATCCAAGTGATATAATTAAAATGATAACAAAATATAAGAATAGGATTCCAATTAATAGTTTTGAGGGATATATTAGACAATTATTTTGGAGAGAATATCAGAGATATTGTTATGGTTATGCTAATATTTCTTTTAATAAAAATTATTTTGGAAATAAAAAGAAATTAACTAAAGATTGGTATAATGGAACATTAGGAATAGAACCAGTTGATGATTTAATAAAGAGTGGTTTTGATACTGGTTATATCCATCATATTGGACGTTTAATGGTTATTGGTAATTTTATGAATTTAAGCGGTATTCATCCTAAAGAAGGATTTAGATGGTTTATGGAATTTGCAATTGATAGTTATGAATGGGTTATGCATCAAAATGTGTATGAAATGGTTTTCTTTGTTACTGGAGGTCAAACTATGACTAGACCATATATTAGTAGTAGTAATTATATATTAAAGATGAGTAATTATAATTCAAAGGAAATTGATTGGGCTAAAGAATGGGATAATTTATATCGTCATTTTTTAACAAAACATCGTGCTAAATTATATAAATTTCGTTATTATTTTCCATCTTTATAATTATGGGAAAACAACCGAAGGTTAATCCTATAAAAATTGATTGGGATATAGAAAAAATATAATTTTTTCTATATACACAATTAACTTTATAACCTATGGTTAATATATAGCTTTGCTATATATTTAGAAAAATTGAAATAATTATGATATAATAGGTTATATTATAATTATTATGAGCGCTTCAGCTACTATTGATAATAATATCTATAATGATGAACTAATGGGTTGTATTAAAACTAGTGCACCAAAAGGGAACTGTTTTGTTATTAATGATGCTGTTAATTATCTTAAAACTAATACTTTCGTCCCTCACGAATGTGGTAATTATGGGCGTTATGGATTGAATTTTTTTGGATGTGATTCGGTTATTCAATATAATAATGATTATTGGAAATTTATTTGGTTCATTACTAATACAAATAATGCTGTTTATGTTAATAAAGAAGGACATCAATTTGTTCTTCAATATTATAATATGGATGGTATTACTCGGATGCAAGAAGTCTAAATCGATGAGTAGAAAAATTGATTGGGAGTTATGATTACTCCAATTAACAGTTATAAAAATTGATTGGGATATAGAAAAAATATAATTTTTTCTATATACACCAATTAAAAGTTATTTATACAAAGTTTTTTAAACTTTGTATAAATAAAAATTGAAATATTCATTTATAAATAGTATTAATAATAATAATTATGTCTCAAATGATGACTATTGGCAATATTAACAGCAGTGAAGAGAGTATTATTCTGAGTGGTAAGGATGGTATTAATATTAAAATCCCAATTGATGTAGCAAAGATTAGTATTACTATTAAAAATATGCTGGAGGACCTTGGTGAAATGGTTGAAGAAGGAGAAGAAAATATTATTCCAATTACTAATATCAATGGAGCTATTTTGGCTAAAATTTTTCAATTTTGCAACTACATTCATACCAATCAAGAAGAGTTTGAAAATCTTAAGACTTGGTTGGAAGACAAGTCTTTTTCGTTTTCTCTTTCTCAATGGTTTAATGACTATCTGGATGTTGAACAAGAGCTTATGTTTCAAGTAATTCTTGGTGCAAATTTTCTTGACATTCAACCACTTCTTAATATGCAGTGCAAACATGTAGCAAATATTATTCGAAACAAGACACCTGCTGAACTCAAAGTATTATTTGCAACTCCAACTGAAGCTGATGTTCCTCAGACTGAGGCTACTGAGGCTACTGAGGCTGTAGATGCTACTTCATGATTAATAATATAATCAATTATAGTTCTATTTTGATTTATTCTAATATCTAAATCTTGAATATCATTTTGCCCTGATGTTTCAATTAATAAATAATCTTTATTTAAAATATTAATATAATATCTTAATGCATGTTTTATATCATTATTTTTACCATATTTATTTGTATCTGTTTTAATTAAATTATCATCATCTACTAATATTGTAAATTTTTTATTTACATCAGTTATTTTATTATTAAGTGTATTATATAAATAATTTGCATAATCTAATGAATTTTTTGTATTAGAAGGAGTAAGAGTAGAACCAATACTACCATTTTTTTCTTTATAAAATCCCCAACCTTCATGAAAATCTAAAATAATATCTGCATCTTTTATTAATATTAACAATTTTTTTATTACTGGATGTAAATTATTCTCTTTATAATCTTTACTTATTGGAAATTTTCTATTAAGATCTCCAATACCCAATAAATATCTTATATTTAATTGTAATGCACAATAATTAACACATGGAATTAATATTAATTTATTTTTTGTAGTTATTTTATTTGTATTAAGATCATTCATTAATTGATATATTGCTTTAGAACCAGCAGGTTCATTCCCATGTATACCTCCTAAAATTAATATTGTTTTATTATTAGGTGTCGATGAACCATAAATAAAATATTCTATATTATTACATATTTTATTTAAATCAGATATTGTATACATATAATAAAATAAAATAAGTAATGAAATTATTATAATAATGTAAATATATATCATAATTATAATTATGATATAAAATAATTTATATTATAATTATAATTATAATGAGTATTTTTATTTTTAGAAGAGATTTTCGTATTAAAGATAATACAGCATGGAATGAAATGTTAAAAAATAATGACATAAATAAAATTTATCCTATTTTTATTTTCACTCCAGAACAAATAAAAACCAATACATATAAATCAGACAATGCAGTTCAATTTATGATAGAATCATTATTAGAATTAAATAAAGAAGTTAAAATAACTTTTTGTTATGGGTATATTGATGATGTTCTTAATAATATTATTAAGAATAATAAAATAGAAGCTATTTATACTAATACTGATTATACACCATATAGTGTTAAAAGAGAAAAAATAATAGGAAAAATATGTAAATATCATAATATACAATTTAATTATTATCATGATATAACTCTATTTGAACCAAATACTATAAAAACAAGTAGTAATCAAATATATCAAAAATTTACACCATTTTATAGATATTGTTTGAGTGAAAAAGTAAGAGAAACAACAACCAAAAGTACAAGTAATCATATTATATCTAGACCAACTACTAAATATGCAATTAGCACATCTAAATTAAATAAATTTTATAAAGAAAATAAATTAATTCATATTCATGGAGGAAGAAATAATGCATTAAAGATATTACATAATATCAGTCATTTTAATAATTATGAAAAAACTAGAAATATTATGCATCTTAATACAACAAATTTATCTGCATATTTAAAATTCGGATGTATATCAGTACGCGAAGCTTATCATTATTTTGTTGATAAATTTGGTAAGAAACATCCGTTAGTTAGACAATTAATATGGAGAGAATTTTATTATCATTTAGGATATGGTTTTATAGAAAGATTTGGAAAATCTTTAAAACCAAAATATGATAAAATAAAATGGGGTAATAACAGTAATTGGTTTAAAAAATGGAAAGAAGGAAAAACAGGATTTCCTATAGTTGATGCATGTATGATGCAACTTAATATAACCGGTTTTATGCATAATAGAGGTCGTTTAATTGTTAGTAGTTTTTTAATTAAAAATTTAATGATTGATTGGAGATATGGTGAAAAGTTTTTTGCCAGAAAATTAGTTGATTATGATGTATTAGTTAATCAAGGTAATTGGCAATGGACTTCTGGTAGTGGTGCTGATAGTCAACCATTTTTTAGAGTATTTAATCCTTCTCTTCAATCTGAACGTTATGATAAAGATGCTATATATATAAAAAAATGGTTGCCACAATTGAAAGATGTAGAACCGAAACATTTACATGATTGGGAAAAATATCATTCTGAATATAATTTAAAAGAAATCAATTATTGGGAACCAATGGTTAGTTATATTGATAGTAAAAAGAAAGGAATCAATATGTATAAAAAGTTCTTATAATTTGTTTAAAAAAAGATTTTGCCTGCCCGTGAGTCAACATGAAGAGGAAAAACAGTTTGTGTATTGGAAGCAAAAGGAAAAACAACTGCAGGGTAATGCATATTTTGCCCAGAAACATGGATTTTACTACACGTCTTGCCACAATACCACTTATCTCCCATATCAATTGACCCATATTTAAAATTATATTTATTCTGACAAGTATTGCAAGTTCCATAAGACCGTTGATTGTTGGATTGCGTTGTTACAGTTTTTTGATTAACAGATGTCTGAGAAACCGGATGAGTTTTTTGGAAAAGTGATGAGTTTTTAAACATTTGGGGAACTTGGGGAACTTGAGGAACTTGGGGAACTTGGGGAACTTGGGACAAATTATCAAAAAACATTTTATTTTGGTAGCAAGTAGTATTGCAATAATAGCTGTTATCACGAATAATACCATCAATCATCATATTATCACACATAGCGCAATTAAGGGTGTTATTGACGTTGTTCTGTTGAGACGACATCAATAATATCTGATTTTTATGGCACATATAATTTAAAAAAAATTCAATTTTTTCTCACGTAATATTTAGAACGGATGCATAAAGAAAGGTCCAGCTCTTACGAAATGAGGTAATACTTGAGGAGCAATGGCAATAGGTAAGTGATGAGGTACCATCATTGGACCCATTGTCATTTTGGGACGTGGATTAGCCAAATTTAAATGATTTTGGCTACAAAACCACATAGGACCGTATTTAACACCAGGATTGTCCTGTCTATCAAATTTAACAAAACAATAATTACATTTCTTATAATCATGATGGTGAGAATGATGAGAATGATGAGAATGATGAGAATGATGAGAATGATGAGAATGGTGAGAATGGTGAGAATGATGAGAACGATGAACAACTGGGGCTGATACATGTGTAGCAATAGGAACAGTCGTAATAGGATTTGGTGAAGCGACACCTGATATTTCGCGATATTCCACACCTCCAAAGTGAACCCTCTTATTAGAATAACAACTTTCCGAACAATAAAATTTGCTTTCACGGATAATACCATTAGAAATTATATTTTGGCAATTATTACAATAATTAGAGTTATTACCGGTATGACAATTACTTGCCATAAAAGATATTTAATATAGCAATCATTATAATTAGATATTTCAATTTTTATAAAACTACACACTTGTGTGTAGTTTTATAACTGTTAATTGGAGTAATCATAACTCCCAATCAATTTTTATAAAAATTGATTTTATTATATAAAAGTATAATAAAATTAATATTTAATGACTACAATTAATCATTCTATTGATAATATTGATAATATTGATAATATTGATAATTATTATGATCGTCAATATAGGACTTATGGAATAGATGCAACTAAATTAATTCAATCTAGTTGTGTTTATATTATAGGTCTTAAAAATGGTTATGCGAGTGAAATTTGTAAAAATCTTGCATTAAGTGGAATAAAGTCTATAGTATTATTTGGAAATGAAAAGATTGATAATGATGATAAATTAAATTGTATGTTTTATCGAAAAGCATCAATCGGTTCTTATTGCTGGGAAGAAATAAAGAAACATATAAATGATATTAATAGTAGTGTTATTATTAATCATATTGATGATATTAAAATTATTAACCCTAATGCAATTTGTATGATTATTAATAAATCATTTAATGAAGCATTAGAAATAAACAATAGAGTGCGTAATCTTAACGGTAAAATTGTTTATATGGTATCTGGTGGTTTAGCAGGTAGTATTTTTGTAGATGCAAATATAAATCATCAAGTTATGGATATTGATGGAGAAATAAAAGAAACAGTATCTATTAAAGATATAAATAATAATAAGATAATTTGTGGTAAACATAATTTTTCATATGGAGATAAAATTAAATTTGTTAACATGGTTGGTGAAAATTTAACATGTTTCAATAAAATATTTACAGTAGGTAATACAAATAATAATAGTATTGAATTAATTGATGATAATAATGCACAAAGCATTATAAATACTAATTATAAATTCATAAATGGTTCAATTGAATTTGTTCAAAGTCCTAAAAATTTTTATCACTTTAAAATGGATTATGATAAGTCACCTGATATTTATAAAAATTTAAATGATATGTTGGTAATTAATAAATGTGAAAATCATTTTATTCAAGCTAGTTTTAAATATACATTTATTCCAGTTATTAGTGTCATGGGAGGCTTAGCAGGTAATGAACTTATAAAACTTATAACCAATAAATATACTCCAATTAGTCAGTGGTATGAATGGAGTGATTTTGATGTAATTAAGGATTATAATAATATTGATGATGAAATAAAATTTATTAATAATAAATTTATTGATAGTGATATTATAATGGTTGGTTGTGGTGCACTTGGTTGTGAATGGTTAAAGAATTTAGCATTAATGGGTGAACCAAATATTACTATTATAGATCCTGACCATATTGAACGTTCTAATTTATCAAGACAATTTCTATTTCGTAATAATCATATTGGAAAATCTAAATGTTTAACAGCAATTGAAAGTATCAATAATATGATTAATACAAATACAGAACATAATATGATTGGATATAATAAGAAATTAACATCTGAAGATATAGAATTTACTAATCAAGTATTTAATAATGATAAAAATAAGATTAAATCTTCGATTATTATTAGCGCATTAGATAATATTGAAGCAAGGCGATATGTTGATACATTATGTTTTGAACGATGTTTACCAATGTTTGAGAGTGGGACGATGGGTATGAAATGTAATACTCAACCAATAATTCCCTATATAACAGAAACATATAGTAATACTAATGATAATTATGATAATGAGAATCAATTTCCAGTTTGCACTATTAAAAATTTTCCAAATAGTATTCATCATACAATCCATTGGGCTAGAGATTATTTTGATAATTTTTATAGAGGTCCTATTAATTGCAATAAATATATTATTAATAATAATTATCTTAATGAATTACCACCTTTTGATAAAACTCAGGCAATTGAAGATATTAATTATTTTTTAACTAATATTCCTAAAAATTATAATGATTGTATTAATATGGCAAAAAAAATGTGTGAAGAATTATTTATTATTAATATTAATCAATTATTACATAAATTTCCATCTGACCATATGATTGATGGCAAATTATTTTGGTCTCATGGTAAGTTATGTCCTAAACCATTAGATTTTAAGAATGATAGTATTTCTATTGAATTTATAATAAATACTGCTAATATATTATCTAATATTTATGGGATTGATATTGATAAAGATTTTGATATAAATATTTTATCATTTGAAATAAGTGATTATGTATTAGAAGATAAAGAAATTGCTAAGAATGATGAAGAACAAAAACAGTTATCATCAATTGTTAAAGATGTTAAATTAAATAATATTACTAATATTAATAATTTATATTTAAATCCTCAAGAGTTTGAAAAAGATGAACCTGAATATAATAATATTATTAATAATAATTATCATGTTGATTGGATTACAAGTGCTTCTAATTGCAGAGCAACTAATTATGGAATTAAACCAATTTCTAAATATGAAACTAAAGGTATTGCTGGAAAGATTATTCCAGCAGTTGCAACAACTACATCAACTGCTGTTGGATTAATTGCACTTGAATTATTAAAATACTTAAATGGTATTCATAAAATTGAAAAATATCGTTCATGGTTTATGAATATGGCAGATAATACTGTAATTTATTCAGAACCAAATCCAATTTCTGATATAATTATTAATGATAAGAAAATTAATGGTTGGACTAAATTTAAATATTTAAATGATACAACATTAAATGAATTTGTTAAATATCATAATGAATTATTTGAAATTGAAATTGAAATGATATTATATGGCACATCAATAATTTATGCTGAATTTATGAAAAATCATCTTGATAATCATAATGATTTAAAATTATCAGATATATTTAAAAATGAATTTGATATTAATATTTTTGATATAGAAGTAACTGTTATTATGATGGCTAATAAAGATGTTCCAAATATTAATATTTTATTAGAATAAAATAATTTATTTATCATAAATAAAAGAAAAAATGTTATCTGCAAATGTAAGTTAGAATAATGTATATAAATGTTTGGAATGTTCATACATATTATATATAACATCATTACTATATTGTAAATAAGTTTGTAATTGAGAAACACTTTCTTTTTCTTTAGCAAGTTGTTGCTTTAGTGCAGTATTTTCATCTATATACATACTATATTCTCTAATAAATACACGAAAATTTTGTATATGAATTTCTTCAGCTTTTAAGAATTTATTATTAAGTTCATTATATTTATCAATTTGCGTTTGATATTGTGTTTCACTTTCTTTTAATTTCAAAGTTAAATCATCTATTTCTTTTTCAAGCTTTTTTTTTTCATTCATTAATAAATTATTACGAGATGTATAACCACCAATATCTATTAAACATTTTATATTTTTTTGTTTTAAGCTTTTAATCTCATTTTCTTTTTCAGCTATAGTTGTTCTAAGTATTCCAACAGTTGCTTCAAAATTATTATATGGTGCTTTAATTTTTTTATTTTTATTTATTTCTGCTTTATATAGCATTAGATACTTTGAACTTTCATCAATTAGTTCTTCTACTGATTTTTCATTATATAAAGTACTAGCCATAATTTATTATTTGTTAGTGTTTATTATAAATATTTCAATTTTTCCCATATAAATAATGAAAGTTAACTTTCATTATTTATATTAGTAAAATTATTATCATATGCATAGCATTATAAGTGGTTTCAATTTTTATAAAACAAACATTTTGTTCACAATTGTTTATTCAGAACCAAATTTGATGCAACCAATTATTATTAATGGTCATAAATTAAATGGATGGAAAAAAATTTTAATTGTAAATGAAATAAATGATTAGTTAATTAATCATCTACATCATCTACATCATTTATATCAGATTCATTATCTTCTTCTAAAGTATCTTCAAAAGTATAAGTATTTTTATTATAAAAATCAATATCACCACTAAGACTATAATAATAACAAATTTCAGGTTCTTCAAAGTTTTGATTAATTTTTTTATTAAATTCAATATATTTTTTATATAATTCATGAACAGATTGTTTATCATCTTCGGTAATAATAATTTTACCAGTACTTTTATCTAAAGTACATTCAATACCATAATAAATACCAGATTTTGAATTATATTTATTACACAAGTCTTCATTATAAATATAACAATTATATTCTTGTAAAACATCATAATCAAGAATATAATTTTGTTTATCTTCAATAAAACCATAAATACATGTAGGATAGATCATTATAATAATGATTTATTTTTATAATAAAAACTAATCAATTTTTATTTGAATACTAAAATCAAAGATTTTAAAAAGATATCCAAAATAAAAATTGATTAACGTGGGACTGTCAATAAAATAAATTACAAAGTAATTTATTTTATTAAAGACGTCCACGCAAATCGTGTTTATGGATGTATAGAAAATCTAAAAGATTTTCTATCCCCATAAAAATTGATTAATTAAACTATTTAAACTTTTTTTATATAACTAATTAATATGGAACTAACTTCGCCTTCAAAAAATATTACTCAATATACTAGAATTCAAATATCACCACATATGATGAATAGTGATATAGAAGATAATATGAATATTGTATTACAGCAAAAAGTAGAGGGAAAATGTAACAAATATGGTTTTGTTGAAAAAGTACATAATATTGAAGAATATATTGAAGATATTATTTTACCTGAAAATTTCTCAGGTTGTGCTACATATAAAATTTCTTATTTATGCACAATTGTAATCCCAATTGAAAATACTATAATTATCGGTAATATTAAGGCAATGAACCCTGAATTAGTAATTGCAGTTAATGGTCCAATTATTATTTTTATTCCCAAAGCTAATATTGATACTAATATTTGGGATGTAAGTAATGATTTTACAGATAAAAAGAAAGGAATTGTATTAAAACAAAATGATAGTGTTAAAATCCATTTAGAAAAAGTTAAAATAAATCAAGGTGATATTCAAATTAAATGTATTGGAAGATTATTAGAAAGAGTTACTGATGAAGAAATAAATCAATATTTTGGAGCAAAGAAAGAATCAAACTTTATTATTTAATTAAAATGTTATTTATTTTATTTCGACAAGATTTAGGACACCAGTCTAATATTTCATCAATTGTTTTATAATTATCAAAATCTTGATTATCATCATCATTTTGATTATAACATTTTGCTAAAGCATAATAGGAAGATGTATTAATATCAGTAATATAAACAGGTAGTAAAACATTTTTATCTTTACATATTGTTTCTAAATTGACATCTAAAAATAATAATTCATTATAACATGCTATTTTATCTGAGCTAAAACTAATAGAATAGCATTCAATAAAATCATATTCATCTAAAATTTTATTACAAATAGAAAGTATATTTTTTTGAATATGATGTTTAATAAAATCATTAAAAAATGATTTATTAATTATCTCTTGATTAACATAAAATGTTTTTTGTTCTTCCATTAATACATTAATTATAATAATTAATTTATTAATACATCAATTTTTCTTACTTATCCTTTCATTTTTATTGATTATTTGTAAGCAGCAAAGTGGATAATAATGAAGAAATTAACAACTGATGATACTTATATTACTGTTTAATTAATTTTATCTAATATATCTTTTTCTAATTTTAATATTGTTTCTTCATCATAATTTCCCACCATCCAATCATCAATATTAATTTTATACTTTTTAAGATATTCATCTCTTATTTTAACAATATTCATACTATAATTTCTAATTAATTTTTTGAAACTTTTATTTGCAAATTTCATATGTTTAATTAATTCTTCAGCTAATATCTTCATATCAACATCCCTATTTTCTAATCTTTGCTGAGCCCACCATACACACCAAACAGCGCAAAAACCATTTGGGTCGCCTATTTTTTTACATTTACTTTCTTCAATAGTTTCATACATTTGAAAACCAATATTTGGTAGATATTCATCAGGTGCAATATATTTATAATCAGATAATAATTCACTAAATTTATTTTTTAATAATGAATTTAATAACGATGGATTATAAAAAAAACCTCTAGGAGGATTAATACCATTTGGTTCAAATCTTTCAATTGTTTTTTTATTAACATCAATAATTATCATATTACTGTGGGAACCACTATGGGAACCACTGTGGGAACCACTATGGGAACCACTGTGGGAATTATTATGGGAACCACTGTGGGAATTATTATGGGAACCATTATTGGAACCATTATTGGAACCATTATTAACTTCAATTCCTAATGGTAATATTATAAATTCTGCATTTTTTATTCTATTTAATAAAATAGAATCAAAATTAGTTGGATAAATTAATTTCATAAAACTCCAAACAATTTCTATGTTTGAAAATTCCATTTTAAAACTATAATTTAATCCCATTTTAATATAATAATTTTCAAGGTCTTTATTACTAGTTAATGGATATTCTAATAATAAAGTACTATTATAATTATTATTCAAATATAATAAACCAAATAATATGTCAATTGTTGAACCAGTATAAAAACATCCTTCCATATAAATACCTGTATCTATATTTAGATTAAGTTCTTTGTATGTTGGAATAGACCTCTTATTTTCTAATATTAATTTTCTAATATATTCTTTACAATAATATTTAATATCCTTATTAGATTTTTTTTTATTAATTAATTTTAACAAATTAACTAAATTTGTGGAACTATCAGTTGCACAATATTGTTCCCATGATATAGTTAATTTGTCATGATTTTTCTTTAGACTATTATAATAACTATCAACTGCTATATTTATAAACTCATCTTTATAACCTTCAGTTGTTTTAACCATATCCATAACACTCGACCCTTCTTTATTAGTAATAAATAAATTCATATGAGTATTTCCATTAGTTAAAATTTCTTTAATCTGTGGGATTGTAAATAAATTTTTCATAGCAATAAAATGCAAAGGTGTATAACCATCCATATTAATTATATTAATATCTGTATTTTCAATCATTTTTAATAAAATATTAAATATATTAATTGGAAATTTATTTGGTTCAGTAATTGTATGATTTATAATTTCTTCTTCTAATAATAAATGTAATGCAGTATTACCATTCATATTTGTTTCTGAATATAATAAACTATTTTTTGATAAAAGTAATTCAGTTACTTCATAATTTTTTTCAATAATAGAATAATGCAATGGTGTATTTCCTAAATAATCTCCTAAATTAATATCAGTTCCATTATCAATAAGTTTTTTAACAATATCATTATAATTTAAAACAATACATTGATGAAGAGCAGTTAACCCATACTCATTTTCTTTATTATTTATAATTTTTTTAATTATTAAAGTATTATTAATTATATAATTAATAACTTTCATATCTTCATAATTAATAGCAATTTGTAATATGGATTCACCATTATTATTAACAAAGTCATTTATATTATTCTTTTTAATTTCATTTTCTAATAAATATAATAATAATTGAGGTCTTTTATATTCTAAACATAATTTATAAACATCCATATCCAAATTAATGTTATTATTATATATTAATAATAATGCTTTCAAATTATTGTATTTAATAGCATAATGAATACCAGAATAACCTAAATTATCTTTAACATCTAATATATTTTTTCCAATATTATTTTTATCATTATCAATTAATAATTTTAATAAATCATAATAATTATATTTTATTGGCATATATAATAAATTTCTACCATCATTATCTAATACATCTAATCTAATTGTTATATTTTTTTCAAATATAATTTTTAAAATATCAATAGCATTAAACATAACTATATATTGAATAAAATAATTATAATTTTCATCATAAATATCTAAATCCAGATCATTATCTTGCTTTTTAATATAATTATATAATTCATCAAATTTTTTGTTTTTAATATAATTAAATACATTTTCAGTATCCATAATATTATATAAATTTATAAAAAAATATTAATTAAATACATCCATACTCCCAGGAATTACTAAACGATAATAAATACTTGTTCCACTATTAATATTTGGACGAATAATTCTAAATACATCATTCAATTTAGCTCCAAAATAACGAGCCATAATATCAGTACTATTTATACGACCTAATTCGTTTAATCCAAATGTTTCAAGCAATTCTTTTTTATCATCATCATTTAATAATATATGTTCTGGTATAAATTCTTTAGCTGGTATATCTTCTAAAAATTCATAAATCGTAAATATCTCTGCATTTTTATAATCTTTAACAATTTGAGAATATGTTTTTTTAGAAAAACTTTTAACAATAATAAATTTATGATGATCTATATTTTTATTTAAATAATCATCAATTGGTGAACCACCTGATATGTTTTTAATATCTTGCATAATAATATTAATATTATATTTTTTATCATCAATTTCAAAACTAAATGTTTTATCATTAATTAAATTTTCAATAATTTTATCAGAAAATTTTTTTGTTTTCATATAATTTCTACGATTAAACATAAGTGCAATATTTTTAATAACAATATTAGTAATTTCTTTTAAATTTAATTCAACATTTGAAAGTTCTGACATTATATATAATAGTATGTATTATTTATATTAATTTATCAATTTTTATGGCGATTTTTTATTTATAATAAAAAATCTAGAAAATATTATATGAACTATTTTTTAATTATTGTAATTATATTATTAATATTAAATTTTTATTTATCTTTTAAAATATTAAGTGAAAATTTCTCAAATGTTTATAATAATATAGATGCATTTATTTATATAAATTTAGAAAATAGAGAAGATAGAAAACAATTATTATTAAATGAATTTAAAAAGTTAGAAGTTCCAGAAGATAAAATTAGAAAAATATCAGGTGTTAGTATTCCTAAAAATGGTCATAAAGGTTGTATTCAATCACATATTTTAGCTTTACAAATGGCTAAATTAAATAATTGGAAAACTGTTGCTATATTTGAAGATGATGCTGAATTAAATGTAGAACCAGATGTATTTAAAAATATGATTGGAAAAGCAATGGAAAATCCTAAATGGGATATTATTGTATTACATGGTTCTTATCAAGAAAAGAAAGAAGAGGGAAATATAAATGAAGATATATATTATTTAAAACATTCTACACAATCAACTGCATATATAATTAAATCATCTTATTATGATAAATTATTAAATTTATTTATTCATTGCAATGATATGATGACTAAAGATAATTGGGAAATTCCAGGATCATGGGAAAGTTATGCATTAGATCAACAATGGAATAAATTAGTAGAAAAAGATAATTGGATTGGTTTTAAAAAAAATTTAATGAAACAAAGAGATATAAGTAGTAATATAAATTAAATAAAAATTGATAGGGCGATATGTTTTCTAAAAGAAAACATATCTCTCCCTATTAACAGTTATTGATTGTGATTTTATCTCTCGCAATCGTGTTTATGGAACAATTTAAAATCGCCATAAAAATTGATTATTTTATTTAAAATTATAAAATATTATATATTAATGACCTACAAACCTTTCATCTTTAAATTAAATAATATTGATGTATCAAAAATTTATGATAATAATAATGTTATAAAAAGTTCTAATATTAATCAACCATTATTTAGTTTAGGTTTTCATAGTTTTATTCATAGAACAAAAAATGCAATGAGTATTACTGAAAAACTTGAAACCAAAAATAAATTTTATTATATAGTTAATCCATTTGAACATAATATTAATGATTATGAAAAAGATATAGCTCATGAAAGTGATATATTTTTAAATAAACCAAATATATTGTCAAGAGCGTTTTATAAAATGTGGGAAATGCTATATATTTTTGATATTGGCAATGCTACTAAAGATGGTATGACTATGGTTGGATTAGCAGAGGGTCCTGGTAGTTTTATTCAAGCATTTGTTGAATTTAGAGAAAAATATTTTGAAATAGATAATGATACAGTTTATGCATTAACTATTAATACAGATAATACAATTAATATTAACAAAGAAATGGTTGAAAATATTAACAAAAGATATGA
>JACCDO010431627.1_pt1 | contig 51654 bp, 20 predicted proteins | sample 7446101 | NCBI WGS metagenome assembly JACCDO01 (sample SAMN15323440, study PRJNA562643) | freshwater metagenome | isolation source: river surface water | place: USA:Blue River Watershed | collected 2017-08-16 | reverse complement strand
TTGGTGATCGTCCGCCACGCCGTGACTTTGGTGATCGCCCACCACGTCGTGACTTTGGTGATCGTCCGCCACGCCCGGAAGGCAACTTCCGCCGTGATGGTGACGCCCCACGCCGTGACTTTGGTGATCGCCCACCACGTCGTGACTTTGGTGATCGTCCGCCACGCCGTGATTTTGGCGACCGTCCGCCACGCCGTGACTCTGGCGACCGTCCACCACGTCGTGACTCTGGTGACGCCCCACGCCGACGCAACGACGACGAATAAGCATCGTAGCGGTTCTCCTATTACACACTCCTCACTTCATAACACAGAAGTGAGGAGTGTGTTTTTGCATCATGTTGGAGCCCTTCTGTATAGGTAAAATCATTGACAATTATGCACAATCTTACTAATATAGATGATATTATTGTGTTTTTCATTTGATGGTTATTTTCCTATATTTCACGCAATAAAGGCATTTTATGCATACGATGACACGCAGAGTAGGATTGCTTTTTGCGGTCGTAGTATGTGTTGTATTTGCCTGCATATATCAAATCGCACAGGTCATTGCCCATGTACCACCGGCTCAGCATATTAGTGCTGCCTGGGATGCGGTCAAACTCAGCGGAAGTTACACGTTCCGTAGTGAAATTGACCAATATCGTGATTATGCACCACGCCTGAGTAATGTTGGTGCCAAAAGCATCCACGAACAATTTCTCATTGAGGGACACGTCAACGAAAGTACGCAAGAGAGTCAGATTGTAGTCACCAATCGTGACAGTGGTCAAGTCATCCTCGAAGTGCGCCGGGTTCAATCACGCACCTATACGCGGGCGGGTGGCGAAGCATGGCAAGAGGGGAGCGTTGCACTTTCGTCATACCATCTCGATGCCGTTGCGTTATTAGACGGGGTCACGCGCATCGATGATGTTGCAGCGACACCGCGCCTCTACACTTTTGCCTTTGATGGAGCGCAGTTCATGGAGCGCTTGCAAGAGCGCTTGCGCATGGCGCGCGCCCAAGGTGGTGTACCGTCGGCAAGTTTTGCAGAGATGGCCACCCACAGTCGGCTGTGGCATGCACACGGTCGTGGTGAAATTGATGTGTTTGCTGACGGTCTGCCGCAACGCATCAGTATGACCATCGAGTTTCCCAGTAGTACCAATACCGGTGCAGTCAATACCCATATCGAGACCACCTTTGCCAACTATGCCCGTTCAGGACTCATGCTCAAACGGCTCCTGAACGACCCACTCAGTTTGGTGGCACGGTGGTGGCAGATAGACATGAGTGTGATGCGGAATGGCCTGACAGGGAGCATCTTGTTGGTCGGCTTGACGTTAGGGCTCGTACTCGTGCGCCGCTGGCGCCAGCGGCTCTATTTACCGTTGAGTGTGCTGGTGGCAGTGATGTGTGTATATCAACCGTACAGCACTATTCCACGTAGCCAGGCAAGCGAGCGCGCTACTCCGGCATCAACGAGCACTCCACCAGTCGATGTCCCCGCTGCCCCACCCACTGCGGCACCACTGCCGGCAGAGTTTAATCCGCTTGTCTCACCACTGCAGCAACAGGCACAGGTGAGTTACACCCAAAGCACGACATCGGCCACACGCACACGCAGTGGTCAAGCGGCGCTCCGTGCCCCAAGTGGCACAACGGTGACAGATCCCAATCTTGATAGTGATGGCGATGGGTTGACCGACCAGCAAGAAGAATTACTCCAAACGAGCCTGACGCTGCGCGATAGCGATAATGATGGGCTCTCTGACTTTGCTGAAACCCAGATTGGCACCAATCCGTTGGCAACAGACAGTGATATTGACGGCATCGACGACGGCGTTGAAGCAAGCTATGCGACAGGGACACTGGCACTCTACAGCAATCCATTGGTGGCTGACACCAATGGAGATGGGCTGAGTGATGGCATTGAATGCGCGGATCGCATCACTGTCATATATGGTGATGGAGCACCCGGTACGTGCAATGATTTCGATGGTGACAATATCCCTGATTTTTTGGATGACGACAATGATGGTGACCTTGTACCCGACATGATTGATGTGTCGCCCAATGCACGCAGTGGTGATACGAATGCGCCGTATACGACTACACGATCATTTGGGCTCCGTTTGAGTGATGTCTATGCGAGTCGCACCGCCCCCCGCGGTACATTGGTCGAAATTCAATTTCGCCCCAAGAGTGCCAATTTGTTGTATGCCAACCAAGCAGTATACGATTGGCCCAGCAACGACAAAAAAGGGCAAATCCAACGCACCAAAAACAGCACGTTTGCACAGAACAGCCAAACAGGGACAGACACCTCATCAGCAAAATTAGCCACAGGCGATTTACGCGTCAGTGCGGCACTCGAAATGCGGATTCCAATTAGTGCGAGCAACTACGGAAATTTGCCTGTGCTGGCATGTGCGGCGTCTAATTCATGTCTGCCACAAAAAGACGAAAAGCAGAATCCTCTCGATATTCCCAACTGGCTGAACAATACGCGCTTGCGTGAATACGGCATCAATGCGTCATATAGTTATGATGCGAATGGAGTGCGCAACATCAACGAACTCACGCTCGTTGCGCCAGTGAGTCCCGTCTTTGATAGTAATAACTCGGTGGTGGCCTATAGCACCATGTTTTACTACGAACCGCAGACAAGTACGTGGACCGACCCACATAATACGCGGATGCAGTGGATGGTGACACAGATCCAGGACTGGTGTCCACCCGATCGCAGTACCTGCACGGATAGCGAACGTGTAGAAAGCATGAGTACCGTCCAGACCTACTATAGTGACTGGTACGTGACTGGAGTGCGGGCTACCGAATTTGGCAGTTATCAAGCGACGGTCATCTACGAGGATGCAGCCCAAAGCGTGAATACGGCGAGCGAGAGTCGTCGGTTGAATATTATCAAGGCACATCAATTCATTGAAAATCAGTACATTGATAAGCCATTCCTGGCGGCCCGCAACGATAGCGCACCACAGAGCTCACTCTATAGCATGTTTGACAATCGACGCAACGCTGGTCTGACGGTCAATACGTTTGGGATTGCCCCTGAAGCGTTGCGGAGCACTCATGTGCGTTATTCGTCACCAACAGATACTGGTGGTGTCATCGCCTACACCGTTGATACGGTGCTCGACCATGTGGCGTGTCGTACAGGCACGACCGTGGATGGATGTGCAGGCAAAAGTGAGAGTGCCATCCAAACGATTCGCACAGCCTGTATCAACAATACGAGTCCACGGTGTCAACCGGCGATTATCATTGTGAGTGAAGGAAATGAACGGACTACCATCCTTGATGGCAATCAGCTCGTCAGTTTTGCGGGTGTCGAAGCCATCGAAACGCGCTCAGTACAGGGGATGTGGTACAAGGCGACGAGTAACGGCTGGGATGCTTTCGACGAATTCGACCTGACCAATGAAATCAATACCATTACACCACAAACGACGCTCACCAAAACACAACTCGACACGATTATGCCGTCAGGATCAAATGCATCGGACTGGCAAGCATTAAATCAAACAACATTTATGCAGTTCGTGATGAGCTTTGCCACATTGGCACAGCACAATACGCCTATGTCGTGGTTGCCCGATACACGCACTGCGGTAGACACTGACGTGCTAGATACGACATGGCGTGCCTATTTGGTGCGCTATATGGGCACATATGCAGACTTTTTTGCTCGTATTATTGCAACTGCACCACGCCAACTCATTGCTGCAGATGGCACCATTTCCCAAACGTTTGATAGTCAGATGATGGGGTTATTTACCACGTTGAGCGAATCTGCGCCACCAGCGAGTAGTCGCACCTTTACGAGTGTGGCGCTGTCTTTGGCGCCGAGTACGGTGGCGGCGTTTTATTTGGCACAGCGCGATGCAATCACGCGTGTTACTCCTGTGCAGAATAGTACGCCATCACAACCTGCAGCGTGGTATGTCCGCCACATGAGTAAATTTATCGCATTTGGCAAGCTCGCCAAACAAGGATATTCGGATTTTACCTACTGGAAGAGTAATAAAAAGCCTGCCAACCCACTATCTTCATCACCACCAACACCTGCCAAGCCAGGTTGGTTTGCAAATACTTGGAAATCGGTGAAAACCAAGTTCCAAGCAGGTATCAGTAAATACGTCAGCAAATTTTCGTCGTCACGACCGGCTGGACCGCCAGGATTCTTTTCGCGATTAGGCACACGCATAAAAGACTTCGGCGGCAAAATGAAAAACGTCCTCTCCAAAGGGTGGGCAAAATACGGTAAGTTTATCGGGATTGCGATTGCGGCTGCACTGTTCATTGTCAACATGTTGAATGCGCGCCCATTTGCATGGGAATATGGCAATGTAACGGCACAGTTTGTGGGGCAAGTCTTGAAAGAGGTGCTCTACCTTGCAATTGCGGCGATCCCCGGGGGACAGCTCCTCATCCTGATTATTCAGACCATTGATATCATTGCAGAAGTAGCCTGTTCGTTTTTGACCCCCAAACAACGCCGTAGCTCGGCCGCCCAATGGTTGTGTGGCGGTATCTCAGGGTTAATTGTCAATTATTTCACCTTTTACAAATCAAGCTTGGTGATTGACACTGATGATATCTACTCACACTTCCATGCGCTTATGCCGGTAACTCCCACGCTGACCCTACCAAGCAATGGTTTTGTGGTCGGAAATGAGTGGAAAACAGAATTTGCAATCACTGATTTCATCGAAAAAATGCCCTTCCCTGCCACCTGGATGGCACTCCCCTACTTTTGGCAATGGAATGGCTTCGATGAACGCAATACGTCCTTTGGATATGTGCTTAATCCGCAAAAAACCGATAATCGTGGCACGATTTCGGTCGGATCACAGCGCAACAACTACCAGCGCACGCGAAGCGCCGATCAGGCCTTGCTCGCCGGCGTCTCTGAGGTGTCGTGGAGTGATTTCACTTGGCGACAAACCCAGAATGTCGCCTATCGCTCGGCATTAAACACGAGTGGAATTAACCAACCACTCCCCAAGTTGTACCTTTCCAAAGCCTTTATGACGCAACGGCAAGAGTGTTTTGTGATTCCGATTTTTATTCTCTTTTTCCCGATTCCCATCCCCATTTGTCTCGAACGCACACACTCGAGCATGGACTACGAAGATATCACGGGCAACGATACCACGACATTTGATATTTTTCCAAATACACTCGAAAGGTTCTTGACGATGCGGGCCGGCGCAGGTGGGTACACCTTTGATTGGAATCCGGCCACATCATCGTTGACGTTCCCCGTGTTTGTGGATGCCGACAATGATGGACTCACAAATGCCCAAGAAGGGCGCGCCGGCAGTGCGGACAACGATTGGGATAGTGACGATGATACCATTGATGACCAAACCGAGGTCATTAATGGTACGTCACCACTCTTTGCAGACAGTGATAATGATGGGCTCAGCGATAGTTTGGAAGTGCGCTACAACACGAATCCACTGCTGATGGATACCGATGGCGATGGGTTGAGTGATGGCGAAGAAATCGTACGTGTGGAGAATGGGCAACGCAAAGGAGGCTGGGAGGTTGTCTACGAAATCACCAGCGATGCCCAAGGCAATGAGGTCGTATCACGCACCTGGATGGGTTCAGACCCACGCAAAGCAGATGGTGACGGCGATGGGGTGATCGACTTGCGTGAACGCTTACTCGGCTGGAGTGCATACGCCAAAAACAGCAGTGACATTGTGCGCATCACGGGCCGCGTACGCGAGGCACGGGCAGCGACGCTCACACTCGATTTTGCGTCGGGGAACGGTGGTGGGTTTGCGAGTGCGGGGATGTTGGCCACCACGGCAAGTTGTATCAACGGGTGCCGTACCGACACGTCGGCATTCAACAATCCGAGTGTGGCCTTGCGCGATAATCAGCAACTGGCACTCCCAGCCAACCCCGACTATTTCACACCACAACAATTTACGGCGTCAGCACGGGTTATGTCGACACGCACCAAAGTGGAGAGTTGCTACTACTCCTTTTTTTGGACGCGTACCTGCAATGAGTACGACTTGTTTGATGCGATTCTCAGCCAAGCAGGACTTTTTACACTGGAGCGACGGAGCACCAATGGGCAACTCTACGTCACGTTGAGTACGCAGTACGGCATTGGGCAATATGCGACGGGACTCGTCCTGCCCCCCAACCGGAGTACGCATGTCAGCGTCAGTTATGATGGCGTGGTGCTCGTCGTATATATTGATGGCGTAGAACGCTACCGCGAAGCTGTGAGTGGACGACTCAACGATGTGGATGCCACCAACAACGACTTACGCATTGGTGGCTGGCAACGCTCCCGTGGGCAACAAACGATACGCACCTGTGCGAGCATCGTCAATAGCTGTCTACAAACATACGAAACTGGCACCACCTGGCAGGGCTACATCGATGATGTGACCCTGTACGGCATGGCGCTCGCTCCTAACGATATTGCACTGGTCGCACAAAATGCGTTCAGCAGCGACAACGACTTGATTGTGCGCCCTGGTGAATCAGTGATTGCTGATAGCACACTCAAGAATATGCTGCTGGGTCGGGTCATGCAAGGCGATACCACATTCCAACCAACGAGCACCAACTACGCATTTACCTCTGATGACTCGTTGACGTATGTGCTCAGTCGCAACGCTAGTCTGCGTACCAGTAATGTGGTCACCGTCCCAGGGAGTATCGACGTTAATCAAGAGATTAGCACGTACCGGAGTGGATGTGCCTATGCGAGTGCGGTGTGGTGTTTGGCACTCGATGAATCTGACAGTAGTATTCGTGCACAGACGTTACGCTTTGCGGATTTGTCAGGTAATGGCTACCATCTCAGCTGTAGCGCGCCCAATCAATGTCCGACAGCCGTGGATAACGCACGGATGTTTACCAAGGAGCTCAGCCAGAGTCATTATCAACTCCAGAGTGCACCTGCCGTCGGTAATAGCATGAGCAAGCGTGATTTCACGATTTCACTGTGGTACAAACCGGTAGGTCAACCGGTGGTCAAACGCACGCTGTTGAGCAACGGGAGCACGTTTGAGTTGTACTTCACCAATCAAAGTCCATCGGCACGCGTCGTGCCCGTGCTCAAAACTGGTGATAGCACACTCACCGCCACCAGTAGCCTGCCCTATGCAGACAACGATACCAACAGCTGGAATCATGTGGTGGTACGCATGCGTGAGCGCCTGCGTCAAATCTTTGTGAATGGTGTGTTGGTGGCCCAAGACACCCAAATGGTCTCATACCCTGCAAGTGCGTATGGCGCTTTGGTATTGGGAAATGATGCGAGCAACAACTACGCACTCGGTGGTATTCGCGACCTACAAATCTACCAGTCCGCACTCAGTGACGCACAAATCAATGCCCTCGCCACCGCATGCGATGACATGCACGTGATGCTGTGTATGGCACCAGCACGCTATGTACCAGCCACGGCCACCATTCCAGATAGTGCGGTGGCTGGTGATGCACATGCGATGACGCTACAATGCACCAGCTGTAGCAGTGCCACGAGTAGTAGCATTCAGATCACAAATGGCGTACTGAGCACAGGAAGTGCGGCCTTGTTGCATCAGCGGAGTTTTACGCTCCATCTCAAATACCACATGAGCACAGTTGGTGGCACACAAACACTCCTCACAAGTAGCGACGGGAGCCAATTCGCTGTGCGCCTCGTCAACGGCAAAGCACAACTCACGCTCGGTGGCACTACTGCCACGCTCACCAATAGCGTGAGTAGTGGTACATGGTACTTGCTGAGTGTGACCTATGACCGTGGTCAGGCGCAACTGAGCCAACAGCGGGTCGTCAGTGGCAATATTGACACACAGACAGTACGCATGGCGAGCATGGGAATCACCAATGCGCAAGATGCAATCACCCTGGGGAATAGTGCATTCACGCTTGGTCTGTTGCGTATCAGTGCAGGGGACATGCCACTTGCGACACGTACGGCCCTCGCACAGCTATTGCTGCGTGATACGGCGACAGCCGCACAACGCACGGTGCCACAATCAGACCGCGTGGATGTGGGGATACGTAGCATCACCAAAGTCATTGATCCAGATGCAAATGGCGAGCTCCTGCCCACACAAGATACGTGTACGCTGAGCTCGATGCGTTTGTGTTTACGTCTCGGGCGCTTAGATGATTTTTCCTTCCAGGGGACGGGTACACAATCAATCGGGGTCATCTCGTGTGTATCACGCAACAATTGCCCCACATTAACCGGTGGTGGAGCGAGTTTTTCGGCTGGACAGTACGTGGCACTCAACGATAGTGCCAAAAATGTCTTTATGGCGACAGCGACATCACGGAGCTACACGGTGATGGCGTGGATACGCCCACATGTACTGCTCACGAGTGCAGATCAAGGCATACTTACGGACAGTTCGACCACTGCTGGTCGGATTCAAATGGTGTTGCGCAACGGCAAATTGGTATTTCGCAGTAATGGGCGCACGCTCGAGGCGAGTGCCTTGACCAGCCTAGATGTGAATCGTTGGTACCATGTAGCCTTTGTCAAACAGTATCAGACGCGAATTATCTACGTGGATGGCATCGAAGTCGCACGCGATACGACGACGAGTACGACACTGAGTGACACGGATGTAACGAGCCTTGGTGAAATGCGCATCGGTGAGAACGTTATCGGTGCTTTGAACAACATTCAGATTCATGCGGTGCCACTCGACATCCATGCGGTGCGCTTGGCGGCACAAGCCCAACTCCACGAGCTATCGTTTGCGTTCGATCAACCGAGCGGAGCCACCCTCTTCACGGATCCACGCAACAGCGGCTACAGCCTCATTTGTGGCACACGATGCCCGCAGAGTGGTATAGCAGGTCGCGAAAACAATGCAGTACGCTTGCATAGCGGCCAGAGCCTGCAACTCAATCCGAGTAGCAGTGAATTGCTCAACACACTGCTCCGTTTCGGCAGGGCAAGTATTGCGCTGTGGGTGCGCCCAACCCGCTACAATCAGTGGATTATCGGTGCAGATGACGGGCAGCAACCGCTACAAATACGCATCACCGAAGCTGGCACTATCAGCGTAAAGCGCACGAGTGCGTGTACCGGGAATGCGTGTAGACCGGCGCTCGTGAGTCCTACGACCATCCCACTCAATCAGTGGACGCATCTGATTGTGAGCACCGATGCGGTGACAGAAATACTCTACATCAATGGTGTGTTGGCGCGCCAACAGAATAACCCGCTCGCCACCACAGGCACCAGTATGATGCGTATTGGTGGTGAGTTCAATGGAGACATTGACGGACTGACGATTCGTGCAGAGCCCACCACCGCCCAAACAGCCACTCGCTTGTACAACGGCGCCCCATCGTGGCAGTTGCGGTTCGAAGAAACGCTGACGAGTACGCCCTATTTGCCAAACAGCACAGGGGTATCACAGAGCACCACGGTGGCACACACGTTGCTCCCCGATGGCACAACACGGTATGGATTGGCACGTACAGCAGTTGCTGCCACATGTATCAGCAACACGACCACATGCCCCGTCGTCGATGACGTCGGCTATCGTGGCATGGCAGCCACCTTCAATGGGACGACCTCGATGCTCACCGTCAACGGGGCACAAACGCTGCTCGATGAGCTCAAATTTGGCGGCACCATCCAATTCATGGTACGCCCCGAAGCAAACATGTCACGGGCGCAGACCATTTTGCGCTACGGGTCACCAAACACGGCGGATGCACGTATTCACGTGCAACTGACACCCCTTGGATTGCTCGATGTGAGTGTGGGACCGTATCGCTATACCACCACACAGGCCTTGCCACCAGCGTGGAACCAGATCAGCATCACCTTTGGGGCTGACGGATTTAGTTATTTCCAGAACGGCATTGGAAATACGAACCAGAGTATTACACGCACCACACTGCTGTCTCCGGTATACACCACTGACAGTAGCTATGTGCTCACACTCGGCGGATATCGCACCGGCAGCACACTGACTGCACCATTTGCAGGTGGCTTAGACGAGATAGCCTTTACACCGGTGCGCGCCGATTCACCCAAAATCTACCGCAATGCACGAGCACTAATGGCGCATGCTACCACCGTCCAGCGCATTGGCAATTTCACCGTCGATAGCGATGTGCCTTCGATTCAAATCGAGGCACCGACCTATGCATCCGCAGCAGCAGTTCAATTTGCGATACGCACCAGCGATGCTACTTCGTATGTCACCACTGCCAAGACGACCATCACGGCATACAATGGCGTATCGGCTTTGGCCGCTACGCCAGAATGTGAAGATGCCACACGCGGTACTGCATATTGTCCAACCTTTCAATCGCCACTCACAAGCAACAAGGAAGGGCGCTACACCATCAGCGTGGATGCCTTTGATGTGGTCAACAACCGCAACACGACGAGTACACAGGTACTGATTGATACCACACCGCCAGGGGCAACATTACTGCCACCCAACAATGGCTTGGGGGTCTACACGGTCACACCCGCACTCCGTGGCGTCTTGCCAATACTTCCACTTGAAATCACAGCCAGTGACCCGGTACTCGCAAATGCGCCCACAAATACACCAGGGAGCGGCGTAGACAAAGTAGAAATCAATCTGCGTGACATGGCGGGTCGTACCTTGATTCCGACCTTTCAACCAGCCACCTATCGCAATGGACGCTGGTATGTGAGTCTGCCACTGCCGTTTGTCAATCCAAGTGGCTTTTATCAGGTGGTTGCCTTGACGTACGACAAAATGGGCAATCGCAACGCACAAGAGCTCGTATTGGCGGGAGCAAGTAACCCCATCGAAATTGATGCGCGTGCCCCACAAGATGCAGCCAGCGAGCCATCGCCGCTCCAATCAAGTGATTACCTGGTGAGCAATACACAGCCGCCAAGTGGGCGCATCAGCGATATCGGTGATGGGCGCGCCCCACTGCAACGCGATTTGCGCATCCGCTACGATTTTGAAACAGAGCCGAGTGTAACCACGCTCTTTGATAACCGTGTGACCACACAGTATCTAGGGAATTGTCAGCAGTGTCCGTTGGTTATCGCTGATGTACAACGCAATTCACGGGTAGCGTTGTTTAATGTGGGGGGAAATCGTCAAACCATTCGGATTAGCGACGGCGCACCACTACTCAATAACATGTATTCAATTGCGCTGCTGTTTAAAGCGAGCGACAGCGGCACACTGCTCGGCGCCGGCGCAGCCAGTAATCCACGACTCCGCATCGCACTCGAACGCGACAACAGCGCTCCACCCAACCAGCGCCGATTCGTGCTCCGTGTCAATCGTGGTACGGGCGTCATACGCTCGCCGTTGCGTATTGATGCAGACGTCTGGTACTACGTGGTCGTCAATGAAAGTGATAAAGATATTCGTCTCGCGGTCGGGCGTGAGCTCACTGCCATGACGATGTCGACACTCACGTTCAGTACACTGTTGAACCACAGCGAGACGAATCTTTGGCTTGGTAGCATGCCTTCGGCAGCACAATCACAACAAACAGAAGATTTTTTCCGTGGTGCCATCGATGATTTCTTGGTGAGTACCGCCTATCTAGAGCCAATCGACCTGCTCGGTCCGAGTGTGGCAGTAGGCAGTGGGGTAAGCAGTCATGCAACTCGTCTGGCCATCAATGATGACGGGTATGCCATGCGCGATACGCTTGGATCAAAGACACAATTTTATGCGCCCATTGCTGTCAGCCAACTGCCAATTGTTGATGTAATCACCGGAGCACACACAGACACGTGCAATGGTGGCTTCACACGCGATATCTACACATGCCCTGACATCAGCCATGGACTGACCAGTAATGCGTTGTTGCTCAGCCATGCCAGTGATGGATTGGTGGTTGCACCACGCTTCAGCAACGGAATTACCAGCACGTTGAGTGCAAGCTGGCGAATTGGCATCGACGACCAGAGCCAATCTGGGCGATTGGTCACGCTCACGTCGCAGAGTCCGATTACACCAGCACTCCAATTCACCAGTGACTACGATGCAGACAATCATTTGCTACAACTGAATCTCACTGATGGCGCCAGCAATCTGCTGTATGCATTGCATGTACCGCTCGATGTGCACGCATCACGCACATGGCATCATGTGACCATCGTGAGCACGGCACAAGGTGATAATACGTCGATCCAGATGTATGTGAATGGGCGCTTTGTGAGTGAATTCAATGACACCACGCTACGTTGGTATCGCCCCACGATTGTGGTTGGTGGCTATCAGAGCCCGGCAGCCACCCTCACTCGCATCGACGATATCGGCTACTTTCATACTGCAATTACTGCCACTGAAGTGCGGTTTCTCAGTCACGGGATGACGCCATTTGTGCAAGCAGGCTTCGACGATGTGGATGCGGAAAGTGGTGATACCAGCGCCGACACATCGCCGTATCAGCATACCCTCACATTTACGCGGCAAACACCGGTGACGGGCATTATCGGCGCTGGAGCCATTCGCTTCAACGGCACGACAACGGTAACGCTGCGTGATGCGCAAGCCCAGAGTATCGCCGACCTGAGTGAGCCCTGGTCGGCTACGGTGTGGATTGAACCAAACGGAAGCGGAGATGGCCAAATATTCCGTGGCACATTGGCAGACTATACGTATCAGCTGGCCGTTGTAGCCAATAAGTACGTGTTTACTATGGCAGGATTGACACTCACATCCGTCTCTTCATACAGTGGGCGCCACCATGTCAGCGTCGTCAACGACGGAACCGCCCTGGCTATGTATGTCGATGGCGCACACATTGAGACGGTAGTCGATGACACGACCACCATTGATGCCCCCAACGCCAATCTCGCCCTCAATCGCCCAGCAACACAAACGTCCGTGGACGATGGGAATGAGGCACAGTTTGCCGTGGATGGCAACGCCAACCAAACGGTGGCAGCAGGGAGTGTGGCCGTAACCACTGCAGAAGCAGCACCGACATGGCAAGTCGACCTCGGATTGGTCACCGCCATAGACCGCATCGACGTCTACTTGCGCACTGACTGCTGTGTAAATAGCATGCAAAAGCTGATTGTACGGGTCAAAGATGGCACAACTACCGTGTGGAGCTATGTGAATCCCGAAACACGTGTGATCGATGGATTCGTGCAGTTGGTGCTCCCTGCAACTATTAGTGGCAGATACGTGGAGGTGGCGCTCAGCGATAGTGCGGCACTCGCCATCGCCGAAGTGGTCGTCCATCAAGATGCGCGTATCACCATTGGCGATGGCTTTCGTGGAGTCATCGACGATCTGCATATCTACGCACGCGCACTGACAACAGCCGAGATTATCCAGCACTATGCCAGCAAATGGCAACAGAGTACACTCGATTCATCGTTGGCAGGTGCACAATGGCAAAACGCATTTCCCGCGGATGTAGAAGCCACTGGTACTCTGTATAGCATCAGTAGTGACCGAGCGGGCAACACACGCACATTGCGCAATGAGCAGCTACTATGGCAGGGGCGCATCGACACGCGCAAACCACGGGTTACTGCCACAGAAGCACTCGACCCAAGCACCAATCTCTACCAGTATGCACTGCAGGCGGATGACCGCAATCTGGCGCTGACTTCGTTGCAAACACCCTGTGGACGGCGGTTGAGTCTCTCTGCACAGTACCATGACGGGTTGACTTACCTCGCGAATACGGGGTATATCGACGGCAGCCTGCGTGAAATCGCATCCCTGACCGGCAGCTGTACATACGGTGCTGTGCCTGATTTTGTGCGTGGGAGCAGTGTCGTTGTGAGCAACACGACCGTGCTGGCTGCCGGCCCACGCTTTCACTATATTGGAGGCACCAACCATCTCTCTATCGTTGATACTCACTCCGACATGCAGTTGGTACAACAACGAGTGGCAATCACCGGGACGGTCAGTGCAATCACACTCAGTAACGATAACACCACACTGTATGTCATTAGCCAAAACGCGCGCCCTGCTACACAGCTGATTGTGTCGGTGTTTGATGTGACGACCACACCAGACAAACCATCACGGCTCGCATCACTGAGTGTTCCGTTGACCCTCGCATTCAACGTGATTGATGCAACCGTTGTAGCCGACAATCGTTACCTCGTCATGCTCAGCGATGAATCACCGGCAAGACTTTGGCCGATTGATGTGCTTGATCGCACGAATCCAACACAACAACTTTCCCAAGCACTCCTCGAAGACTTCCGCGGGTATGCACTGAGTAGTAGCCACAACATCGTAGCAGTGGCACAGGGCAATGCGGGGGTGGCACTCTACGGCATCGACAGCAACGGCACACTCGCATTGCGCCAGAGCATTGCGACGAGTGGGTACGTGCATCGAGTGTTGGCGGTCGCCGATATGCTGTATGTGATTGTTGACGACGATACTGTGGTGGATGGGCGTGTACCTAATGATCCAAACACACTCGAAAGCTATCGATTTATCAGCACCGTGAGTGCAGGTCAGGCAGAACTCACGCCAAACATGCAACCGCTCGCTACGTACATCCATACGGCGCTCAGCGACGATAATGCATCCATTACCGCATTCCACATCAATGATATCGTGGCATATCTCAACAACGAAATAGTTATCTTGTCGACACAAGCCAGCAACGAGGCTGACTGTCTCGGCTGTCAGCGCATGAGCATTCTCGAAAGTACCACACCCACGACCACCCTGCGCAGCGAGGCCATGTTTGTGGGTGCAGGCCAAGCCATCGCCCGCGCTGGCAACGACCTGGTCGTATTGACACCATCACGACTAAGCACAATTCCAGCCGTCATCAATACGTTCCAAATCAGTGATCGCCGTATTGCAACAACCCTGTGTGATCGAGCGGGCAACTGCAGTGTGCAACCCAGTACCCGTGCTATCCGCATGGTCGCACTTGATCGCAACGCCCCATCACAAAATAGTGCCATCCTATTGAACAGTGCAGACATCTACACACAGACTACCAACCTGAATCTGCGCTTCCGTGTGGATGCGTTAGACCCCATTAATCGGGTCACATTACTCGTTGATGGAGTCGACAGCGGTTTTGTGTATACGCCGACCAGCACATTACAATCACTCGAGCAATTTTTTGTAATCCCGAGTGTGACCCATGGCATGCATAGCGCTCAACTACGGGTCGAAACAGGTACAACGTCGTTTGTGTCACCGAGTTACTTGTTTGTGGTCGACACCCAAGCCCCCATGGTGACCGTCGATGCGCCCGTAGTAGGTATCAACAACTTAATTGATGGATTTATCAAGCTGAATGTGCGCATCAGCGATGATGGTGCCTTTACGGGGTACCGTATCAGCAACAAGGCCACCGGGCAGATTTATCCATTGACCAACCTTGTTCAGACAGAAGTCATCACCACAGGCACACAACAAGTCATATCAGCGGACGTGTTTGTGCCATATGCATCACTGACACAGCCATTTGTAACGCTGCAAGTGGATGCGACTGATGTAGCACGCCGCACCACATCACGAACAGTGCGATTTGATATTGATGCTGTTGCTCCTCAACTCATCAATCCGCAGTTAAATGCAGTACAGGCGGGCAAATTATTGCCCGTCACGAGCATGCCACTCACACGCACGGCCAACCTCGATCTCCATCTCGGCTGGAGTGCCATCAGTGACATGTCAGCGATTACACTGCGCCAACTCGAATATCGAGTACAAAGTGTCACCGAAACAATCAACTTGACCAATGTGCTGGCCCCAACCAGCCTACGCACACCGTCCTTGGTCACGCGTGAAGGGAGCCGCATTGATGTGGGCGTGCGCACCCGTGATACCTACGACAATGAGCAATTCCACGAGTTCCCGAGTATCTACGTCGATAGCGCTACCACTCCGGACTACACGCTCTTTGATAGCACACAAGCAGTCTACCGCGGCTGGATGAATCGTGGGTGTGCGGTACTCGATAGCGATACACGCGAGCAAGGACGCTATGGTCCACAACAACTGGCCGTCACATGGGATAGTGCCGCCCTGCGCTTGCTGTGGGCAGGTGCCAATTGGGATACCGATGGTGATCTGGCCATCTATCTCGATAGCCAACCTGGTGGTACCGTACGCACCTTCCGCCCCAGTAAATACACGCAATCGCTGGCGGATCAACAACTCAATGGCGAATCATTTATTACACTGCCAACAAACATGGCGGCACGTGCCACAGGAATCGGGAGCACGGCCCAACAACTCACACAGTGGCGCCAACGACTGTTTGCCGCGCAACACGGTCGGAGTGCGCCGAATGTTGAAGGTGCCGATTATGTCATCTATGTCAGCGACCAACAAACGATTAGTATGTGGCAATGGGATGCCTCGAGTAGTACCTGGCTGTTGCTGAGCGAACAACCACAGTATCGCTACAGTAGCGATGGATTCACCGAATATACCGACATCCGACTGCCGTTTACCATCATCAACTACGACCCCAGCACACCACTCGGTGTGGTTGCCATGGCGCTCAAAGAAGATGCGTTTCTGCCGTGGGCTAGCTTCCCCACCAGCAATCCGATACGTACCAGTATGGCCGGTGACAAGATTGTCGCTCTCCCCTTTATCAATGGCTTTGCATGGCCTGCACTCCGCGACGGAGTCTGCCCACGCACTGCGACACAACTCCCTAGCACTACGCAAATTCAAGCAACGCTTTCGAGCGACCCAATCGGTGCAAGCCAACGAAGTGTGTCAGATATTTTTGCAAATACTGAACCCGATGCACTTGCACAGATTATCGATGATACGGCGGTGTTGTGTGGGTACGTACCAGAAGACAGTTGGTGTGCTGCGGTTGAGCGGCTGAGCAATTCAGCAAGTGCGGGCACGGCCATTTTGGCAGGATTACGCAACGAAAACATTCTGGCACAGAACCCGGTGCTTGGGCGCAATTCGGTTGTCACCTACACGTTGACAATCGCCAACACGAGTGCGCAGGTATCACAAGTCATGTACGGTGTCGTGCATACCTATGGTGGAGTATGGCTGACCACGCCTGTCGATAATAGTACGGTAGTTGGTGGTGGGAATTACACGTATCACACCATCAATGACAGCAGTATGCGCGATTATTTATTTATCAAAGTTGACCCCATCCAAGCCGGTAAAACACGCACACTCACATTCCGTGGTGTGGTAGACCCTGACAAGGCACAAGCGAGCGCAAGTGATCGCATTAGCACTGGTGATGTGGCCAAAATCGAGGTACAACTGACCGACCAAGATCCTCGGGTAATTGCGACACCGAGCCGCACCATTGAGTGGTTAAATGCGGCAGTACGCATCGACACGCAGGCCCCGAGTCAAGTGCTCCCCAATAATGGGCGTGTGGTCAAAACAGGGAATACGCTCATCACCGGGACTGTCAGCGACGAATCATCCATACAACGGGTCGAGCTAATGTATACGTCGAATGTGAACACGACGAATCAATTTGCTCCCTGCCAAATCGAATTGGCTACGTGGCAATGTGTGGTAAATGTGCCCAGCAATGCCACCACCATACAATATCGGCTCCGTGCCAGTGATCGCTACGGTGCTATGAACGGCTGGAGTAGTTGGTACACGGCCATCGTCGACAACGATAAACCGACATTTGCCTTTGATGCCACCACCACTGCGCTATTCACACGCCAACTTGCGAATGGGAGTGGATTACAAATCAGCGGTGTCCTTACCGATAGTACGACCACAACCGACCTAGTCATCTGCGATGAAAGCCAAGCCGACTGTGCGACCGCATCCATTGCGAGTGCGGTAAGTCAGACAACGCCCTATACCAGTACCGTCAATAGCACTCAGACTATCACTGCTGGTCCGTGTGGAGCTACTCTGACCAGCGATTACACAGCCTATGCGATTCCGCTGGTAACGCCTGCACTGGCTCGTGTCGACACCTTGCAACTTGCAGTGCGTGTGGCGCATGACGAGAGCAATGATGTCAACCTATGGTTGCGCTCACCCGCAGGGACAATCGTGGCATTAGTGACGAGCACGCGAGCTACCGGCAGCAACGTGGTGGCACAATTCGCTGATACTCATACGCGTGCGAGCACCACGTTGACTGGTACGACGGCAATTAATGCCAGCTACAACCTGGTACAACCAGACATGCCACTGGCGACATTTGCTAACGAATCAGCTGCAGGGACATGGCACATCTTGGCATGTGACCGTGATGGGACAGAGCCCACCGGAAGCATCACGAGTGCCATACTCACGATTCAATCACAGAGTCCAGCACGGCATCAGAATGCGGCATGGCAATACACGATTAGTAGCACTGAGGCACTTGATGGGAGCATGCGATATTTTAGTACGTGGGCACGAGATAGCGTCGGAAATGTCAGTCGCCAGCGCTCATTCAAACTGCGCATCGATAGCGTACCACCGATTATTGAAGCATTTTTGAGTTACCCGGTCATCTCGAATACGCTGAGCATTGATTTGTTTACGGGGCGGATAAGTGATGGCAGTGGCGTTGCTGCGCTCAAAGCAGATCTCTACCGTGATGGACACAAAATCAACGAGTTTGATGTGCCACTCACAGCAAGTAGCAGTAGTTTGGCACAACCTCCGGTATCACCATCCGTTTCCAACTATACATGGAAGTTGCCGTTTGACCCCAAGGCATATGATATTGGCACATACACGATGCAATTTCATGCAGTAGATAGTGTGGGTAATCAGGGTGCAAGTATTGTATATGCTTTTGCCATCAGTGAGCCACAATCACCATCAATTGGAACTGTCCAGGCAGTTGCACCAAATGCGGCCAATACGCTGACACTCGACATTCCAGTGAATAGTCAATTTGCTGAAACCAACGTGGTAATCACGATGGAGTTAGATACTGCAAGTAGTGTGATTACCACAACATCGCTTGCTGCATGGTCGTACAACAATCCGAGTGTACTCGAGCAAGACGACAGGTTTCAGCAGTTGCAGCAACAGTCGATTCAACACATCGGTATTAATCAGCGCTACGCAGCAGTTCTTTTGACAGACGGTACCGTACGCACATGGAATATCGATGCAGATAATCCGATTTCGATGACCAATACCATTTCGAACGTACATGAAATCGCCGTGCCAATAGATGCCCTCGGCGATACATCACGGCTGTTGGTGCGCTTTGGTGATGGTCATGTGGGTGAAGTATTGACGAGCACGGTACGTATGCTCATGCCCGATGTCGTAGTAAGTCAGATTGCTGCCGGACGCGATCATGTGGCAGTACTCTTACCCACCGGTGCAGTGCAGATTTGGAATTACGACGATGTGGGTAATATTATCCCCGTCGACACCACGTTGCGTGATATTGTGCAGGTGACCGCTGGAGAAGGGTTTACTTTGGGGTTAACGGCCGCAGGGACGATTGCCACATGGGGTAATAACAGTGTGGGACAGCGTGATGTACCCATACAAGCCAATAGCAATGTCCGCGCCATCGCAAGTGGCCGCAGTCATAGCCTAGCCTTGGTTGAAACACCTGCTGGTGGCATGGTCGTTGCGTGGGGCGATAATGCGTTTGGACAGAGTAGTGTGCCCGCAGATCTGGGTGACGTAGTCAGTATTTTTGCAGGCGAGCAGAGTAGTGCAGCACTAAGTGCCGATGGGCGTATCCATGTGTGGGGGCAAAACAGTGCACCGCCACAATGCTGTGCCAATCACGTGGCACTCGGCAACCAGCTGACGATTGTTGAATATCAGCAGTACACCTATAGTGGCTACACCACCATACCGATTGGTGGCGATTTCCAGTACAAAAAAGTCACATTCGAGGGTATTTTGCCAGGGCGCCGCTATCGCTATAGCGTGGTGGCACGCAATCGCCTCGGCTCGACCCGCAGTAGTGGTGTAGTGTACAGCGGGCGCACGTATGCCAAAGTGTTCATCCCATTGGCATCACACGACGACAGTCATGATTTACTCTGGCCAGAATCACATGGTGCGGGAGATCATCCATGATATCGTTTACACGATTCGTGAAACCAATCCTCGGGATTGCCATATGTGTGACACTCGGGGCAATGCATGTTGCTGCCACAGGACGCAGTATCACCCTCCCCACACCCACCACACTCACTGCTACAGCCAACGGTGCGGTCATCCCATGGGGACCGGGGCAAGGTAACTTGCATCGACTCACTGCGCACGCAAGTGCTGGGATTGCCCAAATTGCTGTCGGGGATCATCATGCCTTGGCCATGACGAGCGCGGGTACACTAACCGGCTGGGGAGTAAACATCAATGGTGAACTGACGATACCCAGCACACTCAGAGATGTGGTGCAAGTCAGTGTGGGATTGACGCATAGTGTGGCACTCGAACGATCCGGGCGTGCGCTCATTTGGGGCAACGCACAGGCACTCGTCGGTGGGAATTCGTTTACCAACATTGTGCGTGTGGCAAGTGGCGATACACACACCGTCTTGTTGCGCCAATCCGGGAGTGTCGTAGTCGCGGGTGGCAATAGCGCATTGCGCACCATCCCACTCGCGATTACTGCAGCCGCGCAACCGGTGGTGGCAGTGGCTGCAACCACCGTACAAAACATAGCCTTGCTCCGTGACGGCACGGTAGTGCAATGGGGTAATGGGAATATTTCAGTGCCAATCAACGTCCAATCCAATGTGGTGCGTATTTTTGGGGCTGGACGCATCAGTGGTGCATTACGTGATACCGGAGACCTGGTGCTTTGGGGCGATGTCGCATCGCTGGTTGTCCCCACGGGTGCGAGCAGGACCATTGATAGCAACGGCGTAACGTATATCACGATTCCGACGATGAGTGCAGTGGCTCATATCGAAGCTGCACAATGGGGACTCGGCATTGTGCATCGCAGTGGACGTATTGATACCATTGCATTGGTGGGAGCTACAGTACCAACCATTCCCAACGAACGCCTCAGCCAGTTGGGCATACATTACCGGCACACCACCGGTCTCGCAGTGAGTATGCGGGCACTCGCCCCCGCAGCAACACCAACGGCAGCAATCGTGCTAACCCCACGAACCATCAATGATCACACCTCTGCGGGGAGCGTTGTGCGTTTTGGTGATAGTGACTCAGTCACCAATGTTCCCAGCCAAGCACAAGATGATAGCGTGGTGCAGATTGCGGCTGGGCGCCATCATGCGGTAGCACTGCGCCGTGACGGCGTAGTTGTGGCGTGGGGCGCAAATGATGCCAATCAAACGAATGTACCTGCCGAACTGACCATGCCACGCGCCTACAGCGATACACTGCGGATTGTTGCTATTGCAACGGGTGCAGATCACACCATTGCCCTGCGTGCCAATGGTCAACTGGTAGCGTGGGGCGATGATTCGTACGGGCAGACGACGATTCCACCTGGACTCTTACCTGTGGCACAAATCAGTGCTGGAGCACGCCATAGCGTGGCGCTACTCACCGATGGTACGGTGGCCGCATGGGGTAACAACGACTACGGACAAACAGCAGTGCCAACCTTGGCTGGTGTGCGCAAAATCAGTGCTGGGTACTTCCATAATTTGGCACTGTTGCGTGACGGGAGTATTGCTACGTGGGGTCGCAATAATGTGGGGCAACTCGCACTCCCACCGCTACAAGGAGTGGTCGATGTGGCTGCGAGTTTCAATCAGAGCATGTTTTTACAGGCCAATGGCAGTATTCGTGTAATTGGCGCCAATGACGACAACCAGACGATTGTACCAGCCGGTGTCTTTCAGCGCATAGACACTGGATATCAGCAGCTCTTCGCAATCACAACCACCGGCATACCCGTTGCCTGGGGACTCAACAGCAACGATCAGGCCACCGTCCCTGTCACGGTCACCACAGCACTGATGCTGACCGGCGGGAGCGACTTCAGCCTCGCCTTGGTACCTGCATCACACGGATTTACCGCACCCACGCCCCAACCCACAATCGATAACCGGGTACGCTACAGCGATTTGGCCAGCGGCAGTGAGAGCGCCGTGGGTGTCAGTGCTGGTGCAGTGGTGGTCTGGGGCTACGACGGCAACCAGCAACGTGTGGTCCCTGCCATCAACGACCGTATCCAGCAGGTGGCTGCAGGACATCGCTTCAATGCAGCTCTGACTGACACAGGGCAAGTGTATGTGTGGGGCGCAAGCGCCAGCGGAGTCACTACTGTGCCCAGTGGGCTGGCAAATGTGACCGCAATTGCTGCTGGATCGACCCACATGCTGGCACTCAAACGCGATGGCACTGTCGTCGCTTGGGGAAATAATAGCGCCGGGCAGACCACTATCCCACCAGGCACCACAACCATCACGGCGATTGCCGCTGGCACAGCGCATAGCGTTGCACTCAAGAGTGATGGCACCATCGTCGCTTGGGGAAATAATAGCGCCGGGCAAACCACTATTCCACCAGGCACCACAACCATCACGGCGATTGCTGCGGCAGGTAACTATACGCTCGCCCTGCGTGCCAATGGCACACTGGTAGCCTGGGGTGATAATAGCGCCGGGCAGACCACTATCCCACCAAGTGCAACCAATGTTGTCAGCATGGCGGCTGGTGCCCAGCATGCTCTGGCTGTCACCCAAAACCAAACACTCATCGCATGGGGAGATAATAGCTTCGGACAGACGAATGTGCCAAGCATACGCCGCCCCATTGGCGCGTTACGTGCGGGCACCACAACTTCTTATGCCCTGAGTGATGATGGCTTCGTCTATGCGTGGGGTAATAATGCGTGGCGCCAGCTTGAAGTGCCCGTATATACCGTGACTGCGCCACCACCTCAGGCATCCGTCATTGCCGGGATAGTCACGAGTTGGGGTGATTTTGCTGGCAATTTGGCCAATTCCACGACCAATCTGCGCCATGTGGCAATTGGTACAGATACGATTGGCTTGCTCAACGACAATGGTACGCTGCAGTTTCCGAGCGGAGCAAACCCCGATAACACCAGCATCACACAGGCGCCAAATGCTCCGCTTACGTTGTGGCAACTCGCTATTGGGAACTTTGCAATTGGGATTACCAATGAGTATCGTGCAGTGGCATGGGGAAGTGGTGCACCGAGCATTCCGCCTGCATTTCGTGACGGTGTCCAACAGGTATCAGCCCAAGGCGCACATGCCATGGTACTCACCGATGATGGGCGCGTATGGTCAAACTTGTTTGCTGTCGACACTACCCGTCCAGCCAACGCTATTGCTGCAGGGAGTAGTTTTGCTGCCATTGCCTACCGCGATGGGAGCGTCGCAGTATTTAATGTGAATGACCCCTACGGATTGCAGCAAATCCCGATGACTGCTATTGGGGTGGTAGCACTCGCTGCTGGTGCCACACACATCGTGGCACTGACTGCAACTGGGAATGTGGTTGGCTGGGGTGCCGAAGGCAACGATGTGGGTCAGGCTGATGTCCCATATACGGCACAAAGCAATGTCCGTGCTGTTGCGGCCGGGAGCACGTTTAGTTTGGCGTTACGCAACGATAATACGATCATCGCATGGGGAGATTTGCCTGCCACCAGTACATCCAACCTCACCACACTCAATAGTATGGCCAATGTGCTGGCTATTGCTGCCTCCAACAACACGATTGCAGTATTGAGCAGTGCAATAACGTCACCCACCATACAGGCTACCAGCACACGCATTATCACGACCACACCAACACCGCATGCGGTCGTGGGAACACTCACCGACCGACTGGCTGCTTGGTTCCGCATAAATGACGATAACGCGCCAAGTACATGGCAAGCATCCACAGGCATGTTTACCTGTACATCCGTGAGTAGTTGTCCACAGCTGAGCACCGATGCCGTCTATGGTACAGCAGCACGGTTTGATGATCGACGTGGACATGAGCTCACCAGCAGTACAACTGTGGCACTCGCGAATACATCATTTAGTGTAAGTGTGTGGATGCGCCGTGAGCGACTCAATCAGGGTGATGTGGCACTCAGCATCGGCAATCCGGGTGTCACGCGCCAATACTTGGTCGTTGGTATCGATGCCAACAACCGCCCATATTGTAGTTTTCTTGGCGATGATGTGCGCAGCGCACAGTGGTACACCGACACCGATTGGCATCACTATGCATGTACCTACGATATCACCAGCCAAACACGGCGCCTGTACCGTGACGGGCTCGTCATCGCCCAAGATCGCCCAGCAGCGGCGTTTGTGCCCCCTGCTAGCCGTGTCACCCTCGGTCGGCGCGCCGATGATGCCAGTGGGTTGCGGGGTGCGCTGGATGCGGTGAGCATTTATACGCGCGTGCTCGATAGCGAATTACAAAGCAGTGCGCGCTTCCCCGCTGCAAATCCTGTGCTCAGCATCGATTTCGAAGAGCTCCAACTCATGAGTAGTGCCAATTTAACCACACAACTCGTGTGTGTGACTGCCAACTGCCCTACACGCATGGCGAGTAGCCATGACGGTGCCGCATTAGTGATGAGTGGCAACGAGCGCTTGCGCCTACAGGGACTAGCCTCACTCACCGGCGATTTCACAGCCATGGCGTGGATTGCACCTCACTTGAGCGGAACGACTCAACTCGTAATGGCTCATGGGAGTGCGTTTTTTATGGGATACGACGACAACAACCGCGCATTTTGTCGGATTGCTGATCAAACCATCACCGCACCACGCCGTGTGGGCTGGCATCATGTTGCGTGTACGTTCTCGAGTAATACCCGTGTGTTGCAAATGTATGTGGATGCCACACTCATCAGCAGTCGTATCGCAAGTGTGAGTAGTGCACCGGGTGAAATTACGGTGGGGCGTGACCCATTGACTGGGATCGGATTCCACGGATTGCTTGACGATATGCTGTGGTACAGCAGAAGCCTCGATACCACAACGATTGGTCGTGTCTACAATGCCACAAATCCGCTCCAACGCATTGCCACACCAGCAGCTAACGGTACCACCACGGTGCCGACGATGACCTTTAGTGCAACCCGCACACTGACCCGCACTGCGACCATGGCAGCGAGCAAAACACGCTTGCCTGCCAGCCGCACCCCCAGCATGCCACGCTTCCCAACATTGACGCTCACACCGTCGATATCGCGCACCGCCACCCGTTCACCATCACAAACGGGCACCCGTTCACCATCACAAACACCATTGCGACCTACAGCTACGTCGACGCGCACGATCACCAATACGCGCACCCCACTGGTGATTACACGCACCATGCTCTTTATTCTCAGCCCTACATTTGCCCGCCAAACAGCCCTCGCTGAAACCCAGGCACGCACACAAACTATCATCGCAGCGCAAACGGGTACCGCGAATGCGATTCGCACACCATCAGCGACTGCAACGGCGTATCCATTACCAGAAACGTATACTGCTACCCAAACAGCAATCCCATCAGTCACCTTCCCGGCAAGCCGCACAGCGACACGTTCACGCACGAGCACACCGACCATGACGCGTTCACGTACCACCACACCTACCCGTACCAAGACGCCGACCAACACACTCACACGGAGTAAAACACGCACACCAACCAATACGTATACACCGAGCAATACACCCACGTATACGCCAACCAATACGTATACGCCAACCAATACACCCACGTATACACCGAGCAATACACCCACGTATACGCCGAGCGATACGCCCACCTTGACACGGACACCGACGGATACAGAGACGCCAACGCCAGTTGATACGCCCACACCATAATTGCTCGATGGAGAAAGACCCATGTAGGTGATACACACCAACATGGGCGGTGTTTCATCATCATGATCTAGAAAGTAAAGCAATGCAGACACAATGGCACAGCACAACCAAATATATTGTAGGAATTGGTATTGTCATTTTTGGGATTTATGTGATTAATTTGAGTAGTTCAGTCATCCCGCTATTAATTGTGGCAGGACTCCTAGCCGTCATTGTGCGCCCAGCCATTGATTGGATTCATCGTCAGCTTGGGGTACGCTATGGATGGGCAGTCACCCTCGTCTATACCGTGCTCATTTTCATGGTGCCCACCCTTTTTGTGCTTTTAATTCCAGCCCTTATCAATGCGGTCAATTACATTATTGATCTCGATTACGAAGCAATCATTCAACGCAGTATTGCCTGGGGTGAAAACACGTTGATAGCGCTCAAAGCAGTACAAATGCCGTCTCAAGCACTCGACATATACATCGATCAAACAGTTGATATGCTCCTCAATGAGCTACAAAATGCTATTCCCACGACTACCCCATCCCCGCCTACTATGTCAAGTATTGTGCAGTCACTTGGCGCAGCCCTGACCACGACGTTTGGGGCAGCAGCAAACTTGATCGGTAATGTTTTTTCAACGGTGTTGCTGATCATCTACATCGTTTTGGCTGCCATGTACATGAACCTGAGTGGGCGGATTTACTTTGATAATTTGGTGGCTGCCATTCCCGACGCTTACCGCCCAGAAATCACCCAACTCCTGCATCGTCTCGGACGCACATGGAATTCTTTTTTCCGTGGACAACTGATGCTCATGCTAATCATCGGCGTTATCACCTGGGTCGGGTTAACCATCCTAGGGATTCCCGGTGCGTTGAGTCTCGCAATCGTAGCTGGTTTGCTCGAAATCATCCCCAACCTTGGACCAATCGTAGCGACCATTCCCGCAGTCATTGTGGCGCTTCTGCAGGGGTCTACCTATCTCCCACTTGACCCCTGGGTTGTAGCCATCATTGTGCTGGTGTTTTATCTGTTTGTCCAACAACTCGAAAACAGTTTCGTAGTACCGCGTGTACTCGGTGATGCGGTCGGTCTGTCCGAGCTTGTGGTGATGACAGGAGTCCTCGTAGGAGCCACGGTGTGGGGTATTTTGGGGGCGCTCCTCGCCACACCTGTGATTGCGTCCGTATATGAGCTACTGCGCTACGCCTATGCCAAAATGAATGATACCGAACCGTTCCCTGCTGAACCAATCAGTCCACCACACTCACCAGGGTTCATCAACCGCTGGCTACCACGACGAATCGCCAAGATTGTATCCAGCAACGAACCACCCTTGGAATAGTCTGCTACCCGACATACCAATCAGCATGACGCGCACTCGCAGCCACCAGCGCGGCGTTCAGACCATCGCTACTGTCGATGCGGTGTTGTGCTTGGGCGCGGGTAAATCCCCAGGCCTGCATATGACGATGTGCCAAACGCTCCATGGCCACATCCATCGGCGTATTGAGATACCAGCATTCGTCGAACAACGGTTTGGCAACACCCCAACCATCAGCATCGTGCAGGAGATAGAGCCCCTCCACAATAATCAGCTGGGCCTGCGGTGTCACCGCGATAGCATCAGGCACAGGATCGCCCACATCATGTGCAAAGTCGGGCCATGTGGTCTCGTGCCCGATACGAATGCGTTGCAGTGCTTGGATGAAGCCAGCCACATCAAATGTCCATGGTGCACCACGGCGCGCAAACGCTAATTCTGGATCAGGCAGCTGACGAAGCTGTGCTTTGCTGAGATGAAAGCCGTCCATGCCGAGTACTGTCGCATACACATCAGGCATCTGTGCGTTGACCGCATCGACCAACTGGTGCGCCAATGTGCTTTTTCCCGCACCTGGAGCACCAGCAATCCCAATCATAATCCGATGCCGAGGGGGCGCTCCAAGTAGTGCCATGAGATGTGCCAACGGATCAATTAATGTGGATGGCATAGGGTGTTCACCTATCGTTTATGTTGCTGGGTTCACACGATCTGGCACACAGCCGATACCCCGTGATTGAGCAAATTGTCCACGTTTGTGTCACTGTGTTGCGGCACCCACCGCCGTATATGTGCGTGTATTGGTACGGGTGGCTGTTGGCGTACGCGTCGGCGTATGTGTGCGCGTGTGCGTACGCGTGTTGGTATTTGTAGCCGTACGCGTGGCCGTACGTGTCGATGATGCCGTATACGTCACCGTATTGGTACGGGTGGCTGTTGATGTACGCGTCGGCGTATATGTGCGCGTGTTGGTGCGGGTGTTGGTGTGCGTGGCCGTACGCGTGGCCGTACGTGTCGATGATGCCGTATACGTCACCGTATTGGTACGAGTCGCTGTTGGCGTACGCGTCGGTGTATATGTACGCGTATTGGTGCGGGTGGCTGTCGCAGTACGTGTGTGTGATGCCGTATGTGTCGCAGTCAGTGTCCGAGTATTGGTCGGTGTCGTGGTGCCAGTTGCAGTTCTGGTACTGGTCTGTGTCATCGATGCACTCACCGTACGCGTTGCAGTGTGGGTGGGTGTAAATGTTACAGTGGCTGTCGCGGTGTATGTCTGCGTATGCGTGGCCGTGGTGCTCGGCGTATGCGTGCTGGTCGTAGTCGGCGTATGCGTCGATTCTAGTGCCGTATGCCCGATACAGGTATAGCCATGTGCATCGCTATTCGTACCATCGGGACAGGTCGTATTTGACCATGTCAATGAAGACATCAAATCAGACCGTAACAGCGTCGTGTTACGCAGATTAGCGCCTGTCAGATTCGTATCACGCACATATTCAAACGTACCACCTTGCAGGTTGGCTCCAGTCAAATCTGCCTGACTAAATGTCGCAGATGTCACCATGTCCTGCAGATTGACCCCACGCAGATTGGTGCCGACGAATATCGTAGCGGGATACGCTGTACCGAGGGTTGCCGTGCGTAAATCCACACCCATCATCGATGCATATACGACTTCGGCACGCGTAAAGTTCGTGCGGGTCAGGGTCGCGCCCCCCCAGTTGGTATACCACAACAACGCCCCCGTGAAGTTGGCATCGGTCAAATCCGCATTGCGGAAATCAGTACCACTCAGGTTGAGACCCGACAGATCCACCCCGTGCAAATCACATCCCGCCAAATTACTGTTTTGCGTGCGCACACTACAATCACTACTTGCCACCGCCGTCCCCGTCGGCGACGGCGTCAGTGTCTCTGTCGGCGTGCGCGTCAGCGATATGGTCAATGTCAGTGTGGGAGAAATGGTTGGTGACGGCGTATGTGTGTGTTGTAACGACATGTAGCCCTCACATGTACCCGCATGTGTATCACTACTCGTGCCATCGGGACAGGTCGTTGCGCCCCAGGTAAACGTGCTCACATAGGCCATTTCTCTAAAGGTCGCATTGGTCAGGTTGGCACCCGTCATATTGGTGTATTGCATGTAGTCAAATATGCCGTTTTGCAGATTGGCACCTGTCATATCCACAATCCAATACGACGCCGTTGACACTACACCTTGCATGTTGACGTTGCGCATGTTGGTGCGCGTAAACGATGTGGCCGGGTATGTAGACCCTAGAATCGCCGTACGCAAATCGACGCCCGTCATAGTAGCATCCACAATTTCTGCGCCGGTGAGATTGGTACGCGTCAAATCAGCACCCACCCAGCTGGTGCGCCACAACAACGCCCCTGACAAATTCGTATCAGTCAGGTTCGCATTACGAAAATCAGTGCCATTGAGATTGAGTCCGCTCAAATCCAACCCTTGCAAATCACATCCCGCCAGGTTGCTATTTTGCGTACGTACGCTACAATCACTACTTATCTCCGGTGTCTGTGTTGGCGTGTTGGTGGCAGTATTGGTAGGAGTCAGCGTCTGCGTTGGCGTGTTGGTTGCCGTACGTGTACTGGTATTTGTTGCCGTGCTCGTAGCCGTGGGTGTATTGGTGATGGTAGGCGACACGGTATGCGATGGCGTGTACGTCTGTGCAATCGTCATATACCCAATACACGTGCCACCATGCGCATCGCTGTTACTGCCATCGGCGCAGGTGGTAGTCGACCAGGTAAAACTATCGAGATACCCCATGTACTTAAATGTTGCATTCGTGATGTTTGCCCCACTCATGTCGATATAGCGCAGATTATCAAAAATACCATCTTGCAGATTGGCACCCGTCAAATCAACACTCCAAAACGACGCCGTCGATACCACACCCTGCAGGTTAGCATAGCGCATGTTGGTGCGCGCAAACCCTGTCGCCGGATATGTGGATCCCAGCACTGCCGTGCGTAGATCAACCCCCATCATGGTGGCATCGACAATTTCCGCGCGCGTAAAATTCGTGCGCGTCAGCGTTGCACCGCCCCAGTTGGTGCGCCACAACAATGCCCCCGTAAAATTAGCATCGGTCAGGTTTGCATTGCGAAAATCAGTACCGTTAAGATTGAGCCCTGAAAAATCTACGCCCTGGAGATTACATCCCGCCAAATTACTGTTTTGGGCACGCACACTACAATTGCTACTTGCCACTGGCGTCGCCGTCGTCGATGGCGTCAGCGAGGTCGTCAACGTCGGCGTACGTGATGGGGTGAATGTCTTTGACCGCGTCAACGTCAACGACGGTGTATTGGTCTGTTGGAGCGTCATGTAGCCGACACATGTGCCTGCATGCGTATCACTATTGCTGCCGTCTGCACAGGTCGTCGCCCCCCAGGTAAACGAATCAAGGAAATCCATGCGTACAAAACTTGCGTTGGTCAAGTTGGCACCAGTCATCGTGGCGTAGCGCACATATTCAAAGAGGCCGTTTTGCAGATTGGCACCACTTAAGTCGACTTGCCAAAACGATGCCGTCGATACCACACCTTGCAGATTGGCATTACGCAGATCAGTCTGAAAAAAACTCGTGGCCGGGTAGCTACTACCGAGGTTGGCCGTGCGCAGATCGACACCCATCATGGTCGCATAGGTAAGTTCTGCTCCCGTCAAATTCGTGCGCGTCAGATCAGCACCACCCCAGTTGGTGTTGTGCAGCATGGCATTCGTCAAATTTGCATCCGTCAGGTTTGCATTACGAAAGTCGGTGCCGTTGAGGTTCAGTCCACTCAAATCCAATCCGTGTAAATCGCATCCCGCCAAATTACTGTTTTGGGCGCGCACACTACAATCACCACTGGGGACTGGCGTCGCCGTAGCTGTACCCATAATTTCCACTGCTGCTGGTGCACTCCACCGCGCCAATGTGTTGCGCCCCGTGCGCCCCGCATACGCACTCACACGAGTGGGCTGACCACTACGCGTACTCACCATCAGTATTGCGCCCGCCACCATGATTCCTATGGCACACCACATCGGGATACGCATCAACGCTTCCTAACTTCTATTCACATCATCGCTGATAACCTTGACGGCATCGAAACGCTGTCACTCCACCCGCACGGCCACGGCCTGCGCCTGCATCGCTAGCTCCGCTGCTTTAAACGTATGCGCCTGGGTCATGGCATGCTCAGTCCGATTGAGACAATCCAGAATAAGTTGACCAAAGTAGGGGTAACCGACTTTACCATCCACGTCGATATGCCGCTCATGCTGCTGGTCAACCACATAGACCTGATTTCCTGCACCGCGTGTCACATCAGTGTATTTACGCAACTCAATGTAACCGTTGGTGCCGAGAATCACCGTACGCCCATCGCCCCACGTACTCAAGCCGTTGGGGGTAAACCAGTCAACACGGAAGTACTGTGTGGCGCCGTTGTTGCCGACCAGGGTGGCATCACCATAATCTTGGAGCTCAGGATATTCGGGGTGCGCATAGTTGGCCACTTTGCTATGCAATACGGTACCATCAGTGGCTCCACTGTAGTACAAAAACTGCTCAACCTGGTGACTGCCAATATCGCACAAAATACCGCCATATTTGGCCATATCAAAAAACCAAGCCGGGCGGCTCGGCGCATTCAGGCGATGTGGTCCCAATCCAAGCACTTGGATGACACGCCCAATGGCACCGGCCTGCACGAGTTGCCCCGCATATATTGCACTTTCATTGTGCAGGCGCTCGCTGTAGTAGACGGCATATTTGCGCCCCGTTGTCACCACTGCCGCCCGTGCGTCAGCTAGCTGGGCGAGCGTGGTAAACGGACATTTATCGGTGAAGTAGTCCTTGCCGTGCTGCATCACGCGCACGCCCAGCGGCCCACGATCACACGGCACCGCCGCCCCTGCCACCAGCTGGATGGTCGGGTCTTGCAGGATGTCTTGCTCACTCCGTGCCACCCGCACCTGGGGGAATACGTTGACGAATGCAGCAACTTTGGCAGCATCAGGGTCATAGACCGCCACCAAATCTGCACCTGCTTCAGTCAGACCGTTGCACTGCCCGTAGATGTGCCCATGGTCGAGACCGATAGCAGCGAAGCGAAACTCGCCGGGTTTGACCACAGGTTGCGGCTTGCCTTGGGGGGCGTAGTTCATTCCATCTGACATGACATCTTCCCCTCGTCATCTAGAGTTGTGCGGCCATAGCACGCAGGTTGGTCAGGCTGGTATTGAGACAGTCGAGCGGATTGCGTGGGCAGGTGTCTTGCTCGACCGCATACCACTCGATGCCATTGGCTTCACCCCAGCGCAGGATGGGCACGAAGTCGATGAGTCCTTCGCCGACCTCTGCAAAGGCCTCACTGCCATCTTTGGACATGTCCTTGAGGTGGATGATGGGCATGCGCTGGCTGTAGGGTGCGAGAAAGCGTAGTGGGTCGGCGCCACCTTTTTTGACCCAGTATGTGTCAATCTCTGCCAAAATCGCATTGTCGGGACTGGGACGCAACAACCACTCCAGCGCCGAAACACCATCAATGGTGGTAGCAAATTCAAAGTCGTGGTTGTGGTAGCTGAGACGGAATCCGGCAGCATTCAGCGGTTTGGCGAGGGCGTTCATGTGGCTCTTGAACATCTGGTAGCCGAGTACATTCTGGTATTCGCGGGGCAAATAGGGCACGATGATGTCGCGTGTGCCGTAGAGCAAGGCTTGCGACACGGCACCAGCCATGTCGTTGGTCAGTTCGTCGAGCGAGACGTGCAAGCCGGCCGTCTTGAAGCCGTTTTCACGCAGAAAACCAGCGATTTGCACGGGCGTATAGCCGCGTGACCCAGAGACTTGCACGGCCGGCCAGCCTTGTTCTTTGAGGGCTTTGAGCACACCGTTGTAGTCTTTCTCGAGCAGATCACGGCAGGTATAGAGCTGGGCGGCAACTTTGTGAATCATTCGTGGCTCCGTTCGCGTGGGGCACGGCGCTGATTGAGCTGTGCCAAAAAGAGATTCTCGTCAAACGGGATATCGACCCAGCCATCAAGCCATGTCGACAGATACATGGCATTGACCAGCGTCAGCCCGTTGATTCCTTCGTGGCCGGGAGCGATGAGTGGTGTACCCAGGCGGATGGCGTCAGTGAAGTTTTGCGTGATGCCAGGGTGTTGTGGGCCGGCGCCACCACTCACTGGTACATCACACTTCCAGACTTCGGGGGCGCCGAACGGTTGCGTGTTGCTGGCGTTGAATTCGGGTTCGGGGCGACGCAGGCGCCAAAACGTAATTTTGTTGTCTTCGACGACTAGTTTGCCCCGGTCACCGCTGATTTCGTAGCGATTGGTGCCCGGCGCATCGCCAGTAGTAGTAATAAAGACACCCGTGGCACCATTGGCGCACTCCATGTAGGCGGTGACGTCGTCTTCGACTTCGATTTGGTGGTGTTTGCCGAAATGACAAAAGGCGCGCACCCGTGCGGGCATCATGCCCAGCGTCCACAGCATCAAATCAATGTTATGCGGGGCCTGGTTCATCAGCACACCGCCACCCTCTTGCGACCAGGTGGCGCGCCACGTGCCTGATGCGTAGTAGGCTTGGCTGCGGTACCAGTCGGTGATGATCCAGTTGAAGCGCTTGATGATACCGATCTCACCCGTTGCAACTAAATCACGCACTTTTTGGAACACCGGATTCGTGCGCTGATTGTACATCATGCCAAAGACTTTGCCACTGGCCGTTGCCACTTCGTTCATTTGTCGCACTTGTTGGGTATAGACGCCGGCGGGTTTTTCAACCAGCACATGCAACTGATGATGAAAGGCCTGCACTGCAAGATCGGGGTGAAAGTAATGCGGAGTCGCCACGATCACCGCATCAATGCAACCAGATTGGAGCATGGCTGTGTACGAATCAAAAAAGCGCACACTCTCAGGGAGCTCGTGGCTTGCCCAGAGCTGGGCTTGTGGGCTGGTGTCGCTGACTGCGGCAAGCACGGCACCTTTGATACTTCCGGCGACGAGATATTGCGCGTGACCGCGCCCCATACCACCCAACCCCACAATCCCAAAGCGTACATCACTCATGGCGGCTCCTTTCACAACATTGTGTCGCGCAGTTGATATGTTTCATGGGCTCGGACAAATCACCGGCGGCATAGACATCCAGCGTGCCGCTAGCGCAGTCAACATACCCGTATCATCGGCTCGTTGTAACGACCGGTTGAGTGCATCGTTGAGATATAGTGCATCATACGGCAAAACCACCACATACGGTGCAAAGGTCAGCGCCATCCCGACACGCAAGGTGGGGTCTTGCTGTTGCATTGCACGGGCATAGCTCTGTTCCACAACGACAACCTCTATCTGTGCGCATTCTAACGCCGTCCACAATTCTGTCAACGTGTCATAGTGTACGATCTGAAATGTCCGACCATTGCGCATCTGTTGACGGAGTGCGGTATCTGCATCTGCACCAAAAACCACACCGACACGGGTCTGCGCCAGTGTGGCATAGTCGGGAATTGGTGCATGCGCCACCACGACAAGCCCATCATCAAAATAAAACTGTGAAAAGCGTGCCCGCCAGCCTTGTTCGGGGGCATAGGGCATCGCCGATACCATCACGTCAATATGCCCCTGTTGCAGTTCGTCATAGGCGGCATCAAGGCTGGTCGGCACAAACACTGCCTGAACCCCTAGGTCGCGTGCAACATAACGCATCAAGTCGATGTCGTAGCCGGCTGGGGTATCATTGATGATGGTCGTGAATGGCCAAATACCTGGATCGTATCCGACACGCAGCTGTGCATTGGTGGTCACCCGTGCCATGACTGGGTCAACCACCACACTACCAAAGTGACTCAATTCAGTCACACACACGAGTACGATGTACACTATTGTGATAAGCAGGGCCACGACACGTCGTACTCTCACCGTTCACTCATTCTCTCTACTTGCCAATCATGTACGATATTTATATACTCAAGCATAAGGCAAATACCGATTTTTGGTAATTGGGCACTTCTTCATTTCCCGCAGCACTTTCTTTACCATTGGAGCATTGTATGGCAATCGAACCGTATCGCCCACAAAATGGTCCAAACGACCGCGAAAAAGCGCTCGACCAGCGCTTGGAGCGCTTGTTTGATCGCTGGCCCTATAAACTCATGCGTGCCGTGCGCTGGACAGCCATTGGCATATTTGTCATCTGGCTCTTGGGGAATGTGCTCCCAGCCACGTTTACCTTTCTGACTACTCAAGAACTCGGTCCGCTATTGTTGCAACTCTTGTCAACAATGGCATATCTGTTCATTTTCATCGGCTTTCAGTTTGCCTTGATGTATTTCTTTATGGCACGCACCCGCATCTACTGGGTGCGTCCTGGTGAGACGGGGATCAGCTTTGCCGACTACCGTGGCAACCCCGAAGTACTCGAAGCAGCCCGCCGGATTGTGACGCTGCTCAAAGGTGCCAAGCAGTTCAAACAGATGGGTGGCGAAATCACGCGTGGGGTGTTGCTGATTGGGCCTCCAGGCACGGGCAAAAGCTACCTCGCCCAAGCAATTTCCACCGAAGCTGGTGTGCCATTTGGCTATCTCAGTGCTCCATCACTCACGTCGGTGTGGATGGGCATGGGCAACATCAAGGTTATGATGCTCTTCCGCAAGGCACGCAAACTCGCCAAAGAGTACGGCGCCTGTATTTTGTTTATCGACGAAATCGACGCCATCGGGATGGCACGCAGCACGTCACTGATGGGTGGCAACGCCACTGGCATGAGCGGTAACGCCGAAGGTGGCCAAAAAGTCAACATGGTGATGGGTATGGGTGGTGCAGGCAGTGGGCTCCTCAATGAGCTGTTGCTGCAAATGGATCCCCCACCCGAAGATCCCAGTTGGTGGGGCAAGATTTTGCGCTCACTCGGCTTGCGCCGCAAAAAGCCCGAAATGCCACCCGTCCTGACCATGGGTGCCACCAATTTGGCTGAAACGCTGGATGCCGCCTTGTTGCGCCCAGGTCGTTTCGACCGCAAAATCGTCGTCGAGTACCCCGATGCCGATGGGCGCCGCGACATCATCGAATACTACCTCGGCAAAGTCAAGCACGAACCGATGCCGATGGATCGCATGGTCTCCGACACTATCAACTACACGCCGGTGGCGATTCGCTTCATCATCAACGAAGCCGTCATCCACGCCCACTTCGACAATCGCCAAGCCATCAACTACTGGGACTTCAGCCGGGCTCGCGAAATGCACGAATACGGCTTGCGCCAGCCCATCCGCGGCATGTCATTCGAAGAACGCCGCCGTATCGCCTACCACGAGGCTGGGCACGCCTATGCGGCCGTCAAGTTGCTGCGCAAACAACGCCTGACCAAGGTGACGATCATCCGTCACGGCAATGCGCTGGGCTTTGCGGCGTGGAAGCCCGAAGAAGAAATCTACACCCAATCCAAAGAAGAACTCCTTGGCCGCCTGCAGATTGCGCTTGCAAGCCGTGGCGCCGAAGAACTCTTCCTGGGTATTCAGATGAGTGGCGTCACAGGCGACTTGGCGTCTGCCACCGGTATCGCCACCTACATGGTGGGAGCCTACGGCATGGACAACAGCTTTTACTCGTACCTTGCGTTTGGCCCAGAAGCCATGCGTGGCGCCGACATGAAAAAACAGGTGGAAGCGATTTTGGCCGAAGAATACCGCAAGGTCAAACACCTGCTCGAGCAAAATCGCCATGCCGTCATTGCCATCGCTGAAGCACTGATTCTCCGCAACGAATTGACGGACATCGACGTCAACGATATCCTGTTGCGCGTCGAAGCAGCACATCCCTTTACCAATGCACCGCTGCCCGTGCCAACCACCGCATTGCCCGTCGATACCCCCAGCGAGACGGTTGTTGATAGCAGCGCCAGCATGCCAAACACAGCAAGTGCACCGAGTGCGTCATTCACACGCGAACCCGATGCATAATAAACAACGGTAGGTCAGTCTACGCTGCGGGGGAGGGTGGTAAACCCCTCCCCCGCATGCGTGTATAATAGATACCCATGAAGATACTCATCACGGGCATTAATGGCTTTGTGGGTGGTCATCTCGCCGAACACCTCAGCCACAACAACACCTATCAGCTCTGGGGCATTGCCCGCACCGGTCAGCTCGCGCTCCCTGCGCTCGCAGGGCGTGTCACCGCAATCGGGATGGATTTGCGTGACACCGCCACGCTCAAGACTGTGTTGCACGATATTGCACCCGATGCCATCATCCATCTCGCAGCACAAGCCAGTGTGGCACGCTCCTTTGGTGATGCAGTCGGCACCATGCACGACAACGTGTTACCGAGTGTGGCACTGATGCAGTACGCAGTCGAGCTCAAACTTGACCCGCTCATCATTGTGGCTGGCAGCAACGAAATCTATGGTAATGTGGCTACAGACCGCATGCCCATCAACGAAGACGAACCCCTGCGCCCTGTCACTCCCTACGGCGTAAGCAAGGCAGCCGTCGATATGGCAGCCCATCAATGGTATGTGTCACACAAGCTCCGTACGATTCGGTTGCGTCTCTTTAGTCACATTGGACCACGCCAGAGTGATGCCTACGCCCTATCAGCATTTGCTGCGCAAATTGCACGCATTGAAGCGGGCCTGCAAGAACCCGTCCTCAAGGTGGGCAATTTATCCGCCCGCCGTGATATCAGTGATGTACGCGATGTGGCTGCCGCCTATGCGGCACTCCTGACACACGGTGACGCAGGTGCTGCCTACAACGTGGGCTCAGGACAATCACACGAAATCGGCGAATTACTCAATCAACTCGTCGCCATGAGCCATGTGCCGATTACAGTGTCCGTTGATCCCGCTCGACTCCGCCCCATAGATGTGCCAGATGTCGTATGCGACAACCACCGGTTACGTACGGCCACAGGGTGGCGCCCACAAATCTCCCTTGCAACCACACTCCACGATATGCTCAACTATTGGCGTCACGCCATCAAGGAGACACAGGCATGAAAGCCGTCATCCTCGTCGGTGGGTTGGGGACTCGGCTCCGCCCCCTGACCTGCAACACCCCCAAACCGATGCTCCCCGTGGTTGGCACACCCTTTATTGAGTGGATGCTTACCAACCTGCGCGATCAGGGCATCAGCGAAGCGATTTTGGCAGTACAATACCTCGCTGATCGCTTCAGGACAACACTCGGCGACGGTGCGCGCCTAGGCATGAAAGTGCACATCATCGAAGAACCCGAACCACGCGGCACGTGTGGTGCAGTCAAAAATGTGGCCCACATGCTCGATGATACAACGTTCATCTTTAATGGTGACGTGATGACTGATCTCGACTTGCAGGCCATGCTCCGCCACCACCGCACCAATCAGAGCGAATTAACTATTGCGCTGACCCCAGTCGAAGACCCGACCGCCTTTGGACTGGTGGAAACAACTGCCGAAGGGCGTATCACACGCTTCCTCGAAAAACCCAAACCCGAAGAAGTCACCACCAACATGATCAATGCGGGGACCTACATTCTCGAGCCACACTTGCTCGATTACGCACCCGCCAATCAGCACTACATGTTTGAACGTGGACTCTTTCCTACCGCCCTACAACACAACCACCGTATGTATGGATTTGCTAGTACCGCCTATTGGACGGATATCGGCAAGCCACAAACATACCTCGAAGTCCATCACGACATCCTCAACGGCAATATGAAGTTTGCCTTGCCAGGGCGCCAGATACGCGCCGATGTATGGGTTGGGCATCATTCGGATATCCCCGCTGATACCCATATTCACGGTACCGTGGTCATCGGAGACAATGTGCACATCGGAGCCGGTGTTACCATCATTGGTCCCACGGTAATCGGTAATAATGTTCGCATCGAGGATGGGAGCACAATCAGTGCCAGCGTGTTATGGCACAACAACACGATTGGCGCCAAGTGTCACATCGATCGGGCAGTTATCGGCTACAACAACACCATCGCTGCTGAATGCAAAATCCTGCATGGTGTCATCATCAGCGATGACTGCACGATTGGCACCCAAAACCACTTCGACCATGGCATGCGCATCTGGCCGGCAACCCGGCTTGGAGATCAGGCCGTTTCGTTTTAGTCTGAAATGAATACAGCCGGCGCGGAAAACCGCGCCGGCTGTATCTTTTTGGACCAACTTACCCACGAAATGGCTGAGGTGGTTGTGGTGGGTTATTGTATGTGTAATCGTCATCCTCACCGTCGTTATACCCATCATCATCGTAGGTGGACGCATTTGGGTTTGGATTGCCAAAACCACCAACAGCTGGCTGTTGGCCATACTGTGCTGGCTGTTGGCCATACTGTGCTGGCTGTTGGCCGTACTGTGCTGGCTGTTGGCCGTACTGTGCTGGCTGTTGGCCGTACTGTGCTGGCTGTTGGCCGTACTGTGCTGGCTGTTGACCATACTGTGCTGGCTGTTGGCCGTACTGCGCTGGCTGTTGGCCATACTGTGACGTGCTCCCAAACCCGCTGCCAGACTGGTCGTACTGTGCTGGCTGTTGCCCGTACTGTGACGTGCTCCCAAACCCGCTACCAGACTGGTCGTACTGCGCTGGCTGTTGCCCGTACTGTGACGTGCCCCCAAACCCACTACTCTGCCCATACGAAGATGTATCTGCGTAACTACTGCCTTGTCCGTAAGATATCCCAGCAGTTGTACCAGACGACTGACCAAACATGCTACTTTGCGTCGTACCACCATCACTCTGATCCCCTGCATACCCTGTGTATGGAGAGGCTGCAGCAATGGCACCAGTGCTGATACCGTATGGGGGGGTGGCTCCACTAACGGTCATCCCATACGCATCTGTGCCACTTGCACTCTGTGGTTGCATCCCATATCCATCAAAACCGGCCTGATTTGATGTCGTATCTGGATTTGTGTCCTCCACCGGTCGACGTTCAAACAGTTTCTGTCGCATACCCGCCCAAAAACCTTGTTTCGGTGCAGGTGCTTCTTCTTCTGCGGGTTCTGGCTCTGCAAATGTGTCATACGCTGATGTTGACGCATACGCACCTGCTGCCACAGCTGATTGGACTGCAGTGGACGAACCACCAAAGCCAGATGATGGAGACTGCCCATACGACGAACCACCAAAGCCGGATGATGGAGACTGTCCATACGACGAACCACCATACTGATCTGTTTGATTTTGTATCGGTGCAGTAATATTACTGGGAGCAGGTGCTGGTGTACCACGCAGACTCGAAATCGCATTGCGAATTTTGATGATTGATGCCCAGCCAATCAAAAACAGCACAATGGCAACCATTGACCAAGGAAGCAGCATCAACATGTAGCGGTTGATGACCCAATCAACGACTGCGAGACCTGCTGAATAATCACGGAAGTAGTTGATTATTGTACCAACAATCAAAAATGCATTAAAAAACCCCAACAGCCCAGCGATAATATTATCTTTGCGCGTTTTGGGATCAGGAGTAACAGGGAGTAGATTTTCACAGTAATAGCTTAACAACGCAGAGAGCGTGGTCAAAAGCAGAATGCGAATAATCAGGGTGATGACTGTAGGATCTTCCACGCCACCGGTGGCCACTTGGATGTAGCCACTGAGAATCCCACCGATGACATCAGTGACTGCGATTGCAATCAGAATGCCAAAAAACGACCACACGCCATAAAACCGATGGCGAAACGTACCAAGTGCCACACCAACCGCCATGGCAATCAGCGCTAATGCACTCACAATATATGACATGTGTGCATCCTTTCTCACTCACTGAATATCACTGTCTACCACTCTTTAGGCATATTGTAACATAGACCGCCAAAACGCTTTACTCTGACGCACGTGCCTGGGTCATGTTTGTGTGGTATAATCTTGCGCGTAAACGTGAACGGGGCGAGATGTGCCAGGGTGGGTACGTCTTGTGTGGGCGATGATGCCGCGCCGCCGCGCAGTGCAATGTTCATAACAAAGAGGAGTAATCCGCAATGACACGTGTAGCAATCAACGGTTTCGGGCGCATTGGTCGCCAGAGCTTCAATGCGTTGCTCGAATGGTACGGTGACGAGCTCGAAATCGTGGCCGTGAATGACCTCTCTAACGTCGCAACGTTGGCGCATCTGCTCAAGTACGACACCAACTACGGTCCATTCAATGGTGACGTCAAGGCCAATGGTCAGATTCTCGAAATCACCTACTACGATGCTGATGGCAACGAACGCGAAATGAAGCTCGAAGTGCTCGCAGAGCGCGACCCCGCCGCCTTGCCATGGGGCAAGCTGGGTGTGGATATTGTCATCGAATCAACGGGTCGCTTCACCGAAGCCGACAAGGCCAAGGCACATTTGCAAGCCGGTGCCAAGAAAGTCATCATCAGCGCACCTGCCAAGGGCGAAGACTTGACCATCTGCATGGGCGTCAACGAAGACAAGTACGATCACGACAAGCACCACATCATCTCCAACGCCTCGTGCACGACCAACTGTTTGGCACCAGTGGCTAAGGTGCTCAACGACAAGTTCGGCATCAAGCGCGGCATGATGACAACGATTCATGCATACACCATGGACCAGAATCTGCAAGACAACGTGCACGCCGACCTACGCCGTGCCCGCGCTGCTGCCATGAACATGGTGCCCACTACCACTGGTGCCGCTCAAGCCGTGGCGCTGGTCATCCCCGAGCTCAAGGGTAAGTTCACCGGCTTTGCGGTGCGTGTCCCCACCTCGACCGTATCAATGGTCGACTTCGTGGTTGAGCTCAACAAGGGCACGAGCGTCGAAGAAATCAACAATGCCTTCATCGCTGCCTCACAGAGCGAAGCACTCGAGGGCATCTTGTGCGTCACCGACGAACCACTCGTCTCGAGCGACTTCAAGGGCGACCCTGCGTCGAGCACTGTCGACCTGCAATTGACGATTGGCTTGGGCGACAACCTGTTCAAGGTCATTTCGTGGTACGACAACGAATACGGCTACTCACACCGCGTGGCCGACCTGACCGCCTTCATCGCCGACCACTTCAACGCCTAAATCCCACACACGAACGCCGCCCGTGCCATGGCACGGGCGGCGTTTTGTATCGATGCTATGCACGCTCCCACATGGCAGCAATCCCTTGACCACCACCAATACACAACGACGTCACTGCATATTGTTGAGCCGTGCGCTGCAGTTCATGGATAGCTTTGGTCGCAATAATTGCACCAGTAGCTCCCAACGGATGCCCGAGCGAGATACCACTGCCATGCGGATTGACGATGGCCGGATCAAGTCCCAAGGTCTGCGTCACCGCCACCGCTTGAGCCGCAAAGGCTTCATTGACTTCGTAGAGCGCCACTGCATCACGACCGATGCCCGTGCGTTGCCACAGCTTTTGGATGGCTGGGATGGGCCCAATGCCCATATAGTCAGGATCGACACCGGCGTGGCTATACCCCACCAGACGTGCCACAATCGGCCAGCCTGCGGCCCGTGCCATCTGTGCCTCTGCCAAGATGAGCATGGCGGCGCCGTCGTTGAGGCTCGACGAATTGCCCGCAGTCACACTACCATTGGCATCAAATGCCGGGCGCAATTTGGCGAGCGTCGCAAGCGTGCTATCGGCGCGAATGCCTTCGTCACTGGCAAACGCTTGCGTGCCACCTTTCATGGGTACATCAATCGCCACCATCTGCATATCAAAAAAACCAGCCGCTTGCGCGGCAGCAGCCCGTTGCTGGCTCTGGAGCGCCCAGGCATCCTGCATGTCGCGCGTCACACCGTAGCGTTTGGCCACATTCTCCGCAGTAATTCCCATGGCGCATCCCGCAAAGGGATCAGTTGTCGCCCCCACCATGGGGTCGCGCACGGTGCTGTCGTTGATGCGTTGGCCCCAGCGCAGGCTAGGGAGCCAATAGGGGGCGCGGCTCATCGACTCGACGCCGCCCGCTAGCGCCACATCGCAATCACCGAGCATGATGGCTTGGGCGGCGCTGATGATAGCTTGCAAGCCGCTCCCACAGACACGATTAAGCGTCAGCGCCGGTGTTTCGATGGACAAGCCACCGTTGATGGCCACTGCACGTGCCAAATACATGTCGCGCATGTCGGTATGGATGACGTTGCCCACAAAGGCCTGCTCGATGCGCGCCGGGTCAATGCCGGCACGTGCCACCGCCGCCCGCACCACCGTCGCCCCGAGGTCGACGGTGGTGACATCTTTGAGGCTGCCACCAAATTTACCGATGGGAGCGCGTACCGCGGCACACACCACCACGTGTCGTGTGGTCATGACCGTTACTTCTTGTCGCTGGTGAATTCACCAGACAAGAAACGGCGCGCAGTTTCGGCCAGAATCGCCGCCCCAATGGGCATGTAATCCTCATTAATGGCAAAGACTGGGGTATGGTGGGCACGCTTGAAGTCACCTACTGCAGCACCAACGCTAATCATGGTTCCTGGTGCTTTGGCCTGCATGTAGGCGAAGTCTTCTGCACCCATGCCAGCGCGGTTGCGTTCGATATTCTCACTGCCCACAATTTCACTCGCTACCGCATCCATCCACTCTGTGACAGTCGGGTCGTTGTAGCCGGCCGGGTAGCCATGCTCGATTTCAAGCGTATAGTCGCCGTCATAGATTTTGCACAAGGCAATGGCACGTTCCACTTCTTCGAGGAGCTGTTTGCGTACGTTGTCGCTGTAGCTGCGCAACGTGCCTTCGAGATAGACCTCAGCCGGAATCACATTTGACACGGTCCCGCCCCGTACCACCCCCAGGCTGACCACTGCCGGCTCCATCGGGTCGACTTTGCGCGACACGATGTTGTGCAGGGCAGTCATGACAGGGATGAGCATCCACAGCGGATCGGTGCCTTGGTGCGGGTAGGCACCATGCCCACCCGTGCCACGAATCCAAGCCTTGAAGGAATCAACGGCTGCCGTGTTGTGGCCTTTTTTCAGTGACGCATGCCCGAGCGGGCTGGTTGAGTCCACATGCAAGGCGATAACATGGTCGACACCGTCGAGTGCACCGTCGTCCATCATCATGGGGGCGCCGCTTTGGTGCTTACCACCAGTGGCTTCTTCGGCCGGTTGGAAGAGGAAGCGCACGTTGCCTTTGAGCGTGCCTTTGGCGAATTCTTCTTTGAGGAGATGCGCCACACCCAACAAAATAGCAGTATGCGAGTCATGCCCACAGGCATGCATGTTGCCGGCAGTCTGGGATGAAAAATCCACACCACTGTTTTCCAAAATGGGCAAGGCATCCATGTCGGCACGAATGCCGATGGTCGGGCCATCGCCGGTACCGATGCTGCCCACTACGCCGGTAATCCCGACATTGGTACGCACCTCGATGCCGCCGATTTCGTGGAGCGTGTCTGCAACGAGTTGCGCAGTACGCACTTCTTGGAATGCGAGCTCGGGATGCGCATGGATATCACGGCGCAGGCGTGACATTTCAGGTTGGAGTTTTTTGGCACGATCAAGCATTGACATGGTGGTATTCCTTTACTTCGTCAGGTAGCGTTTCACCGTTTCGGCCAAAATAGCGGCGCCCAACGGCATACAGCGTTCGTCAATATCAAATACAGGTGTATGATGCGAGCGTGGCTTATCGCCGACCGCCGCACCCAGCATCATCATGGCTCCCGGGGCGAGTTGTTGCATATAGGCGAAATCCTCGCCGGCCATGCCTTTGGTGACACGATCGACGGCCGTGGCGCCCACGTATTCGCTCGCCACGTCGTCCATCCACTGCGCCACGGTGGGATCGTTGTGGCCGGCCGGGTAGCCCTTGATGATTTCCACCTGGTACTCGCCTCCCATGCCTTTGGCCAGCGAAAAGGCACGCTCAACTTCGTCAAAGAGTTGTTGGCGCACCTCTGGGTCGAAACTACGCAACGTGCCGGCGAAGTAGACTTCCGCCGGAATAATATTGAAGGCCGTACCGGCCTGCACAATCCCCAGACTACACACGGCTTGCTTCATTGGGTTGATTTTGCGCGACACGATCCCGTTGAGCGCCGTAATAATCGCCGCCGTCATCGCCAACGGGTCACCGCCGTTGTGTGGATATGCACCATGGCCACCTGCAGCCCGCACCCACGCCTTGAAGGCATCGGCTGCGGCCGTGACCGGACCACGTACGAGTTTGACGGTACCGAGCGGCGTATCGGCATCGACATGCAAAGCGATGACGTGATCAACGCCCACGAGCGCACCATCAGCAATCATTTTGGGGGCGCCGCTTACACCATCGCCACCCAGCTCTTCAGCCGGTTGGAAGAGAAATCGTACATTACCTTTGAGCGTGCCCTTGGCAAATTCTTGTTTGAGTAGGTGTGCTACCCCTAGCAGAATTGCCGTATGTGCGTCATGCCCACAGGCGTGCATGTTGCCGGCTACTTGAGACGAAAACGCCACGCCGCTGTTTTCCAAAATAGGCAACGCATCCATATCGGCACGAATCCCGATGGTCGGGCCGTCGCCGGTACCGATACTCCCCACTACGCCGGTGATACCGACACCCGTACGGATATCGATACCACCAATCTCACTGAGTGTATCGGCCACCAGTTGTGCCGTGCGCACCTCTTGGAATGCCAGCTCGGGGTGCGCGTGGATGTCACGGCGCAAACGCGACATTTCGCCTTGGAGTTGTTTGGCTTGATCGAGCATAGACATAGGGGATAACTCCTAACGACTCAAATAGCGCCGCACCGTCTCGGCCAGAATCGCCGTACCCAACGGAATACAGCGCTCGTCAATGTCAAAGACTGGCGTGTGGTGTGGGCGCTTGATATCACCAATCCCTGCACCGACCATCATCATGGCACCTGGGGCCAGCTGTTGCATGTAAGCAAAATCCTCACCTCCCATGCCGTTGGTGACACGATCGATGTTTTCGGCACCGATGTATTCGCTCGCCACGTCATCGAGCCATTGGGCCACGGTGGCATCGTTGATGCCCGCCGGGTAACCACGCTGCAATTTGAGCTCGTATGAGCCCCCCATGGCCGTCGCGAGTGAAAACGCACGCTCGACTTCGACAAACAACTGCTCGCGTACGCCGGGGTCAAAGCTGCGCAACGTGCCACCAATCATGACTTCGGCAGGAATCACATTGAATGCGCCACCACCCTGAATCATGCCGATGCTACACACTGCCGGCTTCATCGGGTCGATTTTGCGCGATACAATACCGTTGAGGGCTTGCACCACCGTCGCTGCCATCGACACCGGGTCACCACCGAGGTGCGGGTAGGCACCATGCCCGCCTGAGGCGCGCACCCAGCCCTTGAAGCCATCAGATGCGGCCGTATTGGGGCCACGCACCATGCCCGCTTGCCCATACGGAATGTCAGAGATGACATGCAGCGCAATCACGTGATCGATGCCATCCATGGCACCGTCTTTCATCATCAACGGTGCACCGCTGACCCCATCACCACCGACTTCTTCGGCCGGTTGGAAAAGAAATCGCACGTTGCCTTTGAGCGTGCCTTTGGCGAATTCATCTTTGAGCAGATGGGCTACACCCAATAGAATAGCAGTGTGTGCGTCATGGCCACAGGCATGCATGACGCCGGCTGTTTGCGACGCAAACGCCGTCCCAGTGGCTTCGAGGATGGGCAAGGCGTCCATGTCGGCACGAATGCCGATAGTCGGCCCATCACCCGTACCAATACTGCCGACTACACCAGTTTTGCCCACACCTGTGCGTATATCGATACCACCGATTTCACGCAGCGTATCGGCCACCAATGCGGCAGTGCGGAACTCTTGGAAGCCGAGCTCGGGATGCGCATGGATGTCGCGGCGCAAGCGAATCAACTCGTCACTCAACTGTTGGGCGCGTGCCAACATGGTCATAGCACACCTCTCCGTGTTTTTATGTGACTACGCAGATGCGTAGTGCTCACTCTACTTCAATATTGTACTGCTGTTGCATCTGGTCATGTGCGGTAAGTAAACGCAACTCCAGCAGATAACGACCCGTTTGTATCGGCGTGATGCGCAATTCGTCGACCTGCATCGCCATACAATCACTCGGCAAGGTACGTTGAAGCCGATTATAGGCGATGCGACTCCCATCCGGGGCAGTCACTGCCACCTCAATGGTCACTGCAACCGCATCATGGGCATCATTCACCACCGTAATCGGCAAATTGAGTGTTTCACCACGTGCGATGTGGGTACGCGCCATCACACAAAAAATGTACTGCGGGCGAAAGGCCAGCTGCATGGCATAGTAGACCCGCTTGGGGACACGCCAATAATCGATAATCGACCACGAAATCGCCGGATTGGCATCGGTAAACATGAACGGCAATATACCACCGGTCGGTGCATATTTGCGCAGACGCAAGCGGTCAATGTAATGGCGATTAATCATGATATGGTAGTCTTGCGTCATGTCGATAAGGTGTGATAAATCGGGGGCAGCCCGCCAATCCATCCAGTAGGACAACATGTGCGGTTGGAACGAGTGTTTGCGCATCAGGGTAGCCACATCGAGCTGTCGAATATCAGCATCCATGAACTTGATGGCACTTTCATAGTTGGGGAAGCTTTGAGCGCCGAATTCAGTTACAAAGCGCGCATTGTTGGGGAACGTTTCGATGAGCTTCTCCCATGTTTCGAGTGCGCCGTAGATTTTGTACCACCCATAGTAGAAGTGGGTATCAGTGCCTTTGTGCCATAACGGGATGGCGTATTCACCAGACGAACGCACACTCGGGCGGGTGGTGTCTATGGTGGCAACTTCGCGCTGCAATGCGCTATCAAGCACATCCCGATTCCAGTTATACAAAAAGACAGACACATACGTACGGAGTTTGGTCAGCCAGCGTTCATCCCGAGTATCAGCGACATGTACCGCCTCGTTGTGCATACACCACAACACAATAGATGGATGGTTGTAGAGCAACTCGACCATCTGACGTACTTGGCGTTGTGCTTCGGGGAGCACATCACGGCGATAAATCCACTGCAACGGGAAGTCTTGCCACACCAGCATCCCTAGCGCATCGGCTGCCGCATAAAAAGTCGGATGTGCGACGTGGGCATGCACCCGCAACACATTCATGTGACATGCTTGCGCCAGCCTGATGTCTGTTTCACATTGCGCTCGCGTCACCGTTGCAATCCGCATATCGGTGGGGGGGTAATTACTCCCTTTCATAAAAAACCGTTTCCCATTGAGATAGGGGATCCAGTTTTTCATGGTAAAAGTACGAATGCCAAAATCTCCCTGCCATTCGTCACTCGCCGTATCACCAATGCACAGAGTGGCAGTCACCTGATAGAGCGACGGGTGCCCCATATCGTGGCTCCACCATAATTCAGGGTCAGGCAAAGCAAGCGTCCCACTGGCTTGGTGTTGCCCAGCAGCCACGTGCACCACGGTGTGCACTTCATGGACTTTGCCTGCAAAATTATGTGGCGCAAACCGCCACACCACCGTACCACTACAGGCTGCAATGGCATCATACATGATACGATAGCGGATCTCCGCATGCTGACCAGTGAGCGTCTCGGTGGACAGCATCACGTGTTGCAGGTGCACAGGGCCGGTTTCGATGTGCTCGACGGGCAACCAAATGCCGCCGGGATTGAGCGTTGTATCAGCACTATCCCAGTGAGAAAAAACACCGGTGATGAGGCGTTTACCGACCTTGTCATGCTCTTCGGGGCAGGTCAACTCGACCACGAGCTGATTTTCTGTGGTCAACAGTGGTGTGATGTCATACGTGTGTGGTGCAAAATACCCGCACGGCTGACCAATACGTTGGTCATTCAGCCAGATATTGCCACGATAAAACATGCCATTGAATCTGAGAAAATGGCGGCGATTGGGGTGTATGTCAGGGCATGGAAAAGTAGTCCGGTAGACCATACGTCCAACGTAATGTGCCAAAAGGGGGTGCTGTTGCCAATGACTGGGAATCTGACATTCCATCCATGTGGCATCAGCATGATCGTAAGTGCCATGGTGAAATGTGGCAACCGGACGCATATACCATGGGTCGGGCAGTGGGGTCACACGGCGAATCATAGGTTCCCCCCTTTTGCAATCAATGACATGCCGAGGGCTGATTGCCTCATTGTAATCGAGAGTTTTCCTGCCTGTCAATGCCATACACCGCAGCATCAGTTACCACAGACGCACCATACTTGCTGGGCAACACGACACCATTCGCTCATACTACTTTTCGCACAATTATTTGACAGTGAGGCATATTCGTGTGAGAATATTTTCATTACCGTAGGCAAATTTTGCGCTACGTGCACTGTTTTTGCGATATGGCACGACGCAAGAGAGCATTTGTTGGCAACCGAGCTCACGATGAGCTGGCTGACCAGGTTAAGGGACATCCATGACCACAGCGCGACCGGTGTATCCGTTTAGTGCCATCGTCGGTCAAGACCGACTCAAGCGGGCACTCATTCTCAACGCCATCAATCCACGCATTGGTGGGGTACTTGTCCGTGGTGAGAAAGGCACAGCCAAATCAACGGCAGTACGTGGGCTCGCCCACATTCTCCCATACATACGCGTGGTGGCTGACTGTCAATACGGATGCCCCCCCGATCAGCCCTCTGCCATGTGCGCCTCGTGCCGCGCCCGCTACGAAACAAACCCCGATCTGCCTGTGGCCGAACGTGCCACCCGCTTGGTCGACCTCCCCGTTGCTGCCTCCGAAGACCGCGTGGTTGGCTCACTCGACCTAGAGCATGCGTTGACCGAAGGGCATCGCCGCTTTGAGCCAGGGTTGCTTGCACAGGCCAATCGTGGGTTGTTGTATGTCGACGAAATCAACCTACTCGACGACCACTTGGTCGATATTCTGCTCGATGCGGCCGCCATGGGGGTCAACACGGTGGAACGCGAGGGCATCAGCGTGTCGCACCCGGCACGCTTCATCCTCGTCGGCACCATGAACCCCGAAGAAGGCGAATTGCGCCCGCAGTTGCTTGATCGCTTCGGGCTCGTCGTCGAAATTGCTGGTATTCACGATGTCAACGGACGTGTCGAAGTGGTATCACGGCGCATGCGCTATGACCTCGATCCAGATACATTTAAACAGGATTGGCATGAGAGCGAAGCCGAAGTCGCTGGCAAAATTGTCAGTGCGCGTGCCATTTTGCCACTGGTGCAAATCACACGCAAAGACATGGCTGCAGTCGCAACGCTCTCCCTCGAGCTTGGTGTCGATGGGCATCGTGCCGACCTTGCCATCCTCGAGACTGCGCGCACCCATGCCGCCTGGGCGGGGCGTACGCAACTGGCTGCCGAGGATATCCGGGTGGCAGCTGAGCTTGCGCTGCCGCACCGTATGCGCAGACAACCATTTACCGAGGTCAAACTCGATGAAGCCCGCGTTGGTGAAATTCTCGACCGGGTGGCAGCAGCTGAAGGTGATGAATCGTCAGTCGCAAATGCCGACGGGGTAAAAAAAAAGACCCAGTAAACGGGAGTGAAGATAGCCAGACTGGCGATAGCCAAGAGGAAGCTGAAGGGGGCGCAGGCGCCACTGCAAGTGCAGGCGCAACCGACCAAGGGTCGCAATCAAATAGTGAACAGGGTGGTGGCGAGAAAGCGTTCAAGGCCGACGAGATGTTCAAACCCAAGCGTCTCGAAGGGCAACGTGATCGCCAAGAACGCCGCTCACCTGGCAGGCGCAGTCGGACGCGCACCACGCGCAAGCAGGGGCGGTATGTGACGAGTCGCACGGCCCACCGAGTCACCGACTTGGCGCTCGATGCGACGTTGCGCTATGCGGCTCACCTGCAGCCAGGGCGCCGCGCGGCAGCAGTAGCAGAGGGCAAAGTCGCCAAACCAGTCATGTTACGCCGTAGTGATTTGCGCCAAAAGGTGCGGGTGCGCAAGACGCGTAATGCAGTCTGCTTTGTAGTAGATGCCAGTTGGTCGATGGCTGCCGATGAGCGCATGCGTGCCACCAAAGAAGCGGTGTTGTCACTGTTGCGTGACGCCTACCAACGCCGCGACCGGGTGGGATTGGTTTCGTTCCAGCGCGACTATGCTACCCTGCTGTTGCCGCTGACAAACAGTGTGGAAATGGCGCAGAAAATGCTGCAAACCATGCCCACGGGTGGACGGACACCGTTGTCGCGCGGCATGATGATGGGATACGAGGTGCTCAAGCGGGCATGGCGCCAAGACCCCGAGGTCGTACCACTGATGGTGCTCCTGACCGACGGGCAAGCCAATGTGGCCATGACTGATTTGCCACCGCAAGTTGAGAGTTATTCGATTGCCGACTTCATTGCGGCAGACAATATCCGCTCGGTGGTGATTGATACAGAGCATCCGGTATTTGAGCGTGGTTTGTCTCGCCAGCTTGCGCTCCACCTCAAGGGGAATTATTATCGCCTTGATGATCTCCGCGAAGGTGGACTCGTTGATTTGGTACGATCCGAGCTCAATCGCAAATAGCGTATGAATATGGTTTTAGTGGTTTTCAGGAGGATGTGAGGACATGACCGATCAGGACACCAAGCTTACGGCACAAACCGACGAGGGCACTACGACTGTGCCCCCCGATCAGGCAACGACTCCCCCGGCTGCCGCAAAGCGCCCCAATAAAAAGCCCTTCCAGGAAGTCGTTGTGGGGCA
>JACCDO011778647.1_pt1 | contig 51658 bp, 59 predicted proteins | sample 7446101 | NCBI WGS metagenome assembly JACCDO01 (sample SAMN15323440, study PRJNA562643) | freshwater metagenome | isolation source: river surface water | place: USA:Blue River Watershed | collected 2017-08-16 | reverse complement strand
GCGGATCCACCTCGTATGCCATTTTGCGTGCAACATCTGACAGTTGCTTCAAACTTCTTGAGAAATGGTACAACACCCGTGTGTTGAACTTCTCCACCTCTGATTTTGCTGTTGATGCCACGGATTCTACCAGCGTTGATGCCGATTCCCGCCCTCTGTGCAACGTATCTGCCAATAGCCATATCAGAACTAAAGATACTATCGAGGGTGTCATCAACGTCAACAAGAACACAGCTAGCAAATTGTCTAAGCGGAGTTCGCACTCCCGCCATGATTGGTGTTGGGATGTTGATTTTGTGTTTGGAGATTGCATCATAATACCTCTTGATATAAGACAAACGAGTTTCTATAGGATATTCTGCAAAAATTGTGAGAGCAATCATGATATACATGAACTGGGGAGTCTCATATACCCCACCACCACTTCTATCCTGTACAAGGTACTTATCAACTACCTGACGGAGACCAGCATAAGTGAATAGAAAGTCTCGATCATGATCAACAAAAGAATTAATACGAGTTATTTCTTCTTTACTATATTTCGAGCAAATATAAGAATCATAAACGCCAGCAGATACACATTTTTCAATATGCTCCACCAAGTTTGGCATCTCTTTCATTCTTCCATAAATTTGTTTACGGACTGCAAATAAAAGAAGACGAGCTGCCACAAACTGATAATTTGGGTGATCCAAATCAATTAAATCACTAGCACTACGAATTAAAATTTCTTGAATTTCTGCCGTCGTAATTCCGTCATAAAATTGAATACCAGAAGTTATTTCAACTTGACTTGCAGAGACACCTGCAAGACCCCCACATGCCTCTTCTACCATTATGTGCATCTTGTCTAGATCAAGAGACTCAATTCGACCATCACGCTTTTTAACCTTTGTACCGTTGCTCATATTTTCTTCCAGGTTGTAAATTTTAGTTTTGCTTCTAATCCAGAATAAGTATTCGATTCTATCATAGATTGAACATTCAGTCCAGATAGTATCATCTCATTAATATCTTTTTCTTTTATGTTGGAGGGCCAAATTACGACCTTATCTCCCCTATCAATACATTGTTCGATTCGGCGGTGGATTTCTGCATTACGTGGTTCGTTATCATAAATCCACACACAATCGCTAATACCCCACTTACTAACATCACCATCAGCTCCACAAAGAGCAATTGCGTTGCGAATGAAAGTTGAGTCGAACGGACCTTCGGTAATGTAGACAGTTTTAGTTTTTTCGATTTCATCGAGACCATAAATTTTTGGTGCATCATCGTTTAACATTATGGTAATATATTTAATCTTATCAGAACCAAGTGATCTTCCCTGAAATCCTACCAAATCTTTCTCATAAAAAAGTGGAATTACTATTCTAGGTTCATCATATTTCAAATCATCAAAGGTGTGTTTAATTGAATTTACCCACGATTTAAATTTATCACTGTAATAAAATTTATAAGGATTTATATTTCTACTTTCGAGATAATTTTTAGATTTATCATTCTCAGATGCCTTTAGTAAATTTATTTTTGTATTAAACTTTGGTTTATCGAATTTAAATTTTGGTTCTTCTACAGTAATATTTTTACCACTTTTTCCTTCTTTAAATTTTTCAAAAATATATTGTTTATGGAGGTTAGAGTCTGTCTGTTTTATAAAACTATTAAAAGATATATTTACACCACAATTATGACATTTATAGTTTGTATTATTTTTTACTTGGTATAAATATCCCCTTGCTTTATTTTTATTTTTTTGAGAATCACCACAAAGAGGGCATCTGAAATTATAAAGATTATTTTTAATCTTTTTAAATTTTTCAAGACGAGGAGAAAGAATAGTGATGTATTTTACATCAACAAAATCCATATTTAAACCTTAATGACATCTAAGTATATCCCTATTCCCCTGTAAAGTCAAGACTCTGAATGCAGTAGAATGAAATTATTCCTGTCCACTTTATGACCGAATTAGTAAATTTTTGTAGTGAATAATTCGTTAGTTTTTTCTTCGTTTTCATTGGCATTTCGTGCCAACACTCAACTTATTTATTTAAAATATTTTGTTTGTAGTGGTTGTTTTGATTTTGCATTTCTGTTGGTGACCACCAACCAGAAATAAGAGTAGAAAATGCTGCAACTAAAACTGTTAAGAGAGCACCACACCCAATAGTCATCCATTTAATTTTAACTATTTCCTTTACATCTTCTTCTATTGATTCAATTCTTTCAGTTAAAGTATCATATCTATCTTTATTTTCAATTTTGGATTCTTCTATTACTTTAATAATAAAATCATCTTCTCTATTACACTGCTCTATTCTTTCCTCATGAACGGCAAGCATTTTACTAATATTTTGACTCGTTTTGCCCATTAACTGAATAGCTTCATCTATCCTATGCATCATCGCTTCGTAAGCGGAAAGGCGCTCTTCTAAAACGGCAATTTTAGTGTCAGATGTAGTATTTTGATTAAACATTTTATTAGTTGTCTGAATTTTTTCTTCAGTGTTTCAGAAAACTAATTATATAATTTAATATTATTTATTTTCTAAATTTTTTACCCACCTTTTATAATTATTGGGAACTGATCTATAATCAATTTTTTCATTTTTCCTTCTTTTCATAAATTTAAAAAAGGGATGAGTATTTCCTGCATTTGGTCCAGATGCATCTGCATTAGCACTAAATCCAGCAGATCCATTTGGTGTACTGGTATTCATTGTAGGAGATCCTTCTTCATGAATATTTTTAAAATACTCGATTATTTTATCAATTTTATTCATCTTTCTTATAGATCTTTTGTAGTTCTTTTAAACAGTTTATATCAACCGAAATATCATGAATATATGTTTTAGGAAACTGGGGAAGACGATTTAAAAAAATAATAAATGTTTTGACTTGAGACCACATCTCCTTTTCAATCTTAAAAAACAACATAGGCGTTGTTGCTTCACCAAATATATTATAAAGAACAATAAAATGATTTATTAACAGGTGAGTTTTTAAGTCACCTGTTTTTTTATATCTCTTTAAAAGTCTTTTAATATACTTAAAATGATTTAAGTCCTTTTGAAAGTCGTCTTTAGTGACCGCCTGAGGATTTTCATAATTTTTAATAGCAAACAAAAGGAAATTATCCTCATTCAGTTCATTAAATACCATAAGTCAATTATGCATAAGTAAGTCTTGCCGCATCAGATGTCTGAGTGGCCCCACCATCTGCAGTAATATTAACTCTGAAGTAGTAACCATTAGGTCTGTTTGCAGTTGTAGTTGTTGCAGCAATACCAAGAGTTGCTGTAGTTGGATTGGTATAGATAAGTCCACCAAGCAATCCAGTGGTAACATTTGTATATGCTGCTCCAACAGCACTAGCAAATTGCCACTGGTAAGAAAGAGCGGCATCTGGGGTAGCGGTTGCACTAACGGCAAATGTAGTTGCTACTGTGGTTGCAATTCCAACTCTATTTGTTGGTTGTGAAGTTATAGTAATGTATCTATCTGGCAATACTGCATCATCATCAGCATCACCAGCAGCACTAATTGTTGCATCTACATTAGTAGTAATTCCAGAAAGTGCAACAAGAACTTCACTCTTTACTCTTAGATTGCCATGCATATCTATGTAAGTATGAATTCCAACCCAACCCGCATGTGCCGCCGCATATTGAGAACCAGTTGCAGTATTTGCAGTCTGTTCGTGAATATCTACACCATAAACTCTATTAGTAGATGATGAATTGCCTGTTCCAGTTATGGTGGCAAAATTTGTATCTTCAAGAGTATATACAGGTCTTTCTGAAATTGAATAAGCAACACCAGAAATTGGAGCACCACTTAAATATTGAGTAGTGGCAATTGAAATTAATGTAGCTGAAGTAATTCCTGAAATTACTGCAGATCCATAAGTCCCACCAGCACCAATGGTAATTACATCGCCGGTTGAAATTCCTGCTGCAGTAAATGATGTACCAGATCCAGTAATTGTTTCTGCAGTATAGTTTACAGTTACAGTACCAACGGAGTAAAGACTATCTGCTGTTCCCCAGAGTGCCATTCTTTTTACCTTTTACTAAATTGTTTCGTAGAAATATTTATAAAAAAAGGAGATCTTACTTTTGATCCCCTTTATGTAAAACTATTTTTAAAAAATGAGTTATTAAATCTAATAATCCATTTTCCTCAAATCTTTTTGTTTTTGCCAACCACTCGGAAGCAGTTAACAATAATCCAAGAACAATGGTCACACTCCAGTTAGTTACAAAGCAAGTAATCATGCTTGTGGCGTAAAGAGTTTTTCTCTAACCAACTCAAGAACTACATCATCAATACTATTATCTGTAGACTTCACATACTTAGTTAAAAGTTCAATAACAAGATTTTTAACTGCAGGGTGAGTTGCAATCGAAATTAGTAATGGTTTTACTACTGATACTACTGCGCCCATAATGTCCTCCAAATAAAGTACCAAACTATTTAGATTTAATTATCTTAAATTTGGGGTTCTTTCGCGGTCAGATAGTGGTGCAGGTTCTCTTACTTTTTTCTTAGCTTCTTGTGCTTCAAGACTTTGTTTTTGCAAATTCAATGCAAGTATTTTTCTTTTAATATTAGGATCATTTTTTTTGCTATACATTACTTCTAAAGAAGAAATTCTTTTATTAATATCAGCAATTTTTGGATTAGATGTTTCCAAAGAAGCAATGTCTTCCCCAAGTCTCTCTTGAGCATTCTTCACTTGTTTGTTTGCTATTTTCTTTTGAATTCTAGTAATTAATGGCGGTTCTGTATCAGTAACTCCTTCAGGATTAGAAATTGCTTCAATTATTTTTTTTTTTTTTTGGAACCTCGCTGTGAGGTGTTTTAGCAAAATCACGAATTTTCTTTTCACTCATGCTATCGACAATTTTAAGAACTTCGGGACTTGCTTCAGATCTTGGAGTTTCTCCCCTTTTTACTGATAATGCAAGACCAAAAAGTTTTTGTTGTTGCTCACTTTCTGATTTTTCTTGCAATTCCAATTCTTCTTTTGTCATTTTACGAACAAAAGTTCCCGCCGCCCTACCTGCCGCAGCTGCAGGAGACTTACCCGCTTTTAAAGATCCAGCACCGGCACCGGCAGCTGCAGCACCTGCTTTAACTGCTTTCTTTACAACTGGAGCGGCTGCTTGTGCTGCTCTTCCTGCGGCAACAGTTGCCTTTCTTCTTGCTCTAGTTGCAGTGGGAGATTGTTCTGCAGCTTTACCTCTTTCTCTTACAGCATCATAAACTGCTTTTGCTTCAGCACCTCTACGAGTTGCAACATCTCTTGCAGTTTGAGCGGCATCTTGGACTCTCTTAATATCTTCTCGACCTTTCTTAACAACTGCACCTAAAACAGCACCAACTCTACCAGCAATTCCAGTTTTTTTACCTTCAGGAGTTTTTTCCGTTGAAGGTGCTTGAGTTTCTTTTGCCTTTTCGGTTGCCTTCTTAACTTTATCAACTCGTATCTTTTTAGCAACTTCGGACTGAGATTTAAGAGCAGCGGTCATTCCTGAAGGACGATCATCACTTTGATTTCTTGCAGCCTTCTCTTTCTGTTTTGCTCTAATTGCAGATGCTTTTGCGCCACCTCTTAAAGTAGAAATTTGTTTGCCTGATTTTGATACTGGTTCAATACGGCCACTTCTTCTTGCCTCAGAAAGATTATACTGCTCAGCAAGTTCAAAAACAAATTCAGCAAAAACATCTTCACCAAGTTCTTCAACTACTATGTCAATTCCATTTTCATTTAATTCACAATTGTAAAAGAAATCGGAAGCAATATTTACTGCTTGATTTAAATAAGACTCGTCAAGTTCAAATGCTTCAACAATGTGACCTCCAAGAATATTAATCTCTTCAGTAGCTAAATTTGGATTTATTTTTACAACTGCATTTTTTCCGCCACCATAATTATTTACATTTTTCTCCTTTATCTGCTTTTCATTCCTGGAAGCAATTTCATCATCTACACCAATTACTTCATTTAAATCTTGTCTCCAATTCGAGAAACCTTCACTTACACCATAACCCTTAAGTTTATTTTTAGGTGTTTTTTTTCTGGTATCTTGACCATCAGGAGTTCCACCAATCTTTCTTTGAATTGCATTATGAACTGCGCCGGCATGTTCCTTTGATCCACTTTCTATTTTTCCATCACCATCATAATCCTTTTTAGCAATACCATCTACTCCATACTTGGTCATCTCCACAGATGAAACATTTGGATTAGATCTTAGTCTTGAAATTTCCGATCTTGTTGTTCTTTTTCTATAAGTGGTGCCATTTCTATAGTTTATTACGATAGAAAATAATTTTTCACCACCCTCTTTTTCTTCAGAAACAGGTGCTGTTCCACCAGACTTAATACCTAATTTTTCCTTTGCAGTTTTAATTACTTCTGCGCCATAATTAGTTTTTGAAGATCTTATTTGAAATGCTCTTTCTGCTGGAATATTATTCTTTCTCATTAAATGACGAACATCATAAACAAACTGACGAACTTTTTTTTCAAATGAGTCAGTGTTGCCATCACCATCAAGATCAGATGAAGAGGTTGGTTTTTCTGGTTCGGATGCGCCAGGTTTGCCTAATTGAGGTTTAAAAACTTCTTCAACATATGATTTGTGTAAATCAGTTGCAATATGAGAAAGCATTTTTCTATGTTCTTTTTACTTTATACTTATTTATGAATTTTCTCACATTAAAATTATTAATTTTTTTAGTGTTAGTAATTGACATTACATATTTCCTTAAAGCGTCAGTTCCGACTTCTCTTTGATTTGCAGGAACTCCAGATATGTTAGTCCATTCAACAACATCCCTAATCCAGGGTTTAAACATTACATTATCTTCAGTGACACAAATAAGGTAATTAGTTCCTCTACGAATAATTTTTCCAATTAATCCAGTATTTAAATTTTCAACCCATTCTCCAATACGATAAATTTTTTCTGCAAGATAATTTTCTCTAAGATTTTTAATATCACATTTAGGTGCTACTTCCCATATCTCACATCCTTCATCAATATTCATAGACTGACGAAGAATATTATAAAGTTTTTGAGACTTTGTTGAATTGAATGTACTGGGAATACATTGAGCAAACTCTTGATAGTTTCCTTCCACAACAAATTTTCTCAATTTAGAAGCAGAAATTCCTTCAACACTATCAGAATCTGGATCTCTTTCACCTGCAGACACTATATCAATTTCCTCAAAGAAATACAAATCACCATTGTACTGATTTGTTAATTTTTCAAACTCGGTTTGGCGATCAGAACCTACAACAATATTTACTTTTTTATATCCTTCTTCGCAAAGACTTTTAAGAACATCTAAGATATTACGAATATTATTATCATCAATAATCTTATCACTATGTTCTGGATACATTTCACACATCACAGAAATTTTAGTCGTGGGATCTAAGGGATTCTTTTTAGTATCATTAGATCTTGATGGATAAATTCTATATTCATTATTTTCGGCAACTTCAGATAAAACATCAAATAATTTTTGATGTCCCAATGTTGGTGGGTTAAAGCGACCAAAAACTACAGAAATTTCCTCCTTAACTTGATGTGAAGGTGGAACTAATGGAGAAAGTTTAGATCTATTCTGATCAGGATCTCTTTTTCCTAATTTTTGATTTTGATTGAAAAACTTTAGTTTTGCTATACCACCGTTAGTAAGTTCAGAGTCTGCAACATATTCTCCAGTCTTACTATCATGATAACCACCATGACCATCAGGAGTTAGTCTACCACCACTTGGAAGACGAACTCTCTTTGCATTAAAGACAGCAAGATTCTTATTCTTGTCCACAAACTCAGACAAAGAATCATTTGCTTCTTGAATGAACTGAGAAAACTTTTTCATATGTAGTTAGATATACTTATATTTATTTGCACCAATTCTTTTGGATATTAAAGTTAGCATGACTAAAAACCTCACGATTTACCAACTTATACATTCCATATTTATTAACCATTACATAACCTTCAGAATCAATCCTATCATACCCAATGTAAACAAGAGGGCCATCATTGCGACAGAGAAACAAACAGTCATCTTTGATTGACTTCACCAACGCCCACAGACGCAACAGGTTAGCATCACAATCAAAGTCATCGGGGTTGATCTTTTCACCAGCACGAATGCAGGCATTGATTTGCTGTTTAATCTTTACTGCTTCATTATCAGAAACGAACTCGCAGGCAGTAGACATTTGGCGAGCAAAATCTACAACCTCTTTCACGTCAGCGAAAGACTCCTGATTGTAGAGAATGTAAGCATCAGGTTTCACGAACTTCACCGTCTCAGTGTCATTCCAGATGGCACTATCATGGAATGCCTGAGCATCACGAAGGTCGCTCTCTGCATAATAGCAAGTGTGAGGGGCGATGATAATTTTATGAGAAACTACCTCACCAAACTTATAGGTGATGGTGTTTGGTGTGTACTCATCAGATCCACCAAACCCAATAAAATCACCTTGATAGATTGTCTCCAAACGGGGAAGATAATCAAAGCACGAATGCAGAATATCTGCCACATTACCTTCATATAATGCATCAATCTCTTCATGAGAGTGAGCGATACGAATCTTCTTTTTGTTGAATACTGCTTTCGTACCCACAAAAAATTCACCACAAGCGGGGTCAATTCCCCACACAATTGCTGGGGAACCGTCGATCTTAACCGACAGGGTGCCAGAAGTCACGAACCAATCCAATACACTCAGATCGCCAGAGAGAATAGTGTCTTCGGGGTGTTCGAGGTGAAGGTTTTTAAGCATTTTGAATTTTGATTTCCTGCATCATAACAAAAAAGGAGGAACAAAGTCCTCCCTAGTAGACAGTTTTTTATCCGCACACTAAAAAATTATTTTACTTCCGAATAACTCTTACAGATCAAAGATCTCCTTCCACACGATTTTCGGAACGATAAACATCAAATGCACCTTCAGGATAACGAGCACTCAGTTTTTCATAATTCATTTGAAGAACTTCTTCAAAGTTAGTATCGAGTGCCATACATGCCTGAGCAAGATACCAACAGATATCGCCAAGTTCCCGCTTCAAATGAAACTGAGTTTCAAGATTATATGGTTTTCCTTGAAGGAAAACTTTTTTTACAACCTCAGTAAACTCACCCGCCTCGGCACCAATACCAAGAGCTGCAGTGAGAAGACGAGGTACATCTACATCGTTTTGTACTTCCAATTCAGTCAAACGAGATAGGAGATCTGCATAATTTGTACTTGCAGGACTAGTAGTTTGGCGAACGAATTCAATATATTTGTTAGTGTCAATAACTTGTGTCATATTAGAATTTAAATCCCTCAAATGATTTCTTAGGTTTTTTGTCTTCTTCGTAATCATACTCTTTTTCTTTTCCAGAGTCAAGTATGTCATTTTGAGCAGATTGCTCACAATCATAAAGACGCATTTTAGCACGATCAATACCAACAACAAAACGCTTATGTATTGTTGGATCATTATAACGATTTTTAAGTTGTTTAACTAATATTTGCCCCAAATCTTCTAATTCTTCAGTACTAATTAAAGCAAACATTAGGTCAGCAGTAGCAGGAAGACCAAAAGACTCTGAAGTATCAGTGAGTTCAACATCGGAACTACCATAACCAGAGCGAGTAGTTTGAGTAGCAGAAACAATGGGAACATTAAACTCTACAGCAAGACCACGAAGTTCTTCCGCAATTGCTTTTACAAAAGTATATGAGTTAATGTTTGCATTTCCTCTATATCTTGAAGATGCACAAATATTCAGATAATCGATAAAGATGATATCTGGATGAAATGATTTCTTTAGCGCAAGTTCATTGAGAAGAGACTTGAAATGTCCAGCGTGAGCAGAAGCAGTGGGATACTCTTTGATAATGAGAGTTCCTTGAGTTTTCTTTGCGAGATTTGTGACCTTATTCTCAAACATTGTTTTTGGAAGATTAACAATATCTTGAATAGGAACATTCAGAAGGTTTGCGTCAATTCTTTCAGCAATGCGTTCTTCTGCCATTTCCAGCGTAATGTACAGAACGTTCCGTCCTTGGAGCAAGACGGAGCTAGCCACATGGCACATGAATAAAGATTTCCCGACACCCGTACCAGCAAGAGCGATGTTAAGAGTTTTGTTAGGGATCCCACCTTTCGTGATTTTGTTAAAGTATTCGAGATCAAATTCAATTTTATCCTCCTTTTTATGATATGATTCGTATCTTTGTTCATAGTCTTGAAGATAATCATGCCCAACATGATTATCAAAACTCACAGCAAGAGCATCAGAAAGAATAGAAGGAATACTATCACGATTCTTCTTTTCATCTTTACCATCAGCAATATGAATTGATTCCATAAGTGCTAAGTAAATAGCACGATCACGACACCACTTTTCAGTAGTATCAATCAACCAATTAAATTCGGAAGAAACATCTTCCAAAGAAGAAATTAAGTGAATAATTTCTTTAAAGGAAGTATCATTAATGTCTTGACGCTTCTCCACCTCTATGCAAAGAACTTCTTTAGTTGCTGGATGATTATACTCTTGAACGAACTTTAAAATTTCTTCAAACACAATTCTTTGATTGGTTTCTTCAAAATATTCAGATTTTAAAAATGGTATTACTTTTCGAATATATTCTTCATTATGTAACAGGTTTCTAAGAATTAGAAACTCAACTTTCTCCATAACTAAATTCCTTACGTGCGATTTCGTCCAACTGTTGCATTACTTCTTCAGTAAAATATACCTCAGGTTCTTTTAGAATCTGCTTAGCATAAAGTTTCTTACCATCAATCTCATAGCGTCCTGCTACATTCTTCCAGAGTCCACCAATCTCACCAAGTTCCAGAAGACCATAGTAACGATCAAGGCCGCGCTCATCATAATAAAGACGGACTTCAACATCTTTGTTCTCCTTACTCAAACGCGATTTAGCAGTCTTAGCTTTGATAATATTGCCGACCACTTCCGTTCCATCCTTTTCTTTCTTTTTGCTGAGATAAATGATCGTACTTGCAGCGTATTTGAGTCCAGAACCTCCCCCCATTTCTTTCGTTGGTACATAAGCTCCGATGACATCGTATGTATGATTTGTGACAATGAGGGGAACATTTGCCTGTCCTAATTTAAGAGTTAACATTCGAAAAGCACCTTTGACAAGTTGTGATTTAGTCATATCACGAACTTGTTTATCATTCAGTACATCAGTAATTTCTTTCTCTGTGGAAAGCATACCTAGAGAGTCTAACACAAACATACAAGGTTTGCGATTTTCTACTGGCGCTTTCAAATACATATCTACCGCTTTGAGCGCCTTTCCACGAAACTCTTCGATAGTAACAACATTAACAACAACCAAACGAGAAGTATCAATTCCACGGGATTCTACAAGTGATTTAGTAATAGCAGCCTCAGTGTCAAAGTAGAGACAGTAACCATCGGGATGAGTATCAAGAAAGTTCTTAACCACGGCAAGAGAGAAAAAAGTCTTTCCAGTAGAAGACTCTCCAGCAATAGCAGTAATCTTATTCCCAGATACACCACCAAATATACTACCTGAGACCAGTGCATTAAAAATGTATGAACCCGTATCAACATAAGTTTCTGTTTCGTCAATATCTGATGCTAACTTAGTATAGTCATCACCAATTTCTTTTACAATATCTTTTAAAAAATCCATAAAACATCCTCAGTCTAATCAGTATATCATCAAAGGAAAAAAGAATCAAGAGTCATTTTTTTCTCAGAATTCCATCCAATTGCATTTAAAATAATTTTTAAAGGTTCTAAAAATCCCTTTTCAAATTGAACATCATAATCAATGTAATCATCAAGATCAAGTTCTTTAGGAAAATCCTGAATAAAAGAAATTATATTTTCGTAAATTGGATTTGGTTTTTTTAAATAACAATATTTAATTTTCTCACCATTTTGAATTAAAGAATATTTATTAGTTAGTTTATTTTTTTTAATATGATGATTAAAAAGTAATGCTCCCCTAACATGAATTGGTGTTCCCTTATCATAGATTCCATTTGGACAACGATGCTTCATAACATCAGAAGCAGTCTTTGGAAAAGATATTTCTTCTGGGGTAAATTTTTTAAATTCTTTTCTACAATTGTCAATATATTTTATCACATCATCCTCAGTACCACTCATTAAAATTTGAAATGCATCTTTTAACATTTTGCGACAGGGTGCAGGTGTTGATGACTTAATTGCTTCAATACCTTTGATTTTCAATTTAGGTTTTTCGTAACGAACACCTTCACTATCCCATACATTCAAAATATAACGCTTCTTTGCAGTCCAAATACCACGATCAGCGATACACTCTCGCTTCATGATCATTTTTTGATCATATGCATTTACATAGTTCGCCAATTCTTGGTAAGAACTTTCAATATATTTTTCAAGTTCCATTTGACAGACCTTATCAAGGAAGTTAACAATGCTCTCAATAGTTTTCTCTCTTCCTTTGAATACAGTTTCAACCAAAGGACCCATATTAATATACAAAGAGTCAGTATCAGAAGCAATAACATAATCTACCTCATTTGTTTTCAAAATTTTATTCAAATAAGAATTCATTTTATTCATAATCCACTGGATAGAAACCTGTCCAGATAGAGTAATAGCTTCTGCATTTTCTAGTTTATAATAACGGAAATACTGATTACCAATGGCACCATAGGCAGAGTTGAGTTGAATCTTACGTGCCATCTGAATGTTATTGCAACGAGCAATTTCCTTTAGCAATTCTTTTTTCTTTGTCTTCTCATATTCTTGCTCAGATGCAAGCATTTTTTTCTTAAAGATTACTCGTTCATTGTAAATTTTTTCCATTAGTTCTGGAAGAAACCCACGAACATCCTTGCGGAACATTGCACCGTTAGCACAAACTGCATAATCTTTATACATTTCAAATGTTAAATCTTGATTTAAGATTTTATCAACATTTACTGTAGGATGCTTTTCTTCTACCAGTGTTTCTGGAGAAATGTTGTATTGCATAATCAAATGCGGATAAAGACTATTCAAGTCAAAACTAACAACATAATCGTAAACACCGGGGACAGGTTCTTTTACATAAGCACCAGCATATTTCTCATCTTTTTGAGATTTATTTTTTGGTGGGATTACAATATTTCTTTTTTTAAGATAATTGTAAATAATACAGTCCCACATACGAACCTGAGAAAAAACATCCTCATAGTTTGTCTTTGCATCGTATGCCATAGTAATGGCAAGTTCAATCAATTTTAATTTGTCTTCTAGACGATCTACAAGTTCTACGTCGATAATGTTGTATTCAACAAACTTTTGCCAACCCTTTGTATAAAAGTCTTTAAAAGTATCAAACTCAGAGTGATCCAGTTTCTTTTGTCCTAATTCTTGTGATGCAATATAGTCTAATCTATATGATTCTTGGGGTGGTGTTCCCGGAGACCATTTGTATAACTTCAAATAATCTAACTGTGTGATTCCACCAACATCCATGCAAATTTGCTGTCTGTTACTTTCCCATACCTCATTTTCGGTCACCAGTCCCCAAGGAGAAAAACTTTTCATACGCTTTTCGCCAAGAACTCTTCTCAAACGACCACAAATATATGGAATATCATAAAACTGAATATTCCATCCCGTAATAACTTCAGGCATATTATGTGGGTTGTCCCAATAATACATAAACCTATTCAATAGATCAAATTCTGAAGAACATTCAATATAATTTACATCCTTTCGTTTATTATTAAAAGGTCGTGTTCCCCATGTAATAATTTGTTTTGTCGAATAGTCTTGAATTGTAATTAGCAGAATTTCTTGATCACATGATTTTGGATCAGGAAACCCATTTTCTGAAGCAACTTCAATATCTAGCGTTACAAGTTTAATTTTACTAATATCAAACTTTATTTCGTCTTGATCATACTTATCGGAAATATATTGATATACATACCTATCATTTCCATAAATTTTAAAATTTTCTACCCCATCATATTTTTTATAAAATTCACGACAATCTCTTACTAATCCTGGTTGTATTGATTCAACATATTCTCCTTCCAAAGTTTTATACTTTGTTGGTTTATTAGATTTTACAAAAAGAGTTGGTGAATACTCTTCCTTAAACATAACATGTTTACCATTATCATAACCACGAACGAGAAATTGATTCCCGATCATTTGCACATTAGTATAAAATTTCATTTAATAAAATTTTGGTATTTTTCGAGAAGAGTTGGTTTTGGATCCGTAATTGTAATAATTTTATCCGAATGAATCATAAATGTATCTTGAGATGTAAAATCACAGTTCCATGATTCTAAAAAAATATCATCAGTAATTGATTTTTTTAATTCAAATGGTTTAATTAATTTACAATCTGGTTCACCTAATTCGGATGGAACTTCTTCAATTTGACTTATCAAAGATATATTGTTAATCAATAGTAATACTTTTATATTATTCACCGACATGTTTTACACCCTCCATCACTATTATCTTCATTTTTATTCATACCCTCATTCCATTCTTTATCCGAATATAGAACATTTTCTTCATACATTTCATAAAGCATATCAACAGGATCAACAAATGTCATTACCCAATCAGAAACCACTGGGATCTCATATCCTTTCGCTAGAGGAATCCATGGGAAAAGACTAATATCAAATGCAGTTTTATCTACTTTTTTCTTATTTCTTTCCTTCATCATTGATGGGTCGGCATCATTAGGATTCATCATCCTCACAATACAAGCCTTGTAAAAATAGTATCCTAGAATTTTTCCATCAACCTCCATTTCTTTAATGTCAGAAATAATCTGCTCTCCAGATTTCATTATTGCAAGTTTTACTGCCATACAATCTCCATTTTTAACTAGTATATCAATAAAAAAGGGGAGTGTCAACTGGATTTTGCCAGTTACTCCCCTGTGGCAAGCGCCGACGATATTCGGTACTATTTATAGGTAATCTTTCCTCTTGTGGTGTTCGGGAACAATCCTACCAAGAGTTACAGTCAAAAGCCCATCCTCAAAATCAACTGATCTAACTTCCGTATCATCAGAGAGTGTCCACGCTCTCTTAAAACTCCGTTGAGCCAAACCCTTGTGGAGATAGTTGGACTCCGTTTCTTTATCTTCCTTCTGACCTTCCACAAAGAGTTTGCCATCTTGAGTGTAGACATAAACTTCTTTCTTTTTAAACCCAGCAAGAGCAAGTTCTAATCTAGATTCCACATTGCTGACTTGAACAAGATTGTAAGGTGGATAATTTGTAGTTGTTTCATGTAGATGGAAAATACGATCAAAGTATTCATCCATTCCAATACTATATTTGTTGATCCTCTCCATTAGGGCAGGAAGATCCGCAGCAGTATACCTTGTGAGGTTAGTCATTATGGTAGCTCCTTTTAAAGCGAGTTTGTGTTTTGTGGACCCTTACGGCGTCCTCACTATTATATATTAGATAATAATAAAAAAGGGAGTGTTGAACTCCCTACTTTATCATTCGGTTTCCTGAACCTTACCCTTTTTACCAATATTATATTTTTGTTCTAATTCCCATTCTCCCTTTTCTTTATATGGGAGAACTTTTATTTGATTGAGTGGGGCAATATCGGAAATCTTATCTTGATTAACAACAGTTATAAGACCCCAATCAGCAAGAAGACGAATAATTCTATTTCGTCTCTGAACATCATTTACAGTTAGATTGGCATGTTTGCCATCTAAAGCAAAAAGTTCTTTAAAATGTGTAATATAATAGCGCCCTTGTTTATGAAGAATGTGAGCACTTTGGTAAAGTTTTTTCTCTTTTCTAGATGCCACTCCGATACGAGTTAAAGTTTCACGAACTTTTAGAAAGTCATCTGGTTCATTCAGAATAACCTCCACCATCATATCGGGAGACCAGTTTACTTGAGGTTCAATTGTTTGGTTAGTCATTTCGTTCCGCCAGTTTCAAGTCGTTGTTTTATAAAGTTTAGTTGTGATCTATTTAGAATTTTTAAAGCTTGAAGTGCTTTTTCATTACTATATCCATAATATTTTTTCACACATTCTAAATCCTGAACTTTATCTTTACGGAGCCAAGGAGAAAATCTCTTCTTTTTCCTTAGACTATTTAGATAAAACAAATATTGCATGTCTTTATCAAGTTGATGGTGCATATTCATTTCATTTGCAAACAAAATAGTATCAACCTGTCCGGACAAACACTTATTAATGATATAAGGCGAATATTCTTTAACCGAAGAAGGATCTTCTTCTATCATATTTTGTTTAGAGAAGTTAATAGAATTTAACCATTCTTTAAGTTCATAAGTCATCGTATAATCTCCAAATAAGAACCAGGTTCCCATATTTCAAGTTTTGTTCTTAATCTATCTTCATTTTTTAATTTTTCGTATCTATTTGACGCCTTTCTTTTCCACCAAGAAATAACTTCTTCAGATTCGTGACCGAATTTTGAGATGTAATATCTTTTCTTTTCTGTTAGATTCTTTGCCTTCTGAATTACACTATTAAACTCATCCAATTTATTTTTATCTTTAAGAGATTTACGAATAATAGAAATCATTTTTTGTTGGATTTTAAGTTTTTTTGATGACTTATCAGCGGCAATTAATCTTTCACCTCCATTTCTTTCATTAAACCACCAGAAAAAATCCCTGAATTCATCATCATGGAAAAGAGGAAGAAAATTACTTTCAGTATCGCCAATATGACGAAGATATGGTTTTAATCCATCATACATGGACATTCCCTTCGTAGTACCATACAAAGAAGTAGTCTCAAAATATTTTAAATTTGTGCCATATTTTTCATCGAATTGTCTTTTTAAATCATTAGAACATGCAAGAAGGGCAAGAAGTTTTCCTCCCAGATAATTATATCCAAAGGGTTGTACAGGGACAATATTAAATCCCATCACAAATTCATTATTAATTACATCTAATGAAAGAACTTCATCGAAATAATCATTTCTTGGTTTTGAATTAATAGTAGGAGACCCAAAGCGAACCACCCCAATTATTTTTTGCGTGTTAGTTTCTTCTACAATCCATTTAATAGTTCTTCCTGGAATTGCTTCCTCAACTGCATTAGATGCAGTAAGGTTTAAAGTTTCCGAATACAACCACTGATTAAATCTTACTGAAGATTTAGGATCAGTATCAACAGTATGAATACGAATATTCATATCATTTGGATGCATACCAAAATCATCAAACATCTCAGTTTCTGCACCAAATAGTACTCCAGAACGAGAAGAGATTCTATCTTTTTTTACAAATCTCAAGTAATCATCAATACGATTAAACTGTGAATAATAATTTATAAATTTATTTGCAGCATATATTGCGTCTTCTTCATTCAATATCATTCAAATTCACCTTTGCCATTTGATACTTCATATGGAATTATGCATGAAACAGAAATTGCCGTTGATTTAGTTGCCTTTGCCATCTCACGATAACCAAGTCCAACATAAATCTGACCACTGACTACAGCAACTGCCATGGCACCCCAAAAAATGTAGTACCACTTTGCTTTTACTTGATGTGTTAAGTTTTTCATAATTAAACAATCAATTTTTTACTTGGTGATTTAATCAGAGAAAACATTTGCTCATATTGTTCAACAATCTGCTCTTGTGCTTCGGAAATATAAACAACATATCTCTTAGAAACTTCCAAATCAATATCTTTATCTTTTAGAAGAGGAGACCAAGGAGCAAATCCCATTTGACTATTTCCAGCAGGAACAGCAACGATGGGATTACGGATAACAATAGTATCAACCAGATCTCCAACTTGGTCTGCGATAACATCTTCACCAGACCACATACGAATTAGTTTTACATTCATTTGAATTCAACCTCACACATAAGTTCTGTCAGTGCAGCTAAGAGATTAATTTCTTGGTCAGCCACGAACGCACATTGATATTGATACTTAGCAATAACAAGAACGGCAGCAGGGATAGATGCGGGAACAAGGTTATCAAAAGCGGCGTCATAAACCCTGCGAAGTAGATGAGAAGCGTCGTTGTCCAAGTTGCTGACCACCCACTTTCGGACTTCAGTAAAGTTTTTATCCTTGAGATTTTTAACCAGTTCATTTACAGATACATCAGAAAAAGAAGCAAGAATACCAGAGTCAATTTTGCCTCCAGTAGAATACCTTTGAATTTCGTTTAGGACTCTTCGGAAATCTGGGAAATGTTTCGATACCAGTTCTGCAACGACTTTTTGATCATACTCAATCTTTTCCGCATCCAAGATTGATTGAAGTCGTTGAAAGAAAGATCCCGCAAGTTGAACTCTTTGCTTCCCCTTGATTGTGAAGTCGATGACGGCACATCGAGAGTGAAGGGGTTCGATAATCTTGTTCTTGTAGTTACAGGTGAAGATGAATCGGCAGTTGTTATAAAATGCCTCAATATTTGCCCGTAGTAGGAGTTGAACGTCGTTGCCTGTGTTATCCGCCTCATCGATGATGATGACTTTGTGTTTAGAAGATCCCGTAAGTGAAACGGTCGAAGCGAAGTTCTTTGCTTGGTTCCGTACAGTATCCAGGAAACGTCCTTCGTCGGATCCGTTGATGACATAATAATCTGCTCCCAACTCATTACATAATGCTTTTGCGATTGTAGTTTTACCAATACCAGGAGGTCCTGCGAGAAGAAGATTCGGAATCTCACCTTTCTCCACAAACTCCTTAAACGTTTTTTTAGTATCATCAGGAAGAATACAATCCTCAATCACTTGAGGACGATATTTCTCCACAAAAAGAAATTCACTTGCCATAATTCTTTACTTCGCCAATAACATAAGAGTAATTCAAATAATCCCAGAAATCATAATAACAATCAGAGAAATACAACCCAGGAACTGTACCATCAAAAAGTATCAGTTCTTTCCATAGCATAAATGATAGTTTAAAATACCCCATAATCAATTAAATCCAATCAGGTTTTCGTTGTGGCATACGAAGATAATTAGATGCAACCCAAGGTTTGGATGCGATATACATCTTGTAAGCAGTAAAAGTGTCAATGCTTGTGTCAAGTTTATATTCATCTGGCATTGCGCGAGCAAATGGAGTTACTTCTGTAATCTTTCCCTTTGGGAAAAGATAGTATGCTTGCAGAAGTGTATTATAGCAGGAATGCATTTTATTGTAACGAATGGTATATTCGTCACAAAGATTCATGCCATGTTTAATCAACCAATAGGCATTGTGGATACTATCCATTGCCCATTTGGTACAGGGATGATTACGAAACGCACCCTTTTCAGTTCTGTAGGGAGTGTTGTCAGTCTTGTACAAAGGACCATAGTTATGGCCCCATTTTTCAGATGCCACGATGGAAAGCATTTGACAACATTCCAGGGGCATCTTGACAATGTGTTTATCGGGAAGACAGATAGCACTCTCGGCAGGCCAAGGAGAAGTCACAAAGATGTTCAAAATAAAGTCTCCAAACTTATCTGATTATATCACCCAAACTGACTATCTGGTTCAAGGGCAATCCAATAAGTTACATCATATGATGTGTTTTTAAATTGTGAAAGAAGTTTGGACGAAATCACAACTTCATAATTTCCAGGAAGAATCTTGATGTTTTCTACCTTAAAGTTAAATGTGAAGACTTCATCAGTTTCCCCAACAATAACAGAAAATTCGTTGGAAGTGTCGTTTTTCTTATCACGAACGACCAATTTTACAACACCTGCTTCACCAACCACAGACAGGTCAGGGAGTTGATAAACAGCAGCAGCCTTAAGCAGTTTATCAAGTTCTTTGGTATCAAGAATGAAACAAACATCTTCAGAAGGAAGAGCAATATCTTTATCTGGAGGTGTGACAATTACATTCGGATCTGCAAAGAAATACTTGGATCTTGACTTACCTTCTTTAATGACAACATAACCATCGTTTTGGAAATCAAGTTCTGCATTATAATGCAAGTTAAGACCATTCAAAAACTGATTCAAATCATAAATACCAAAATCCTTTGGAAGTTCTTCTTCGATTGTCGCTTCAGCAAGAATGTTTTTCATCACACTGATAGTTTTTAAAACCTTACCTTCTTTAAAAAGTAAAGATTGATTAATCCCAGAAAAGTTTTTGAGGATTGAAAGAGTGTTTTCAGAAAATTTCATATTAATTAATAATCAACGGAATTCGGTAAGTCCATTATCTTGACGAGTGTAATGACCGTCAAAGTGAAGCAGTAGCATAGCATAGTGAATGACTTTCATCAAATCACGCTTGTTACGTCCATCCTTGTCCCCATAACGAGAACCATACTTCAGGATGTTTGCCTGACAAAAACCTGCTGCCAGTTTCTTTGCTGCCATCAAGTCAATTGTCTGAATATCGTCATAACCAGCCTCATCTCCACAATAATGACCGTGATAGGTGCTGGTTACATAATCCTGAATATCTTTCAGGATTTTATCTTCATTATATTTCCAAAGGTGATTTTTGGGTTCAGTCATAGTAATAGTAAAAGTTGATTCAATCATAAAAAGAGGAGGCACTTTTTACCTCCCCATATTCTATCAAATTTGATGGGGATAGTCAACATACACATCTTTAGTCTCCCCAGAAGAAGGCATCTGGAAATCAGCATCTACCTTATCATACAGTTCAATAAATGCTTGCTTGGTTTCATCATCAAATCGAGCAGTGCAAACATCAATTGCCTTTGCTTTGTTGCCAAAGATACTGTAAGCGCGGATGATGTGAACAAGACGACGAGTACTGATAATTTCATCAATACCACCATCATAGAAGGTCTTGCGAATTACATCTGCCCAGTCAACCAAACGCTTGCAGAAGTCGCGGTCTTCCACGCCAAGGTCCAGTGCGATACCTTCAAGGATCTTCTGCTCGATGGCAGGAGCAGGATATGCCTGCTCAAAAGTCACAGGGAAACGCTCAAGGAATGCTTCGTTGAGAACATTGGTGCCGATGAAGCGACCGTCATCGCTACCTTTACCCTTGGTGTTGGCAGTAGCAACAACGTTGAAACCAGCAACGGGTTTGACATATTTTCCAATCTTCTTCAGGAAGACGCCTTTACCCTCAAGCACAGACTGAAGACAAAGAATTTTATTAGATGCAAGGTCAATCTCATCCAGAAGGAGAATTGCACCACGTTCCAGTGCCTCAATCACAGGGCCATTATGCCAGGCAGTTTCACCATTCACAAGACGGAAACCACCGATTAGATCGTCCTCATCAGTTTCAATAGTGATGTTGACACGAATCAGTTCACGACCAAGTTGAGCACATGCTTGCTCTACAGAGAACGTTTTACCATTACCTGACAGACCCGTAATGAATGTAGGATAGAAAAGACGGGATTGAATAATTTTTTTAATATCGTTAAAATTGCCAAACTTGACGAAGGTATCATCTTTATCGGGAACAATGTTTTGATGGTGTTCAGGGAGAACAGATACTGAATTGAAAGAACGTTCAATTTCTTCTACTTTATCTTGGGTTACTTCCAAATTCCAACGTCCACGAGAAGTTTTATACTGATCCAGACGGCGAGTAACCGTCTGATAGTTTAGATTCTGAGCCGCACAAAAACCCCTGATATCTGCGGCAATTAGTTCAGTGCCAAATGTTTCTTTGAGACCATTGATAATCTGTTCGTCGGTCATTTTGGAGCGATTCATAATTAAGGTTGTTTGTTTCAACTGAAGTTATTGTATGGCAAAAATCAAGAAATTAAAAGTAACCTTGTGACACTTGTTTAAGTGTCCTCTTTACTTTTATTGCCCCAATTAGAAGCGCCAACTTTGCGACACTTAACCAAAGCACCAGAAGCATAAGCACTTGGCCAAATCTTATATCTCGATTTTACTTTTTTATAGCAGGCATCTTTTTCACCTGCTTCTTCTTGAGTTACTATTTTAGCAGATCCAGATCTATTTGGATTAGGATCTTCTCTACGCTTTTTCTTTGCTCTTTTGTTTCTTTCATCCTTATCCATTGAAGCACGATCATCAGGATCTCTACAATAAGGTTTTGTGGTTTGTCCAGGTTGTTTGGCACAAGGTTTTCCATCATACTTGCCCCCCACTTGGACCCAACCACCATCATCAAACCATTTATCTAATCTTCCTTTATAATCTTTGGATTTAATTCCATCACTTTTTTCTTGTATTTCAACCTCTTCAGTTGCCTTTTCACAACGATTGTAAGTTTTACCAAACAATGTTTGTGTTCCAGTTTTCTTATATCCTTTCCAGCATTTTTTTGCTTCAAGGATAAATTCTTTATAGGTCTTCATTTCAATGAAATTTTTAAATATTTAGGCAACGAGGGAAATAAACTCCCCAAGAACTTTCTTATTTAATTTTTTGGTCTTAAGAGATTTCATAAATGCAGTTTTAATTTGAGATTTTGTAGCACATTCAGCAACTTCAAACTCAGAATCCTGAGCAAGAGCAGTTGCAGAAAGACCAAAATATCCATTATATGCTGTTTTTTGAGTAAAGAAACTTCTATTTTTCTTCCATTCATTCATTGCTTTATCGTGTTCTTGCCCATAGGTTCCAAAATACCTATCTACAAAATATCCTGCATCCCTACCTTCCATAATACGCATTCCAATAAAATTAACATAAGGAAATTTGTCTCGAAGATTGCGAATAAGAGTATCAGTAAATTCATAATGTTCATTTCCAAACTTGTAAGTAGTTCCGAGTTTCCTATCACGAAGAAAAGTGGAACCAGCATATACTCTACGAGTTCCAATATGAGGTTCCGAAAACTTAGTGCGTTGAATTTGCACATGATAAGGAATAGGACTTGCTTCACCATCCGTCAAAACAACACACTGAACTTTTTGAAGTTTATTTTCTTTCTGGAAATGTGGGATAATACTATGAAGTGCAATCATAGTTTCATTCAGGGGAGTTCCTGACAGTTGAACCCTATGGGGACAATCAATACCAAAAGAATAACCATAACGGAAAGAAGAAGCAACTCTCCAAATATTTTTCATTTGTTGCTCAAGAGTTTTTCCATTAACTTTACTTGTTAGGAAATTCATCAAACTGAACTGCTCATGAACTTGAAATAAACCTTCTTTTTTTGTGTAGTGTGGTTTTGGATATACTGGACTATTATCTTCATTATAAGTAACACGAACCCATTCACCAGTAAAAGCATAAACCTCAAATGGAATTGCAACTTTTTTGCAGAACCATACAAGATTAAAAAGTTGTTTAATTGTATCCAGCATTACTTCGGACATAGAACCACTCCAGTCCAAAACAAAAATTAATCCGTGATTTTTACCATCCGCCAGTGTTGTTACTTTTTTAAATAGATCATCATTGAACTTATAGGTGTGAAGTTTGGAACAATCCAGAATTCCAGTTTTAGAAACCGAAGCACGAGCGTAGGAATCTGCAGATTTTTTACACTCAAACTCTTTCACAAGATAATTAACTTCTTTCTGAGTAGAAGTCCTAAATTTTTGATATTCAAGATCTACATGCTCAAAGATATTTCGAGGTGAAAGATATTTGTTATCGAGTAAAGACAAATCATAAGATTTTTGAGATTCAGAATAATAATCTTCAATGTAATCATGAATTTCCTTGTTTTTAGTAATTACAGTATCTAGATTAAGTTTAGGAATCTCTACATATTCATTTTCATAAGAACCAGATTTTGCTAGTTCTTCAATTGCCTTTTGAAGTGCCTCTGCAGTCTTTACTTTAGGTTCTTCTGGAGGTTGACCAATAGGAGATGCCTGAGAACCACCAGAATGCCGCTCTGAGGTGCTTTCAGATTGTTGTTGGGAAGATTGTTCATTATGCAAATTATCTCCTTCCTCGCCATTATCATTCATTTCAGTCTGTTGTTCTGGAGATTGATTACCAGAACCTTGTTGCTGATAAGAATTAATTTCGGGAAGTTCTTGTTTTTTATCTTCTTTCTTTTTACAAAATTCGTATAGTTTCTTTGCAAGTTCAATTGTTTGCTCAAAAGTTTCAATATCACCAATTTCATTCACAAGTTCTTTCTCTTCTTCATTGAAGTTAACCTCAACAAAATGACCAACTTTGTAATAAAGATTTACACGGTCAGCAAGATTCATAGAGGAAATATCCTCATTCTCAAGGCAAAAGAAATCTTCTTCCTGCAATTCTTTATAAGCACCATAGAATGTCTTACCAAGACCCATATAACGGCGCTTAATTAGTTTTTCTACACGAACATCTTCAACCACATTAACAAACTGATGTGGCACTCCCAAAGAAGTCATGTCCTTATCTGGTGTATAGAGTGCATGGGATACCTCATGAGCAACAAGCATATCATAAACAACTGCGGATGCTTTTTCCCACATAGGAAGAGTCAGAACCCTAGTGTGTACATTGAAACAAGCTGTTTCCACATTCTTGTGCTCAACAATCAAGTCTTCCGTTGCAAGAAGACGAGCGAGCATTCCTTTGATTTCAAAATTGACTGCCATTAGATGTTGTGAATGATTATGACAGTACTATACGAAGAAACCGCCCCATTGGAGCGGTTCATGTGACACTTCTTGAAGTGGGCAAGTCGTGCTTTCGCTTGCCTCAATGCTTGAGGTTTAAGTTTTCGTTTCTGGGGTTTTCCAGAATTATGCTTCCAATTTGGAACTTGCATGGTTCTAAAGAAAAGTATTTATACTATACTAGAGAAATTTTTCTTTTTGTCAACAGTTATGACACTTTCAAATTTGTCCTCTAGACCACCCTTATGCGAAATCACAAATATATTAGCATCACTAATAACATAACGAATAATCTTAAGAAACTCTTCAGTTCCAGCACTATCAAGAGAACTGTCAAAAACTTCATCAAATATAATTAGATTGCAAGATACGGAGTTCTTAAGTTTTGCAACCTCTCTCCAAGCAAATAAAAGTGAAAGATTTATTCTGGACTTTTCACCTTCACTAAAAGAACTATAAGAAAAATCTTCATGAATGGGAGATTGAACACTTTCATTAAACTCCTCATCGAGAGTGAAGTTAATATAAAAGTCCATCATCTGCAGATAACGATTAATTTGTTGATTAATCAAAGGTAGATACTTTTTAATAATTTTTGACTTTACTCCACTATCTTTAAGAAGAGAATATGCAAAGTCGTGATAATTTACTAGTTCTTTTTTGTTAGATAGTTCTTCAAAGGTTTTATTTAAACCATCATCAAATCCTTTTAATTTTTCATGCTCAGCACTTCTATTTTTAAGTTGCTCGGTAATTGTTTGAATTTCAGATTCAAGGTCTCTGATTTGTCTCTGGTTAAGGGAAATCCGAGTATTGTTTTGAGAAATCTCATGATTGAGTTTCGTAATCTCCTTAGATAGAACTGCGAATTGACGCTCTCTCTCCTGTTCTAACTTTATAGTCTCCTCAAGTTCTTGAAAACCTTTCTGGAGTTCCTTTGCCTTATTTTGAGCGTCTGTAATTCTATTTAACCGAAACTCTTCTTCTATAGTCTGAGTACAAGTAGGGCATACCGTATTCTCTGTAAAAAACTTGTGTTCTTTAGTAATAGTAGATACTTTTTGTGATATTTTGCCCTTAAGATTGTTCAGTTTTACTAACTTATCTCCAGTGCCAATGACTTCTTCCTGCTCTTTTGTATAAGCAAAGATTTGTTCTTCTGTCTTGGCATTTTCGGCAATATAAATGACAACTTCAGAGTCTAAATTGGCAATCTTTTCTTTATTGGCATTTATATTGGCATTACCACGATTTTCTAACTCTTCAATAAAGTCTTTTTGCATTTGAACTTTATCTTTTAGAGATTGTTTTTTCAGATCTAATGTTTTAATTTCTTCCTTCAATACTCTGATTTTATCTTTAATAATATTATTCATAGAAGAGAAGATTTTAATATCTAATAAATCTTCAATAACTTCTCTCCGATGTGCAGGAGAAAGTTGCATGAAAGGAACAAAATTACTACTACCAATAATTACAATCTGCGTAAAAGATTTATAATTCATTTTGAGAACTGATTGTTCAAACCACTTCTGTTGATCTACAGCAGAAGAACTCTGATCTATAGGAGAACCATTCCTATGAATTTCAAAGATATTTGGTTTAATTCCCCTACGAACTTTATATTCGGTAGTTCCAATCTTAAATTCAACTTCAACTAAACAATCTTTTTCATTGATTGAATTTACAAGTTGTGGTTTATTAATTCCCCGAAATGATTTTCCGAAAAGTCCAAAAGTAAGTGCATCAAGAAAAGTACTTTTACCGTAACCATTTTTACCAACAATCAAAGTTGTCTTTGATTTTTGAAAATCAATTTCAGTATAGTGATTTCCATAAGAAAGAAAGTTTTTAAATCTTATTTTTTCAAAATTAATCATATCAAATAAAATTAGTATCTTCTTTGTGTGGAGGGATTACAATATCTTCTGAAGTAAAAACTCTATATTCATATCCATGAAGTTCACAAGCTTTCACAACAACTTTTTCTTCAACTTCCAATACTTTCATTTTTGGATAGTCTTCTTCTTCTAACAACATTGCAAATCTAATTGCATCATCTTCTTCTTCAAAAATATAAAGAATATGATTACCAAATTCATCTACTCCGGCATAAGCACCCTCTTCCTCTTTCCCAAAAATAGTAATAAGATACATTATACCATTTCCAACGCTTCTTTGTATACTTCTTCAAGTATATTAGTTATGGTAGTTTTATCTAATTCACATTCACTTTCACTAACATATCTTTGAAGGATAGAGAAAGTATCTTCAGATTCAAATGCTTCAAACTCTTCAGATTCTTTAATTTGAAAATTTTCAACTATTTTAAGTTCAGCAATATTTGCGGTATAAAGTTTATCAATAAACTTTTCAAATTGTTTTTGATTGGTTTTTTTACGAACAATTACCCGAACAATTTTGTTTTCATAATCACGAATATCAAAAGTTTGATATGGAGTATCTTCATAATAAATGCTATAGAACATCCTATAAGGATTATCTACAGGAAAATGATCGAGAGTTTCTGTATCAAAAACAGTGAATCCGCGAGTATCATTTACATCATTCCAGTAAATTTCATAAGGATTTCCGAGATAATATACTGTACCATTATTTGAACGAGTATGATAGTGTCCGGAAAATACTTTTTTAAAATTAGTAAAAATATTTGCATCCATACCACTATCCATGATATGTCCACGGTAAGAAGCAAATCCATTCAATTCTAAATGACCCATAGAGACTTTACATTTTGTCTTTTGAATCATTCTCAATGACTTTTCACTATTCTCCAAGTTAATCCAGGGAAGTAAAAGTACATCTAAATTACCAATTCTAACTTCACTTGGTTCAGAATAAGTTTTTATATTTCGATATTCAGAAAGAAGTAATTCTGGAGAATTTACTTTGTTAGAATTTTTAAAGTAGCAATCGTGATTACCTGTAATTAAGTGAACATCATATTTGGAAAGAGGTTCTAAAATAACTCTCCTTGTCCAATCTAATCCAACAAAATCAACACTTTTGCGACTATCAAAAGCATCTCCCATATGAATAACTGTTGTAATCCCATACTGTTCCAGTGTTGGGAAGAACACATTCTTATAAAAGAGTTCAAAGTAGTCTTGAAAAAGTTTTGAAGATTTACGAGCGCACCAATGTGTGTCGGTAATAATTGCTACTTTCATCAATAACGAAGTTTACTATGGACATTATCCTTAATAGAATTATAGTCCGAATAGTTACTTCCGTCAATCATAGAGTCATCAACGAAAACTTCATCAAATCCAGTCTTTTCTAAAATTTTATTTTTAATCTCCAATTGTCTTTTCTCCTTTCCAATTCTACGAATAAATGCATAATGAATAATTTGCGTAAAATATGCAAAAGGATTACTTGATTTTTCTGGATCAAAATTATGAAGGTATTGAATACAATTTTCTATACCGTCAGAAATCATATCATCTTTAAACATATAATTTACAAAATTAGGTTTAAAAGATAGATGAGTGGCAATCTTAAGAATACATTCTCCAATATAATTTGGAATTGGTGGTCTATTTGGACTTGACCAATTTTTTAATTGTTCATCAGTTATTCCAGGAATTTCTTTTTCTGCAGCATTTCTTAGTTTCTTTTTGTATTCAATAAGTGCTATCAAAAATTCCTTGTTATTAACATAATGAATTGATCTTTTTCTTTTTGTCATTACCGTTGTTGAAATCATGAACATCATCCGATTTAATATGTAGATATTATAACACTTCAACACCCAACAAACAACACTTGACACACCCATTCAAATCCGGTTATAATAGGTTTGTCGCCTTTTGAGATAATTAATATTATATAAATCCGGTAACCGGTGAATATGTTTCCGAAGGAAACTATCCCGAAGGGATATATTATAAGTCCTTATAAATCTTTTCTAAAAGTTTCTTTGCTTCGTTTACATTTGCCAAATATCCCATTTTACGAGATAATTGAATCTTATTATTTTTCATACCACTAGTTTTTTTTACATAAGATTCATGTAAAAAGATCATTTCAATATCATTATTTTCAGTAATTGTTACAACATCTTTCATATCAATTAAAAACATATCTTCAGTGGTTGTCTTCATCCAAGGTTCTATTTTATAACCTTGCATTCCACCACGACCTTTATAACTTTCAACAATAATTGGATTTGTCACTATTAAACTTATTTTTTCATTTTCATCACAAGGAAGAACCTTAGCAAAGATTTCTTCTCCAGTTTTTAGTTTAATAGATGCATAAAAATCTTCTTCCATATTAGATTAAATTTATTGGTATAATTTCATAATTAAAATCTTCTTCTGTATATATTTTTACTCTCTCTATGAAATGATTAAGTGTGTAATTCTTTTTGGAATTATATGTAGCATCATCTGCAATATCATAAAGAGTTGCTTTATCTTTATTATTTCCCTTTCTTAATACTCTACCGATACTTTGTAAGTTTCTGATTCTCGATTTACTTGGAGATGCAAATATTACATTGTGTAAATTTTTTATAGAAATACCAGTACTAAAAACTCCATAAGATGCAACTATAATCGCATTATTTTCTCTTTCAGTAATTTCTCTTACTTGTTCTCTTTCTTGGACATTAACGCCACCATGAACAAAGAATATTTTACGATTATCATCACTATCCCTATTTATTAGTTCATATAATGGTAATCCGTGGGTTTCCACCCTAGAAAATAATATTAAAGTATTTCCTTTCAAATCGAGCGATAATTTTTTAATAAAATTATTTCTTTTTTCATTATTAATGATGAATTGAATTTCATCTTCAAATTTTTCGAATTTTTGGGGTTTATGTTTAAGGACTAAACAATGAATATCTAGCTTTGATGCCCTACCCTTATCTATCAATTCCTTTGTACCCACTGCTTTGTATGGTGGACCAAATAATCCAGAAATTACCCATTCATGAGTTTGTGAATCTTTACTTCCATTAGACAAAGTTCCAGTAAATCCAAATCTGTATTTTGCATTATGAGATTTTTTCATAATATCAATTAATGACTTGGATTTGCATCCATGACATTCATCTACAACTACGCAATCGTAATTTTCAAAGAATGATTTATCTAATTTATGAATACTTTGCCATGTTGAAAGTGTGATTGGCATATCAGTATTTTTTTCTTGTCCAGAATAAATCATGTGACAATAATTTTCTGGAGTCCAACCATATTCAGTCCAATCTTTAAACATTTGATGTATAAGTGAAGTGGTTGGAAATACAACCAAACACTTTAATCCTTTAGTTACATAATATCTAATAATCGCGTAAATCATGTAAGATTTGCCTGAAGAAGTTGCGGATATTACAGTTTTTCTGTTATATCTTAAACATTCATATACTGTATCAATCTGATAATCATATGGAGCAAAATTGCAGATATAGTTCATATATCCTTTCACACCTTCTTCAGTTATCTCTTCATTTATTTCAAATGGTAGTCCATAATATTTGTTATTTCTAAATTCATATGTATAACCGTGACTTTTTATTTTTGCAATAACTCTATCTAAAAGTCCTGCATATATTTCACCTGTAGCAGTACTTAAAAGTTTTATTTCTCCGTCCCACCCTCTTCTACGAAACTGTGGCATAAATTTCGCTGAGTCCACAGTAAAAGTAAAATATGGTGCAAGTTCATATAAAATATGAGGTTCACATTCTAATTTAATGTAAACCTCATTCTTTTTGTGAATTATAATGTCACTCATAGAATTATAAAGTTTCTATGAATATTTAGTATCACCCCAAACCACTTGCAAATCTTTGATACTCAATCGCATTTTTAATCTGATAAGTTCGATTATGAATCATTTTTAGAATATCTTGTAAATATTGAAGCATTACATCATAATATTCAACTTTTAATGATATTTGAGAAAGACTTTCATCAGCATCCATATATTTTTGAAGAGTATCTTTATCTCTTATTTTTTTAGGGAAAGGATTTTCTATGTATACATCTGGGTCTGCCTTTCCTGTATAATATTCATATTTTTGATGTCTTATATTTCTTTTTTGTTGTTCTGCCTTTTTCTTTAGTAGTAAAATATTGTTATATAATTCAAAATATTTTGAATGTAAAGATGGAGTGTTCAAAGATTCTATATGAAGATTATCTGGATCTATCTTTGAATCTTTTTCCCATATTTGTTGTATTTTTTCAAGATCTATCATTTGGGGGGGTTTAATGGATTTCCAAATCTATCAACTATATTATACATCATATATTTAAAACTCACATCTGCAGTAAAATATTCATTATCAGGATTAGTTGCGTCAAATTGTAAAGTGCTCAATTGGTATGGAAACATTGAGCGGAAAACTACATTAAAATTAAAATTCTGATTACTATTCAAAACTAATAAAGTTCCATCAGAATACAAATTCATATCAGATTTATATTGTTGCTCAAAAGTTTCATTTGATTTTTGCCAATCATATATTTGTTGAAGACTTTCTGGAAATCCTAGACCTCTCATCCAATTTTGGATTTCCATGTAATTTTCTAAATTTTCATCAACAAGAAAACGAAGAGTAAAATCTTCGAATTCCATTTTATCGCCAGGGACTGGAATATTATTCAAATAGTTTGGTTGCTCAACAACACCTAATGAAATTGAAGGAATATTTGCTGTATTTGTAAAAAATGCAACTTTTGGTGCTCTATTTAAAGTAAACTTAAATCCAATAGAGGATAAAAAGTTTCTATTTTCTATTTGTCCTCTTGACATATCTTTTTATAATTATTTATCCTTTCCCAACGACACTTTGAATTATTAATTTTTATTGAACGGCTAATGCTACTTTCCAACACTCCAGTATCTTCTCTTGCTTCTTTCATGGAATTGTAAATTTTTCCAGTTTTTCTATCCTTGACAGATACAATTCTTGATTTTCTAGTTGCCTCTTTTACATGTTCCGGACAAGGTTTACCATAAGTACCACCATCTCCACCAAAAGTTGCATTATAATGTGGATTTAATTTGGATATCCAATATACTTCTCTTTGTCCTGCCATATTATCTTCACATTCTTCTAATACTTCCCAAATAAATCCATCTACTCCATATTTGCGAAGAGCATTTGGGAACGGAAGATTACTTCCTTGTTTAGCATACCATTTATGAGTTGCTTTTCTTGAGTATAGATTTTTATATCTAGTTCTTCCAATATAAAATTTTTGATTTACTTTATTTGTAACTTTATAAATTTTTGCCATACCATTTTAAAGGTTTTTAACACCAATATTTATAAAAAAAGAGATCCTTTCGGATCTCTTGAATAAAATGTAGCAAATTTCTACATAAGATTTTTGACTTGTACTCTTCTGTAGTAAGTGTTGGTGGAAGCCTTGATTCTACCAAGACCCTGATCAGCACCTTCCGCGAATGGGTTAGCAACAAGACCATAACGAGTCTTGAAGCCAATCTTGGGTTGGAAGGAGTTCTCACCAACGGCACGAACCATTTGGAGAGGAACATAAGGGCAATAGAAGAGTCCAGCGTCATAAGGTGAAGAACCCTTATAACCAACAACATAGTATTGGTTGCTGCTTACATTAGCTGCATAAGGATCGATATAAACGCGGAACTTACCGAGAAGTACACCAGCAAAGGTGTTACCAGTGTCATCTACATTGAGGTTTGCATTCAGTGCAGGGGTGTAGTCGAGTACACCAGCCATGCTTAGAGCAGAAGCAACATCAGCAGAGCACATGATAACATTACCCTTTCCTCTACGAGTTTGCTGAGCAATAGCGTTAGCATCACGCTCGATTTGGAAGAGTAGACCCTTGAACTTCTCAACTGACCAACGACCGTTGGAGTCAACATCAAGGTCGAATGCACCAGCAGTTGCAACATTTGCCTGAGCACCAGGCTTAGCAACCTTATAGATGGTGCGGATTACTTCACGGTTGATTTCAGCAAGAATCTCGCTAGAAAGAATATTAGCGAGTTCTGCTTCAGCATTTAGACCGTGAATTGCCTTGAGGTCTTGAGCAAGTTCGAGGCTGTACTCAGCTTTCAAAGCGCGTGACTTTGCTTCAACAAGAACTTTCTCAATAGAGAAGTTCATCTCGTTGAACTGAGGACCACCTGACTGACCTAATGCTTCAGCATTAGCAGTCTCCATACCTTGACCAGTGATGTAGGAGAGTTGACCATCAGGGTTGAGAAGACCAGGGTTAGTACCTGACTGTGCAGTAGTACCGAAACCTACAGCAGTTCCGTCATCAACGCCGCCAGTGTAGTCTCCCTGAGTAGCGTTAAAGTCAGAATTTTGACCTGAGTATGCAGTATCTACTTCATTGTAGAAGGTTTCACGACCGTTGGTACGATCAGTACCATAGCGTGAACGCATTGCAAAGATAAGTCCAGTAGGACCATTCATTGGTTGAACGCCTGCGAGGTCATATGCGACCAAGTTAGGCATTGAACGACGAATAAGTGAAATTAGAACGGGGTCGAAACCAGCTACTGGACCACCGGGAGTAGCATCGCCACCGAAACCAGCAGCGCCACCAACTGCGCTACCAGTGTTCATTGTAGGAGCTTCGGTTAGGAAGCCACCCTCTGAGAAAGCGGTTTGCTCTCTTAGGAATCTTTCTTGATTTTCGAGCAGGACTGCGGTTACAGCTCTTCTGTGTGAATCTTTGATTGGATCTAGACCATCAAAGTCGAGAAGGGGTGCCCACTTTTCCTGCAATCTTTCTGATTGAAACATTGCTTTTACCTCTTGGAAAAAATGAAATTGTTTTGTTTGATTTAATATTAAATTCAGCGATTTGCAACTGCTGAAAGAGTCTTAAGATAAGCATTCATTGAGTCTGAGTGATACTCATGTGCAATGTCTACTCCTTCGGATAATGTTTCAGTTGTTGCTGATGGAGCAACTACTCTTGAAGGAAAATATGATTCCTTCAAAGTCTCCAATTTTTCACGATATTCTTTTTCACTTTCAAACTCAACACTTTCAGCAAGTGAAGCGAGCTTTTCCTTCTGTGTGGTCGCTAGACCCTCGGAAATTTCATCAAAGATTCTATCAGCAACCGACTCAGAGAGGCGCTTGTTGAGTTGAATGTTTCTCTCAATTTGCTCGTTGAGTTTTGTCTCCATTTCATCAAGTTTATCTACCATGCTCTCAAGTACATCATATCTATCTTCAGGGATTGTTACATAATGTTCTTCAAAAAGACCCTTCATTCCAGCAAGGAATGATTCGGTCATTTCGGTCTTAAGACCGTTCTCAATAGCGAGTGCATTTTCTTGAATCCACTCGTCAGCAACATACTCTAAATAAGAATCTACGCGATCTTCTAGTTCTTCTACAATTTCTTGAACTTCTTCTACGAGTCGTTCTTCATACTGAACTTCAAGTGATTCGCGGATTTCATTGACCTTTGAACGAAGAGCAGCTTCAAAAATAGTTCTTGCCTTTTCTTGGAACTCTTCAGATAGTTCTTCGCCAGCAAGCAGAGCATTGACATCTTCATCGATATCAAACTCTTCTTTTACTTCTTCTTCATCCTCTTCGTCTTCTTCACCTTCTTTTTTACCTTTCTTTTTACCGCCCTCTTCTTCCTCTTTTTCTTCCTCTTCTTCTTCAGAAATTACTTCTTCAATAAAATCTTCATCATCTAATTCTTCTTCTTCCTTTACAGCATCAGTCTTACTAAGACCCTTCATAGGATCAGCACCTTTTGCTCCCTTATTAACTACATCCTTTACCTGCTTAAGAGGTGATCCAGCATCTTTGAGTTGTGCTGAACTATCGTCTGGTCTGTAGTTATCTGGAGTAGGACCACCAAGGTCTTCCCATCCAGTTGCACTTTGACCATCAGGAATACCTGTGGTTAGTTTGGGCATTGAATCTCCTGCTTTAGCATTAGCATTTACAGCAGTTCTGGATTGCTTAGTGCCTACTTCCATTTCCTGTAAGTTTTTACCACGAGACATTTGAAACTCTCCGTTTAACCTTTGTTAATTAACTATATTTATTTATAATTTAATATTTTACAATGAATTTAAAAAATCATTGAAAAGATTTAATTTATGTTCTTCTAATTGCCTAGAATCAACTAAAGTATTAATTTTTTTATGAATTCTTGATACTTTTTGCTCAAGAACACCATTATTCCAAACCCATTCTACACCTTCCATAATTCCTTGAACAAATGCATCAGGTGCGGAGGGATCAGCAACAATATCAGCAGCGGTTGCAAGCATAAAATCTTCGCCAACTTCTTTATAACCGCCTTTAATATTTTCTCTCAGTGAACCAATGCCGCGAGAGGAAACTCCGAGACAAACTCCTTCTTTAAGAAGTGATTCTGCAATATTACCCATCGGAGTGGAAAGAATTTGTGCCTTTCCAATAAAATTGTTTCCTTCTTGTGTAAGACAAACAATTTTATGAGAAACACGATCAAGATTTACAGTAGGTCCATCTGGATGACCTAGTTCGCCAAGGGCACGACCTTTATTTACATACTGTTCATTATATCTTTTTACTTCTCTTTCCATAATGGACATTGGATACATGCGTCCATTACGATTTACACATTCTGCTTGGAGAAAAGGTCCTTGAATATAAAGTTTTTGATCACTACCTTTCCCTTCAGTGATAACTTCTACCTTTTCAATTTCTTCGGTGATAAGTTTCATTGTTCTTAGTTTGTAAATCCTACTTTTGATGCTTTAATTGCTAATGAAGTCCAAATAACATCTGTTGGTAATTTTTCTAAAAATTCAACAGAATTTCCTGGCATTGAAAAATAATTAGTAGTTGCTGCTCCTACTACTGTTGAAACACCAACAGTTACAATACCTGAAGTATTATTATGAAGTCTCACACAAGTTGCATTAGTAATACTGGTTGCAGTTCCAGCGGTAGTTGCAGTATTAACTTCAGTTTCAATTATTCTTGTTCTTTGCATTTTATGAGATATTATTATTAGTTATTTATTATTTAATTAAGTTAGTAATCTAACTTAATGGACAAATTTTAATCAATTAATAAATCTCCTTCCATCTCATAGAAACGCCCACATTAGTACTGGCATCACCTATATTTGTCACGCGAACTGAAAAAATTTCAGAGTCTGTTGAATCAAAATTTTGAGATAAGAAATTTTTCTTTGAAGTTGGACCTGATTGAATATCTGCAGTTGTTGCTGATGGTTTTTGTGAATTTTGACTCTCTCCTATAGCATATCCACCCATAAAGTCTTCAAAATATGCTGTGCTAATTCCAGTTAAGGATTGATTATATTCAACTACAGATTCATCATTTTCAGAAACCCAAACTCCTAGACCACTGAGTGCAACAGAACTTCTTAATTTTACAACTTCATATTTTACATTTGCTCCATTTGTAAACACAGAAACATCTTCTAATTTTACTGTTGCTCTATTTGGATAACCCTTAAATGTGTTTTTAAGTCTAATTGCAAGAATAGGAACTGTACTTCCTATTCCAACAGTTCTAAGGTTTGATGTGTGTGAATATTCTCTACCTGCCTCAGTATATCCACCTTCACTCATTACGGTGGAACAAATTTGAATAAAAGAACCACCAGCACCTACTTGTGTTCCTACATTTCTAACCTCACATCTTACTGGAAGATTTGGATTAGACATATAGACTGTTGGAATATTATTTGAATTATAAAATTCATGAGCAATAATATTATATCCATCTATACTAAATCCACAACGAACTCTACCGACACCTAACCATTCAAAGTCAGTTATGAATAATTGAGTTTTTGTGATGTCTAAATTAAATCTAGAAGGACCATTTCCGTCCAATGTATCCTTATTCCATTGAGATTGAGTAACTCTTCTATCTGAAGCAATACCAGTTATATAAGACCTTATTACAAAACTCAAAGTTCCATCTGGTGCTTGCTCAAAGAAAATTCCATCTCTATCATCAAAATATCCAGTTCTTTTATAAACATTTTGCTGTGTTGCGCCAAAGTTAAATGATGAATAAATTACCTGAGATTTACCAGGCATATAATGATGATATCTCTTAGTTTGGTGAATAGTATATCCATTAGTACTGATACCAGAACTTAAAATTGCAGCTGCTTGATTGCCATCAAAACTTATAGTTGCTCCGATACCCACTTTTATATCTACAAAATCTGGATCAATAGAATAAAGATGTTTGTAATCTCCAAGAGTAAATGGATCCGATGTTCTTAATCTTCCAAAAGAATCTGCAGAAAATCCTTGCCCTAGATCCTCATAGATTTCTCCATGCCTATTGGCCCTCATGTAAACTTCAAAGAGGGATCTTTCTTGATTTAAATAATCTTGCGTTTGAATATTCCACTGAGCCATGAATTAATCTATCCACTCTAATTTTGATGGGTGGTATCTTTGTGCGTTTTTAATGTTTAAATTCTTTTCTGTAACTGGATAAATCTGATGAACAACTGCTCCAGGATAATCGGATTGTAGTTGCTCACCAAGATCTCTTGGTGAAGGAATTCCAGTTTTAGTAACTAATTCTAAACGATATAAATTTCCTTGCCACATTACATCAGCAACATATTCTTCGCCAACTTGTTGTGGTTGTTCTGATTGTGAGTTGATATAAAGATTTCCCGTGAAATCTCCAGCAATATTAACTGATTCTGAGATAAATTGCTTGAAAGATTTCATCTTATTCTTCCGTGTTATTAGTTATATTATCAAATAATGATGCAGAAACAGAAGGTCTTAGTTCGTCAATTTTTTCTGCAGATTTTGCAAATAATATACTTTTAATTTTATCACTGATTTGAGAAGGTGACTCATCTGCCACAATCATATCCATAAGTTCATCCATGTTTTTTAAAAATAACTATATTTTATTTAGATTTCTTTTTCAGTTGAAGGTTCTAAACCTTTTTCATTTACTTTAGGATCTGCCGGTACTTGTCCTGATTCACCATTAACATTATCCCCCATTTGCATTGGCATTCCTGTATTTGGATCAATGAAAGCATTTGGATCTGGAATTTTGCCAGATTCGATTTCTTTCTGAATTAAGATATCTTGTTCAACAATTTCTTCATCAGTTTGGCGAAGAATTTTTCTTCTTACATAATCTTGAGAATAGTATTTACCAATATAAGGTTCAGCAGTTGCCGCCATATTCAACCTTTCAGTCATTAATTCTGCTTCTTTTAGTTCTGAAAAATGGTTATCGTATAAGAAATCATACTGAATATGCTCTCTCATTAGTTTCCAATCTTCTGGAGTAATGATATTTTTAAGAATTAATTGTGTTTTAAGCATATCATTAAACATATTGGAAAATCTTTTTCTTAATCTTCCAACAAACTTTGTAAATTTTAATTCATCACGAAGAATCTCTGAAGAACGACCAAGATTAAATCCTCCTTCTCCGCCAATTCTTGTGGGTGGAACATTTAAAGAACGATAAAGTTTTTCTTGAAAATACTTAATATCTGTAATTTCGCCTAGATTTTGTCCACCGGGTAAAGTTGTGATTTCAGTTCCTCTACCACCTTCACGACGAGGAAGCCAAAAATCTTCCATCATACTCATAAATTTTTTATCATCACGAATCTCACCTGTGTTTGCATCATATACAAGTTTGTTACGATAACGCATCATAACATCACGAAGGTATTGTTCTGCTTTTACCTTTGGGAGATTGCCTACATCAATATAAAAAATTCTACGCTCAGGGGCACGAGATAGACGATAAATTACTAAACTATCTTCAATCATTCTAAGTTGATTGAGAGACTTAATTGCTTTATGTAAATAAGAAAGACAAGTACCTTTATTTCTATCAACTAATCCAGATGTGCAATATGTGATTGAATCCCTTGCAATTTTTATTCCACCATTCTGACTAGGATTAGTAGAACTTTGTCCTCCAAGTGCTCCTACTGGATATGATGCTTTGGCATTGAAAACAAAGTACTCTTCAATTTCTGGGAAATCATAATTCATTGGATTATCATTATTAGTCTTCACATAATTTGTTCTATCATTTGGTTTACTTTTCTGTTGTCTTACATAACGCATTTTCATTGCGTCAATGTAGCGAAGTTCTTGAATACCTTCTTGTGGATTCTTTAAATCTATTACTTTATGATAATAAAGACGACCATCAATATACCAATTTCTATAAATTTCATGTGATTTTTTGTCAAAATCTAATAATTCTAAAATATATTTAAATTCTTGTCTAATTTTTTCCTTTATACCATCACTAGCATTTAAATTAGACAATTCAATTTTTATAGGTGAATCGTTTGTATCGGAAACAATAGCTTCATTTACAATATCTTCAATAGCACTGTCCACTTCTGGATGTAGCGCCATCTCACGATAACGCTTAATCATGTCAAATTCGGTCCTATAGACACCTTCTATGTCTACATAAGAACCGAAAAATCCACTTGTTAAATAATGGTCAACCCCGTCCTCATTATTTTGAGGAACGGGGGACAATACTCCAGGTGACTGAAGATTTTTATCATCAATTGAAAAACCAAATAATTTTGCCATTATTAAATTGTAACTTTATTCTACTATTTATTACCCTGAAACAGTATTGTTGCCAGGTGTTTCAGGAACCCAGTATTGGACTTGGAATTCTACAGTAAATTCCTCAATTGTATCTGAAGTATCATATGATAAATCAATTTGTGAAATATTAGTTGGGAAAATAGAGTAGAATTTATACTGTGCTGTAGGAGTAAGTCCCTCACCTTCAGCATTACCAAATCCAGTAGTTGATAGTTTTCTCTTTAATTGTTTAACTATAGCATTAACCATATATGATGATGGATCACTTGATCCACTTGCATCACCATATTGACCAATAAATTGCATCCAAGTCTCCATGGTATTTCTAATAGCAAAGTCTTCATCATTAATGACAGTAACTGTCCAGGTATCAAAGGTTCTATCACCAGCAACTTTCATAATGCGTCCTCTAAATGGGACATCAATTGGTGCAATGTTTGATGCTGGAAGAGCAGCAGATTTGACAAGCATACTTAAATTATCTACCTCAAATCCTTGGGCGGCAGTTACGCCATCAGGTAAACTTGGAATTGATACTTCAAATAAATTAGGTCTTGCTCCTCCACCTTTAAGTGCTTTTTTGAAGTCTTGAATTGTGTGTGCCATGGTTAGTTCCTCCTACTAATTAATTTATATGTTATATCAAACAGTTCCAGCAACTTCTTCAAATGAAACCCCAGTTCTTGTTGCTACAAAAGTTAGAGTTACATAATTAATAGACTTGGCTGGTTTCAAGAAAATATCAGCTCTAAATTCATTATTATCAATTACATCAGGAGTATTATTTGATTCATCGCACTTCACAAGGAATCCATAAAGACCTCGTTTTGCTTGAACATCGCGTAGATATGGTTCAACAATATTTACAAAGTTTGCTCTTGTAATCTCATCATTTAATTCAAAAAGTTGCGCCTGTGCAGTTCTTTCGAGTGCTTGCTCAACAGTTAAGAATAACCTACGAACATTAATTCTATCAAATGCCGAAGCATATCCTAGAGCAGTCTTATCGCCAAATAGTAGAACTCCTACACCTGGTTGGTTAATAATTGCATTAACTCTTTGTGGGTATAATAAATCTCTTTGTGCTTTAGTTGGATTGTATGCCAACTTAATTGCATTATTCAATATTCCTCTTTGTTGTCCAGCGGGAGAGAACCAAGGATATGCGAAGATTGAAGTTCTTACCATCAAACCAGCAACATCAGGGTTACATGGAATATAACGGAATCTATTATTGAATCTATCGTAAGTGTACTTATATCCACTATCAAATACCGCATAAGATGAAGATCCTAATACAGAGAAGAACTCAATAATATTGTTTGTTTGAGTTGAAGTATTAGTTACATCAACAACATCTGCTCTGTGAGGTGAAATTACTGCCACACAATCTTTTCTTCCATTCGCAATTGAAATCAAATGAGAAGCTTTTTGTTGAGACTGTTCTTTATTTTGTAGTCCAGGTCCCATAATTAAGTAGTCAACCTGAATTTCATCTCTGTTACTAAACAAATTATATGAATTCATTAAGTCACCAAGAGTTGCTGTGAAACTTCCAGTTCCACCACCCTCAATATAATCAGTTCCACCCAATAATTCATAGGTAGCGTTTCCTAGAGCAGAGAAAGTCTTATCTTGAGCGGGTTCGTTCCACAAACCATTGGCAATAGTTAAAGGTGATTTTGTATTTTGAACAAAACCAGTTTGATAAATCTCTTCATTGTTGCTTTCATCTGAAGGATTATCTCCAACATAAAGATATTTTGAATATTGTGCAAGATAATCTTTCCAGAAAATTTTCTGTGGTGAATTTACTGCAGAAATAGCATCAGTTGCTTTAGAAAGATTTAGATGTTTTTCTAGTAAACTTGCTTGGATACCAGTTACAGATCCTGTGTCATCTACGACTACAACATGCAATGCATCATTTTTTCCGTTTCTATCTGAAACATATCCATTAGTTACTGGTTTTGGTGCGATTGATCTCCAATAAATCTCACCATTAACCAAATCTAAGGTTTGTTCGTCATACCAATCCAAAACGAAACTTTCTGCATTAGTTATTGTATGAACACCTATTGAAGTATTTTCGTTAGTTACATACAGTACATTTCCTGGTCTGATTGATGATGCCTGGTTTCTTTGCTTATATGTAGTTGGAGTATCTACATCAGTACCAATTGCTACACGAGAAACAATTTTTACATCAATTGCGTTTTCTTGAACCCCAGTAATTATACCTTTTAGGTTTCCGTTAAATGTAACAGTACCAGCAGTTCCAGGTAGAACAACATTATTTACGGGAACTGTTACTGCATAACCAACTTTACATATTGAAGCAAATGTTGAACCAACACTGATAATTTGATCTGCTTTATCATCGATAAAACAAACTTTCAATGAGTTTGCCCAAGTTCCTGGGTTTTTAGCGGCAAAAATGTATGTTGCAATATCATCAGCATAATTTGCTTGATAGTCATCAAAATTTTTGATTTTTAAACCAGACTGTCCAACTGTAGAAATGCCTCCAGTTGTATAGATGTTAGAAACTGTAAGAACTAAACTACCAGTAGTTCCTATACCGGTTGCACCTAATTGGGAATTTAAAATAGTAATTGTATTTGACTCTACAAATCCCGCACCACCAGCAGTGATACTTACTGTAGCTGATCCAGTTGTACCGATACCAACAGAAAGTACTACATTAGTGCCAATTCCGTTAGTTGTGTACTTACCATCATTAATGGTATATGTTCCTTGTGCCCTGTAAGTACTAAATGCATCATTATTTCCTGAAGTAATGGATAATTCACTAACTTCACCAGTTCTGATTCTTCTTGCATTGGCATTTACAAGATCATCACCATCAGTTCTAACTACTTTCAGTACTCCTCCATATGATAGGAAAGAAGAAGCACTCATCCAATATTCATATTGTCCGTCTGAATTTTGAGGTTTACCAAAAACATTTATCAAATCATTTTCGGTTGCAATATCTATTGGTTCATCAATCGGTCCGATTGAGAAGGGTCCAGCAATCGCACCAATATTATCTAATACATTATCAGCTCTTCCTACAGTAAGGTCAACCTCGCGGATCAATACGCCGGGAGATAATTGAGGAGTCGCCATTAATTTTTCTCCTAAGTCTCAGTTTATCTAAAAAATATTTATTAAAACCACACTTTTCATGGGGGAAATTTTGCGTGAACAATTTACCAGTCAGGATATTCCCATTTTTCAGTAAAAAAAGATTTAGATCTAGATTTAATAATCCTTTTTTTAGTACACTCTTTACACTCATATGAAAAAGAAGAGGATACTGGACCTCTATCTTTTCTAGTTCTATAAAAATCTCCTATTAAATTTTTAGTTTGTTCACAAGATCTACATTTTCGCTCATATAAAAATAAATGGTCAAAATTTAAATGATCATCTAAATCCATTAGAGATAATTCCACATATATGAAAATTCCGCTTGTTTATCCCCATATTCATCGGTATACCATCTTTCGCCATTATTATCAACAAAAGTTGTTTCATCATTTATACCATCAACTATAAAACCAAAAGGAGACATGTCTTGTTCTACTTGGTTTTTTTGTTCTTCATAAATTCTTTTTCTTATATCTTGATCAGTAAGTTCTTTAAAATAATCTTGTAAGATTAACCACGAATACATTACTAAACACATCACAAGGTCATCATTTCTACCTTCCTCTGCCTCAAATGAATTTCCTCGTTGGACAAATGTTGTAAGTTCATTGATTAAATCGAAATCATTAAAAATTAATTTATTATCTTCTATAAGAGTTTTTAAGTTTAGACATCCAACTTTTTTTGTCGTTTTTGACATTTTTACTCCTAGTTGGACTTTTTTGCCGGAAAATCCTTGTCCCAAAATTTGACCTGCTCTTCCTCGCATTGAACTCATAAGAAGATTTGGATATTCTAAATCATAATGAAGACCTGCTGCTACTTGATCGCCAACATCATTTACTTCACATAAAATATATGCCTTATTATATGACAAAGCAACTTCTTTTATTATTTGTGGGAATAATATTGGTCTTATTTGATTATTTCTATATTTTGCTACTAATTTGTGTGGAAATTGAGAAACATCTATGACGGCAAATGCGGAAAAATCTTTTTCAATACCGCGAGCAACATCAACAGTAATTACATAAGTATGATCCTCTTGAGGTTCTTCATAAACATCTAATCCAGCACTTGAAGTTTTTGGATGATCAAAAGTTAATTGATTTAATTTTGGACCAGATATGAGAGTATCTGATGATCCAAGAAATAAACATTCAAATTCTTGTCTCCACTGAGACTCGCTTGTATTTGCAATTGTAGTTCTTTTAAATTCATCATCTCTTCCAGGAACATCAGTCCAATTAACTTCAATTGGAACATATTCATTTTTACTTTTTTGTGCATCATCCCATAGGCGGTAAAAATGATTCATACCATAAGGGGTACTAACCACAATAACCTTTGAAGATTGTCCAGATGTAATTACAGGATAAACCGAACTAAAGAAATTATCTGCAACAGTATTTGGAACGAACGCAAATTCGTCCAAAAAAATGATATTATAAGTACCGCCTCGAATTGAAGACGCCGAAGTTGATGCTGCAGTAATCTTAGATTTATTCTCAAGTTCCATAGAACCTTTATTCCAAGATACTACACCTTGTTGCAACCACTTTGGAAGGTTCTCATAACCTGTCTGAAGACGATCTAGAAGGTCTCTTGCGGTTGATGCTTTGTTAGCAAGAATTGCTATGTTTACATTATCATTAAAGATTGCATAATGAAGGAGATAAGAAACTACGGTAGTGCTTTTTCCAGACTGGCGCGGAAGTTTACATATACTAAAGCGATTATTATGAAATGTCTTAACCATTTTCTCTTGAAATGGATACATATCAAATTGAGATAATCCATGATCAAGAGTTACAATTTTTATATAATTTTTTGCGAAATATACTGGGTCTTTAGCACACTTAATCCATTCAAGAACTTGTTCCTCAGTAAATTCAATTTTTGTATTCGCTTTCTTTAGTAACGGATTACCAAGATAATATTCTTCTGCCATAAAAACTATTCAATTACCATTTAACTTTGTTTGCCCAATAAGCAGCAGACATTTTTCCTTTCGCAATATTCTTGGCGTGTCTGGTTTGGAACATATGACGACGCATTGCGTATTGTTTAGACTCTCCTTTTTTCTTAGGAGAACCTTTGACTCCCAGTTGCCCAAAACGAATGAGTTTTTCTTTTCCACCTTCACACGCTTTTACAACGTGAGACTTACCAGTTTCTCCTGAACCATGTGCTTCTGCCTTGGGTTTATTGCAAGGCATCTCAGACTTTTTTGCTTCTGATATTTCAACCTCTTCTCCCATAGGTTTTACATAGTTTTTATTTGGACCTAATTTTCCACCACTTCCACCTTTATATGCATAAATCAAAGGATCTCCTGGTTTAAAATCTGCAACTCTATAAGTTACTACCATCGATCCAGGATAAATTTTCTGAATCTCATCTGAAATTTCAAGTCTCGAAGGAACCTTTGCTTGTGGGAAGAATATTTGGATAGTATAATATTTTCCTCTCCAAGATAAAGTTACAAAAACATTATTTCCAGTTTGAGCGGGCATTCTTGTCGCTTCTTCAATATTTTCCGATTCTTTTACAGAATTTGGAACTTTTTTTCCATTCCAACAAGGATTTTCTTCTTCTATACTTCCAGATCTAATTATATCAATAAATTCTGCATAATAGTTTCCATTCAAATCTCTGATTATTGAACTTTCTTTTTGTGTCTCCATTTTCTTGAGTCTTGTGTAATAATCTGGAAGTTCATCAATGTGTTGGAGAGCAGTTATTCTTGCCATTCTTTCATCACTAGTATGCTCAGATTCAATTTTTGTTCCTATTTCAATTTGTTTTTGAATATTTTTTAAAGAGACTCCATGTTTTTTAGAAATTTCTTCTGGCGACTTATATGGTTGTGTAGGTCCTTTTGGATTTTTTTCTTCGGAAACCGGACATTCTTTTATTCCATGAACAGGACAATTTTTTCCTTTTTTTGTATGATTGCATGATTCATCAACTTCTTTACCAATTCCAACTTCAGTTGGTTTTATTTTTTGTCCAGGAACTTTCATTCCTTCGGGAAGAGGTTTACATTCCTTATCAGTATTACACCAATACATTCCTTTACCGCACTTCTCTTCACCGAGGATTTTTTCTACTAGAGAAATTCCTTCCTTTTGTATTTTTACAAAGGAAGGAATATCAACTTGTTTTGCTTTGTTTTTTTGAAGTTTTTGTGCAGTAGGTCCTAATTCTGCAGCTGCAGTTGAGGTTAATGCTCCGGCACCAGTACTTCTAGAAATCTGAGTTGCAGATGCTTTTGGTGTTTTTCCTTTAGATATTGGATTAAGATCGGATTTTTTATATCCCAAACTTTCATCAACTGTCTCATCGCTTTGAAGATATTCTGCCGCAGTGTCGATATAATCTGATGCTTTAGTTATTTTAGATTGAACCCAGGCAGGCAATTGTGTGTTACCACTTTTAATTACTTTTCTTAAATTTTTTATTTGCCTTTCAATAGTATCAAGTTCATTTTTTGCCATATAACCTTCATCATCTAATTTCTTACCAGAAGCAATTTCTTTGTGATCTTCTTGAATTTTTTTCATTTTTTCTTTAATCCAATCGTCTGGTGTCTTTTTATATTTATTTTTAAAAGCATTATGAAGTTCTTTAGCAGTTAAATTATGTGTTTTCATAATCTTTCTCATTAAATTATCTATAGAATCATAAGAAATATTGTGCAAATTTAATAATTTATTTTCTAGTTCTTTTACTGCTGAAGATAACATTTTTATTCTATTTATTTCTCTTCTGTGTTTAATTTATTTTTTAACAACTTTGATAGTTCCGCAGTAGATCCTACAAACAATGCGTTTGTTACATTTGTGGGTCCATTAACAGGTTTAACTTCCTCAATATCTTTTAATTTTTTCTGAAGTTCCATCAATTTGTCTGTTGCATCGGAAACATTTTTAATTAATTGACCAACAACTTCATATGCTCTAGGAGATTCAGTTTCCTGTGCTAATTCCAAAACACTATTAATAGCTTCTTGTCCTTTTTCTATTATTGAGTAAAAATTTCCTCTGGAATACTCATAATCTTTTTTTATATCATCAATTATAGAATTTGTCTTTTCTACTTTTTCTATTTCTTGGGGTTCAGTATTTTTTGACACTACAATTTCACTGGTCACATTAAATACCTCATCTAATTTTTCAAATTTTTTAGACATAATTCTTTAAAATAAATTTTAAGTTATACTGAAACCAAAATCATCCCCAAATTCAATTAAAGAGTTATCTTGTTCAGTAATTAATTTAACTTGTGTTCCAGCAACATGATTTGAAATTGTTGTATTATATGATCCTCTAGTTACACTAAGAATATTTCCATTTTTCTTTGTTACATAAAGAGTTTCATTATTTAGAGTAATATAATAATTTGCATCTATGTTTGAAGCATTTTCAACTTCAATCATAGATGACCCTATTTCTACATCTTTTACTAAAGATGTAACAGATTGTCCAGTATAATTTTTAGTTGCGGTTGGTTCAACTGAATATGTAAGATCTCTTGAAGTTGATTGACTGTCGCCCGCAATAAATCCAAGAGAAACTTTTTGAATAATATCTTTTGAAGCACCAGAAGATACTGGACCAAAAAGATAAATTTTTGCTGTAAATTTTAAAGTATAAATTAAAGCTCTTCTTGTAGTATAATCACCTTCATAATCATCTTCCATTGATATATTATCAAGAATAATAGGTATATCTCTTTTCTCGCCTATTGAATCAATTAAATTAATTGATAATGTATATGATGGTTGAAAATAAGGAAGTATTTGTTCAACAATCTGAAGCATATCATCATTTAACTTTGTCATTATGCTCAATTCAAAATCCATATTATATGGAACTGGCATATAAGTTTTTCTTATGTCTGCTCCATTGGTAATTGATTTTGATAAAAATGTTTGAGTTGTCGTCAATTTTCTTGATGGATCATAAGAAAGACCAGTAAATTCAAATGACATTCTTGGCAATGTTATTTGGACTGGAGTATTTAAATTTGGTTGTTGTTCAACCCTTGCTAAAAATTTTTGAATAGGTCCATATGCAAGAGGAACTTTGATAGTGGATGTTACTTCCCCCTGGTTGTTAACTTGTTTTATTTGAATACCATTAAATAGTGTTCCGAAACCAATAACGGTTCTACGAAGAATTTCGTGATAAAAATACTCAAACATTTTATTGACCTATTTTAATATATTTAACTAATTAAGGATTTCCAAAAGGATTTGATTCATTAAAATCTAATATTTTCTTCGCTTCTTCTTCTATAACATTATTGTCTTGATATTTATTATTTGCATTATCGAGATTTTGGAATCTTATACTATAATTTGCTCCAGATTCAGATCCAGTAACAACTTCTCCCGCTAAGAAACTTCCCGTTGAATTTGAAACTTCTAAAACTTTTGTTGTGGAGTTCCAAGATTTGACTCGTGCAGTTATACTACTTATGCTACCAACAACAACTTCATTATACTTGTATGTACCAAACCCAATATTTATATTTGGCGAACCAACAACAATTTGTGGAGGTTGAGTATATCCTAATCCAGCATTTACTATTCTAATCTGTGTAACTACACCAGAATCATTAATAACAGCAGAACCTTGTGCTGTTATTGAAGATACCCCAACAAAAGAAACCGATGGTGGTTTTATGTAACCAGATCCTCCACTAGTTAAAGTTATTATTCCAACTATACCATTTCCAATAGTCGAAACTGCTTTTGCTCCAGATCCTCCTCCACCGTTAAAAGAAATACTAGGCGCTACAGTGTATCCAGATCCTGGATTTGTTAATTCAACACCTTGAATTCTAAATAAAGATTGACTTGGTTCACATAAATCTACAATCCCACCTATCATTGTTGCTATTCCAGTAGCAGTAATTTTTCCGGCAGGAGCCGAAGAGAATCCAACAATGGGTACAGTTTTATATCCAGATCCTCTATTTGTAATAGTTACAAATCTAACTCCACCATTAACAATGCCTGTAATTGCACTTGCTGTTGATCCAATACCAACTAATTGTAATGTTTGAGTTACGGAATACTGTTTAATATTTGTTGTATCATCTCCAGTTCCATCACCATCTGTCGCTTCTGGATTATCGATAAAGTCTATACCTGTATCAATAACTTCATTTTCGTATCTAAACAGTTCACATCTTAATTCATAAACATAATTTTTTCTTAACTGATAGAAAGGTTTTTCATGTTCTACATATTTGATTTCAAATAATTTATTTCCAAATGGAAAATAAATTAAATCACCTTCTTTTGGTCTATTTGATATTTTAATATCAGAAACGTCTTTAATTAAAAGTGAAATATATGTTTCCCATCTTTCCTTCGAAATAATCAAATTTAAGTCATCAAGTTCTTGAATACCAAATTTTGATAGTATTGTACCTTGACCCCCATAACCCTCATAAGAATCAACATATGCTTCAATAGGATAAGCAGAAGTAAATTTAGATTCAATGACTTCTTTTATAACAGTTTTTTCGGTTATGTATTGGCGAGGAAGATAATAAACCTCAACACCATATATTCTTAAATGTTCATTGATAAGATCTTGAACAAGACCCTGTTCTGTTTTTGAACCTTGAAGAAAGAAAGGATTTAACATATTTTTATCCGATCATATCTAATGGTGGAAGTTCATAAGTAGAAGACATTTTTTCTATTATTGCATCCAATTCTCTTTGTCCATCATCAAAAAGTTGTCTACCATTTAATTCAACCCCGCCAGGAAGTTTAACACCTTGGAATTTAATTAAATTTTGTCCCCATTGTCTTTTAATTAGAGCAGTTAAATATGGTTTTAAGAATGAATCGTTCCAAACTCTAGAATAATCATTAGGATCTAACATCCTATAACAATCAATTATTAAAAATTCTCCAGGAGTTAAAGAACTCCAATCTATGTCTAGATATAGTCTATCTTGTCTTTTATTAAAACGAATTTGTTTTTGAGTTGTTAATAACCAATTAATATCTTCAAGATATGTTTTTACCATAGAATAAGTTAAAAGTTCTGTCGAACCCCAATAGTAAATATCATTCAAAAATAATTGATATTTAATACTAAACATTCCACTTGCAATAGAATTAGATCCTTCAAATTGAAATATTTTATTGATACCTATGATATGTGAAGGAATTTGTAAATAATTACTACTTTCATAATAATTAAAAGTAGTTGCTGTACCTACTATATCTGATGTTGCCGAAATTGAAGAAATTCCAACACCATTAGTTCCTTTTGCTCTACCTCTGTCAATATCTTCTTGTTTTATTTGATACTTCAAATAAGTTTGATAAACACCATCAAAATGCCTTTCTTGAAATAATTGAAGAGCATCATCAACAAGATCTTCTATTTGTTCTTGAGCGACATTTATTTCTAAGACAGGTGCTCCAAGTTTCCTCAAGCAATAATCAATTAATTCTTGTCTAGATGATGGTTGTGCCATTATAGTTTTGATACTACTTCTTGTTGTTTTAAATATAATTTAACATAAACTTTTGCAATTGTTTTTATAGATTCAATATCATCTATACTATCTATTTCTCTTGAAATTTTTTCGAATTCAAAAAGTTTGTTTATATTATCAAGCTCTATTGAATCAAGATTCATTTTTTAATACCTTCAATAAAAGATTTTTAATTTCACTTATATCATCTTTCAAATATTTCATATCACTTTCAAGAGATTCAACTCTAGCATACTCTTGATCTTTTATTTTTTTTAATGATTTGTAGTTATGATATTCATTAATATCCATATTTATTATTGCATTAGTTAATTTATCACGGACTAAATTTGGATGATCTTCAACCACAGAGAATGGCATTTTATCTGGAATTTTTTCCAGAAAAGAAGCCATCTCTTCCATATTATTAAAATTTTTATCCATCTGTGGGGGAACTTTCCCCATTTGAGGAGTGCCCATTTGTTGAGGAACTTTCCCCATTTGGGGAGGAATTTGGGGCATCTGTTGTTGCATATTGTAATTCATAAGTTTAAGCTAAAGCAATGACTCTTAATGATCTTAATCTTGGAGGATATGCTTGATTCTCAGATAATCCTACGAATTTAATTGTAAAATATTTAAATTCTGGTAGATTATCGATAGTAAATTCATAATCTCTGTATGATAATTCTGTACTCAAGAACCCATTTCCATCAGATTTTTGAACTTCTCTATCGGAAGTTCCATCACTCAATGAAATATCCTTAACTTGTCCAGATTTATACAAATTATTATATCCTGGGAATGGATAGTAAATTGGTTTATCTGCAGGATCTTTCATTATTCCATATAGTGCTCTAAAATCACTAAACTTGTTAACATGAGCACTTACTAAAATTTTTATTGATGTTGCTGGCATGTTTAAGGAAACGGGATTTGTAGCATACACAAACGATGATGGATCATCTTCTAAAGTAGAAACTCTAGAATCAGTTACAAAATCATCAATGATGCTATCAATTCTATTACTTGTAAATATCATACCAACTCTATCTAAGTCAATCACTGGAGATAAATCTTCATTTCCAGAATTCAATTTGAAATTAACGACAAATGATTTGTTTCCTGGTAAGTTTATTAACTTATTAGTTTCATTAATTTTAGAACAAAGGATTCTTGGTGATGACAAATATGTATTTTCTTTCAAATTAATTGGTTCAAACCCTATTTCATTGAAAGATTCTTCATTACCATCTGCACTAGTTCCACTAATAGTCTTAATTGATGCTGTGAGTTTAGTTTCAGTTAAGTCCATAGTTTCTAGTATTGGTTTAACAATTTCATATGCAATATTTTGAGTTGCATAAATGTTTGTTCCACCAGCACTCTTTGTTTCCATAACATAAAGTTTAGGATAAGTTGTACCAACACTTCTATCAACTTGACTATATGGAAGACCTCTAGGATCGGTCTTATCAGCAGTACTCATATCTATTTTTAGATAATAAGAATCTAATGAAATAGATTTAGTAATATTAGAATCTTCAAGTGCGTGTGTTTTGTTAATTCTTCTCAAAGAAATTTTATTAAGTTCATATTTAAAAATAGGTGTTCCTGTAGAATAATTGAATGCTGTAGTTGCATCAATACTTCTGGTAATACTACCTAAAGTCTTATTTGTTAAATCTACACTTGTATACGCAATTATTTCTTTATCGACTATAATGTATCCTGGATTTGTTGGAGAAACTAATGCATTCTCAAAAT
>JACCDO010026405.1_pt1 | contig 51690 bp, 49 predicted proteins | sample 7446101 | NCBI WGS metagenome assembly JACCDO01 (sample SAMN15323440, study PRJNA562643) | freshwater metagenome | isolation source: river surface water | place: USA:Blue River Watershed | collected 2017-08-16 | reverse complement strand
CCATTTCGATGGGGAGAAATTGCCTTTTTCAATGATCAGGTCGATCTATTGGGTACAATTTGGAGTGTTTCGCATGTTTCAGAAGCCATACGAGAAGGTCATAATCCATGGTACACATATCAAATGCTGGCACCCGATGGAATCTCTTTGATCTCGCATACATCCGTTTTTTTTGTGGGACTGTTGGATGTGTTTGTTAAAAATCCAATCTCCTCAATTAATCTAGTACTATGGCTCAATTTCGTTTTTCTGGCTTGGGGATTTTTTAAATTAACCTCCATTTGGATTTCTGAACCATGGATACAATTTTGCGTCGCAGTAATGTCGGTTTTTACCGCTTATTATCAATCGAAGTTTGGAATACACATCAACTTGGTAATGCAATGCACCGTACCTTGGGCGGCCTACTTTATCCTTACTGCCATAAATTTAGATTTTATTCGATACGTCCACAGTAAGTCTAAATTATGGATAGGTTTTTTGTTGGCAGGGTTGGGGTTGTTATTCGACTATTACACAGCGGTTACTTTGGTGTTTTTATTGTTGCCTACATTTTTATGGAAGATTTGGGTTGAAAATGCATTTTCCCGAAGTAAACGTGTTCATTGGTGGATTGGAATAATCGTTGCGATTGCGATTCACGTAATCGGCAGGTTGCTGTATATTGCTGGGTATGACAAAAAAGGAGGGATTTGGGAGGCTGCGGATATTCGACAACTATTTATTCCTTCTTCATTAGGGAAATGGTTGCATTTCGATGCTACATTTCCTCAATCGCCTCAGACGGAGAACTTTATTTACCTGGGTTGGAGTTTACTTACTGCGCTTTTGGTAATGGGTTTGGTATTTTTTTACCGAAAGCGATTATTTCATTTTCCGAATAGCATCACGGCTGTTTGGTTTGGATTAGTATTGTCTTTAATGGTAGTGCTCCCGGTAATACGGTTCAATGGTGAAAATCTCTGGTATACACCCTCGGCATTACTTCATTTTATTCCAATTTTAGATCATTTTAGAATGCCAACACGGATTATTCCCATAGTAAATTTCTACTTGGCTTTATTGGTGGTGCATTATCTCTTAGAGCTGCCATCAACAATAGGTAAATGGAAAATCCCTGTATTACTTGTAATTACATTTACATTTGTTATAGAACATAAAACCAGAGCCCCTCAATATTTTTCGATAAAAGATTACGCGATAGGCCAAGCCGAAAAAGGATTAATAAAAGGAAAAACTGTGCTGAGTTTTCCTTGGGGAATCCGCGATGGCCTAAAAGAAATGGGCCACTATAATCCATTAGATTATACGCTAATGTTGCAGTCTGATGTTAAACTCATTTCAGCCTACATTTCTCGAATTTCTCCCCAACGTTGGCAACAAGTACAGACGGATTCATTTTTAATATTGATGGATAAAACCCAACAAAATGCCAACATTGTTTGGACTGAATCGCAACGGGAGATTATAAAAATTGGCTTGGATAAACGGAAGATTGATCTTGTCAGAATTCCTAATTCATATTCTTTTTTAGCCGATAAATTTAAAGCCATGGAAAAAGTTTCCTGGATTGAAACTAAAATTCCTTCTGGCTTGTATTTAATAAGAAACCATCCTTAAATCCTGTATAAGGTAATTTCACATTTATTAAATGACAATTTCTGAAGTATCCGATAACAAACATAAAACCCTAGTGCTATTCGATGGAGACTGTGTTTTATGCAACTTCTGGGTTACCTTAATCAAAAGAAATAAGAATGCAAATACGTTTCAATGTATGTCGTTGCAATCTTGGACCAATTCAGGTTCCAACGATTTAGAATCCAATAATTCAACATTGAAAATTTCAGATTCTGTCAATTCAAATACCAATGCCCTAAAATTAAACGCCAATATTCAACAGTCAATTACCCAGCTACCAGATTCTGTAATTGTAATAAAAAATAATCAGGTGTACATAGAATCGGATGCTGTATTGGAAGTACTTAAACAACTTTCTGGTCCGATGAAAATGCTGTTAATTGGATACTGCATTCCCAAAGGAATCCGAAATCGCCTGTACCGGTGGGTAGCGAAAAACCGTTACCGATGGTTTGGAAAGACGGATACCTGTAGTTTGTAATGTTTACTTTTGCGTATTTAAAAGGGAGAACAATTCCAGAGGCGATAGTATCGATAGTTCATTGCCCTCGAAGTCTTTCCGATTTCTTGTCAATAAAATACTGATTTCAGGATGCTGTACGGCTGAAAAGTATTGCATGGCATCTTCAAAATCCTTTAACCCAGATACCATGGCTTCAGATACTACTTGGTGGTTCATGTCGATCACTTGCAACAGTTTTAGCAGATTCTCCATAATGTGTTTTACCTTTTCTAGGCTATTATTCTTTCTCAGTATATAAAACAAATTGCTCAGAATCACCGGTGTTGTATAGCCTTGGATTTTTTGCAGTTCACATAGTCTTAAAATTTGAATTGAATCGGAAATAAAGGGCTCGCGGTTCAAACAACAATCTAATAGAATGTCTGTATCAATGAGTACGTGCAATTTCATGGAATGGTCGTTTAAAAGGAATTCTATAAATACTTGTGTGAGAGCAATTCCGTTATTGTTTCCTTGTAACTCTTGTTATTGGGTATCGGAATTCCAGTTGCCGCCAGTCCCATAATTGAATCAGAAATCGGGGTTCGAATGGGATTCTGTGATTGTGCCGTTTCATAGTAAATAGTTTGTTCAGACACTGTTAAAGCTTTGAAGTAGTTTTCTACCAAATCAGATAAACTAGTGTTGTTTTCTGCAGCATACTTTTTGGCTTCTGTTATTATGTCTTTGTTCAGCGTTAATGTTAATTTGGTGTCCATAATTACTATATGATTACTACAAAATTAAGGATTAAAACAATTACACGTGTAAAAATATTTTAATTTACACGTGTATAAACGTTTAAAATCGTTTAATATCAAAGTTAAAATCCAATGAAACGAAATTAATTTGTTAAGCCGCAGACAATCTACGAATTTCGTAAGGCATTCAATCGCAATAATTTCTTCATGCTAACCCCACAAAACACTCCATGATTCGATTTTTCTTTGTGTTCATTCTATGGACAATTTCATCTATTCCTGCTCATGCACAAACGGTGAAATACCTATTCTGTTCGTACTGCGATATAGAGCCAGGGGATACTTTTTATGTGGCTAAATCCACTGCCACTTTGAAATCAAAACCACTAGACAATTCAAAACCACTGGCTTCTTTAAGCCTAGGAGATATGGTAATTGTGACAACAACATCGCCATCCAAATCAACGGGGAAGGGTAGTGGTACTTACCCCAATTCTAGCTTGGAAACTAGATATAAAACAGAAAATTCATTGGATTTTCTGCCTGTAACCTATCAAGGTAAATCGGGATATATTGCTACAGGTGCATTGGGAATTGCAAAACTGCATACACAGGTACCCAAAACGTATTTTATCGTAAAATCCAACTTCATGGGAAGTACAACCAATGATAGTTTAACTATTTTTGAAATATCGGATAATCAAATTGTAAATGAGTATTCAACGCTAATTTTCGGATCGCTAATTTCTATTAGTGTTAACGGGAATGCCGGACTGGATAGTGTAACTCATTTATTGCGAATCGATTATTATTCGGAAGCCTGTGGGGATGAATCAGGCATGACCTACTTTACATGGAATCCGCAAGACTTAAAATTATTGGGTCATTTAGCCGCCTCGGCAGATCCTGAAAGTCAATACGGCGAAGCATTTTATTTTCCCTCAGATGTAGGTGGGGCCCCGGGAAAAGTTATTTTTCGTGCCGAAACTTACGAGATTTTTGATGAAACCACCAATTGGACCCGTAGATCCGTGGAAGAACGAGTTTTTACCTGGTCTCAAGGCTATCTAACACCGGCTTTCAAATCGGAGGAATAATTTACACCAAATGGTCCGGTCAAAAATATAAGTTATTTAATATTTGATTCGTAAATATTTCAAATCTATGTTTGGCCGAAATTCCGTAGATAAACCCCAAATAAGAAGTTCATTTCGAAGGAAATTGGGTCGACAGTATTTCATTCTGAAAAGAAAATTAATTTGGTGGGTAGGTGATAAAAAATATGCGGTTCCTAAGGAGCGAAATGCCTCGAAAATTGATTCGATTATGGCTTTGAAATCGAATCAGGCATTTCAAAATCCAATTTCGATAATCAAGCACAAATCCTTTCTTTTGAGGCCACTAAAGGATGTGGATATGCACTTTCAACACAATAAGGTTGTGAATCTTCGTATCGCTTGTAACGCAATTAATGGAACCGTAATTCACCCTGGTGAAACATTTTCTTTATGGAAATTGGTTGGAAAACCCTCAAAGTCAAAGGGATATTTGGAAGGCTTGGCCTTACACAACGGAAAAATTGCCACAGATATTGGGGGTGGATTGTGTCAACTAGGCAATTTGCTCTACTGGATGGTGCTGCATACGCCCTTGCAGATTACAGAACGCTGGCGACATGGGTACGATGTGTTTCCCGATGTTAATAGAACCATTCCATTTGCATGCGGAGCTACGTTGGCGTACAATTACATCGATTTACAGTGGATAAATACCACTTCCGATACTTTTCAATTGCATGTTTGGTTAGACGAAACATATTTACACGGTGAGATCTGTTGTAATCGGGATTTGCAATTACAATTTGAAGTTTTTGAAACCGATCATCGAATTCATCAACAATGGTGGGGTGGTTATACTCGACACAATAAAATCTGGAAACGGATAATTCATTCACAAACCGGAGAAATACAAAAAGAACTCGTTTCCGTAAATAATGCGATAATGATGTATAATCCCTTGCTAGAAAATTAGAGTGAAAAACTAGATTAAAATGCTTCGCCGATATAGAAGTAAACTCCGTAGCCATGTTTTTCTAATCCAACATCCAGTCGGGTGAAAATATCTTTTTTCGGGAATAATAAATATCGCAATCCAGCACCTCCTGTAAGTTTATAGTTTGCAGTAGGCAAGGTAGAAGAAACACTTCCAATACCAGCAAAAATCGCGCCCCCCAATCGATTACTAAACCCAAATGGTAAAAACCGATATTCCGCTTGAGCTGCTAAATACTGTTTGTCTCTGTATTTTCCTAAATACATGCCGCGCATCATCATTTCTCCACCCATCAGACTTAATTGATTAAAAGGAACTTCTCCCGACGAGAATTGTCCTAATACTTGAAGCGCTAATACTTGATTTTTCTTTACAGCGTGAAAATATCGACCATCTAAAAACAATGTATTCATCGGAAAGGATTCATTGAAGTAATTACCGTAATGAAGAAAGGCTACTTCAGCCAAAAAACCTTCCCGTACATTTAAAATGTTATGCCGAGAATCCCACAACAATCCCATTCCCACACCCAAGTTCCTGCTGCCATTAGCACCAATGGGTAGCCTAGGGTTTTGAGCAGCAATCGACTCCTCCCACAGAAATTGGGCGTTGGTTAAATGCTGATAATCCAATTCCAAACCAGTAAATAAATTACCTCCCAAACGATATACTAACCGTTCACGAATTGTATAATAATGGGCAGGCACAACGGCCAAAGGCTGTTTATGATTGTTGTTGCCGATACCATAATACTTCAATGGATAATTTTGAAGTCGGATTTTCCCTAAAGCAAGAATATTATTGTTTTTGCCGTAAATCGCATGATCCATCCACAATCCCAGCTGTTTCATTTCGGTGTAAAAACCAAATGCACTGATTTCACTTAATCGCAAGGTTGTGTCGTTGTTGTAATGAAAAACAACCAAACCACTAGCGCCAAATTCCCAACGCGTTTCCGGAGAAAATCCAATGGTTGGGTAAAATAGAATTCGAGGTTTCGCCGAGCTACCTGTATCATTCATTAAGTGATTCACCCATTCAGGTAATATCAATTTTGATGGCTTGGGTTCAACGAGGGATGTACCGATATCTTGACCAAAAAGATTTAGAGACCAACCATATAGGATACAAGCAATTACGCTTTTCTTAATCATGATGAGAATCCAATATTACACCGAAATTCTGGGATTTAGTCAAGAAAATAGGCTGCGAAATATTGAAATTGTACATACCTAGTGTATGTTTCATGTTTTATGTCATTTCCTCCACACCGGAAATACAATCTGTTGAAGAGGTTAAATAAAAACCTTCTTTCGAATAAATTATGTAATATTCAATAAATAATGAATATTATTGTTATCGAAAAACGTATATGTTGAAATCACTATTTATCGGCTTGTCATTTACTGCAATCACGTTAACGGCACAAATCAAAGCCATTACAGAAAACGGAGATGAGGTGTTGTTGTATGAAAACGGTACATGGAAGTCGCAGGTGAAAAATTCTGCTTTATTTGGAACTGCAGAAATTCCAGAAAATAATATTCCGTTTAAAAAAGATTCGAAGTCTACTTTTTTATTGAAAAGTAAGGTAGTGAATGTTGGTGTTTGGTTGAACCCTGCTAAATGGACTATTTCTAAAGGCAATGAGCCACAAGAATATAAATTCACATTAAAAGGGGAAAGTGTATATGGAATGCTTATCACCGAAAAAGTGGAATTCCCTTTAGAAACACTAAAGAAAGCGGCACTTACAAACGCCCAAAATGCATCAGCTGATTTAGAATTGGTGCGAGAAGAATATAGAACTGTAAATGGATTAAGGGTACTGATGATGCAATTGGAAGGAACCTTGCAAGGAATAAAATTCGATTTTTACGGATATTATTATGCCACCAGTCAGGGGTCCGTGCAATTAGTGACATGGACCGTAAAAGATTTGTTTCCATCGCAACAATTGGAAATGGAAAATCTGTTAAACGGAATGGTAGTGACTACCCCGTAATAATTGCGTGAGTGGGGTTTCGAGTTATTTGTATTTCCGCTATAATTGCTATATTGGGTTGTCAACACACTCAAAAAAACACAGAAGTAATTCAAATAAACCCATCTGAGAATTTACCTCTAAATACCTTTGTTATTGAAGGACTAAGTTCGGATTCTATCCAGTTGGATTCGTCGAAATTTTTGGAAGCGGTAAGAAAAAGTCTAGGTTTATCTTTAATGGGCGATGGAGGTTTTCTTCGATACCAATGGTTAGCAGTATTTCCCCAGCAGTCGCCATTATTGCTAGTGTTGAACGTGACATCGAAAGGAAATGGTGGACATCAATTGTTTAGAATTTTTAAAGATACCCTTCAATTAGTTTTTGATGGATTTACCAATCAAGAATTTAGAACTTACGATGCGCACCAGGATAATATTGTGTATAATCCAAGTGAGCTAAAATTGTCACTATCGGACGAAAACGATGATGGTTTTAATGATCTCAAATTTACTGGCGAAGTACTGCTGCTGCAGGGAAAGAATTCAAAAGGTCAATGGTTTGATCATGAGATGATTGATGGTAAAACAATTTCTTATTCAATTGACCATCCGCATAAGAAATTCCCCTTGGAGTTAATTTATTATTACGATTCCAGGTTGGATCGATTTTCAGCCTCAAAAAACAACACGACCCAATACAAGCTTCTTAATTAACACAAGTTGGCCCATAATATTCCATTTACCAGAGATAAATAACTCTCTAACTCGATCAGCAAGAAACAATGGCAAATTCATGTGGTCGGTTAAAAACAAAATTACATCGAAAAGTAGAACAAGTTAAAAATTGAATTTTGGAAACTGAATTCCATAAAATTACATTTGATTTATGAATATTAAAAATCTCCTCTTAGTAACGATAGTAGCAGGGACACTTTCGTTGGCATCCTGTGCCAAGGTTTTTTACAGCCCGGATGCTAAAGAGATGGCACAAAAACAGCGAATCGTTGCTGTTTTGCCCCCTTCCGTGTCTATTGCTAGCAGAAAAGGAATGGATCCTGAAGCGATGAAAGAGCAACAAAAAACGGAATCTTTAAACTTTCAAAAGGAAATTTATTCTTGGTTGTTAAATCGTACTATGCAAGGTAAAATGACCCAAGAAATTCAAGACGTTGAGACCACCAATGCGAAATTACAGCAGGCTGGCTATCCGGAAAAAGCCCTAACCAAAGATCAATTATGCCAAGTTTTGGGTGTGGATGGTGTTATTAGTTCTAACTTTGGTTTAACCAAGCCGATGTCGGACGGTGCTGCCGTGGCCTTAATTTTATTGGCGAATACCTATGCACCAACCAATGAGGTGAATATAACTATGAGTATTCACGATTGCCCAAATAACAAGTTGATTTGGAACTACAACCACCGATTTACAGGCGGGTTTGGAAGTACGCCTTCCAGCATGGTGAATTCGTTGATGCGCCGTGCAAGCAAGCGAATGCCATACATCCTGAAATAATTAATTTTGGTATTGGCTTGGGATTGGGTAATCAATCAACGGGTTAATTATCATCGACTATCTAAGCCGTTTGGTAATTTCTTGCAAATTAGGAATCGGATTCCTAGAGTTTCATGATTAGCCATAGATTTACATGAAAGGTAGAATACTCGGGTATATTGAACAAAAAATCCTCCCGTGAAGAGAGGATTTTTCGGTGGGCCCACCTGGGCTCGAACCAGGGACCACCTGATTATGAGTCAGGTGCTCTAACCGACTGAGCTATAGGCCCGTTTAGAGGCTGCAAATATACAAAAAATCTACGCTCAACAAATCCTTTTTGTTAATTAAGCGTAAACCCTTGGTTGTCACTTTATTTGATGCTAATTTCGCTATAGATAATCGCTCCATTCTGTGAAAACTCTTGTATCTATCGGCCTTCTATCCGTCCTATCTTGGCTTCCGAAATCCACTAACGAAGAAACAAACCAGTGGAAACATACCCGAGAAGGAGAGGGAATCGTTGTTTATACCCGCGGTGGGGAATCGTCTGGATTCAAAGAAATTAAAGCCACGGTTACCATGGATTGTAGCCTACAAACCCTCGTGGCAACCCTCACCGATTATGGGAATTATAAAAATTGGATTTATTCTACGTCACAATCCTATACCATAACCAAAGTTTCGGATTTTGAAAATATTGTCTATCAATACATCGACGCTCCTTGGCCGCTTTCTGACAGAGACGTTTGCATGCGCATAAAATTAGCCCAAGATCCTAAAACACTCAATGTTACCATCGACTCCAAAAGTGAAAACTCCCTGAAAGAATTGGTGAGTGGCGTAGTAAGAGTGCCTTACAATTTTGCCCACTGGGATATCGTACCTATTGCGAAGAATAAATTATCATGTACCTACACATTAAAAACAAACCCCGGAGGCGCCATTCCCGCGTGGATTGCCAATATGTTTATCACCGATGGACCCTACGATAGTATTTTGAAATTGAAATCGGTGGAAATTAAAAAATCCCAGTACACCAGCGCCAAAAACGCTAAAATCAAAGAAAAGTACTAGGTGAAAAAAACAGAAATTAGCAGTTGATTATGCTGCTAACGGACATATAATAAGTTTGAACATGTAGAAGTTTCATTTTAGATCTGTAGTTATTGTTAACTATACGAAACTCTTTGGTCAATGTGTTAAGGAAAATGCTACTGGACCTTCCACTCCCTGCTTCCAGCAACAATCTTGCGAACATTGGTAAAAAACAGCGTGGCTTTTTCTAAGTCTTCGTCTCTCAGCATGCCGAGTTGTTTTTCGGTGAGGATGTAATAGCCCTTGCGTAATCCATATTCTGGAGCAGTCGTTTGCAATCGCCAAACCCAAAAGGGTAAATATTCGGTTCCTATTAATTCTACCTTACCGTTCTTTTTTCGAAAACTCAACTTTACTAAAATTCCGCCGTCCCGGTTGATATCGCGCTGATTGGAAACAAAATTCCCTAAACTGTAGGCAACAGGTACGGAAATACTATCACGTTTACTCTTTTTTGCTAGTTTAATCGTCTTTATCGGTTGAACCACATGCGGATGCATTCCGATGATTGCTGTGGAACCTAATCGAGCTAAAAGATTGGCGGTGTTTCGTTGATCTGCATTTTCCGATGTAATGTATTCTACACCCCAATGCATTACGGGAATTACCACATCGGCCTGTTTTACACGCATGGAAGCAAAATCATTCATAATCCACTGCGTATCGATCATATTCACAATATTGGGGTGTTTCACTACCAAGCCATTGGTGCCGTAGGTGTAATTCAACAGTGCAATCTTGCAACCTTTTACATTTACAATGGCAGGGTAGTTCTGTTTTCGGGAATGGGTATCTAAAAAGGTTCCAGTATGAGGAATGCCGAAGCTGTCTAATACACGCAGGGTGCGCTCCAAGCCGTCTTTGCCTCTGTCTTGTGAGTGGTTATTGGCCGTAACTAAAAAATCAATTCCGGATTTTTTAATAGCTGAAGCATAGGCATCGGGAGACGAAAACTGAGGATATCCGCTGTAAGGTTCGCCTGCAAGTGTAACTTCCAAGTTGGCAACCGCATAATCGGTCGAAGATAGGTAAGGAGCGATGAACTGAAACCAGGGTTCGTATTCGTAGCGTTGGGTGGAGTCGTTCCAAGCCGCCGAAATCATAGGCTGATGACCCATTAAATCGCCACCAAAAACTAAGGTAAACGTAGTGTCCGGTGCCGGACCTTGTTTTTTCTTTTCAGCAGTGGATATGGTTGTGTTGGATGAAAATGCCCAAATGCCTAACGAAATTAGGAGCAATACCGTACTTGAATACAACAATTTTCGATTCATGGATAAATAAAAGGGCAATTTACAGCAAATTCGGAAGTTTATTAACTAAACCCCAAATCCCCCTTCAAATACCAACCCCGCAATCAAATGGTGATAACCTGTTTATAGCAATCCATCGACAAGGTATACTTTCGTATTACTACAAAAACCAAGGAAATCGGCATGGAGTTAACGTCAAAATTACCGGGATACGGAGTATCGATATTTTCGGTTATGTCGGGCTTGGCTGCAAAGCACCAGGCCATTAATTTATCCCAAGGATTTCCGGAGTTTAATCCACCCATCGAGTTGCAAGAAGCCGTGGCCGATGCAATGCGAAACGGTAGGAATCAGTATGCGCCAATGCCAGGGATTCCAGAATTGCGAGAACTATTAGCTCAAAGAATTCACGATTGGCGTTCAGTTTCTATCAATCCAGATTCCGAAATAACACTAGTTCCTGGAGCAACAGCCGGATTGTACGTGGCGATAACGGCCTTAGTAAGACCTGGAGATGAAGTTATTATTGTGGAACCGGGTTACGATTCGTACGCACCCGTAATAGAACTAAATGGGGGTGTGGTAAAACGGGCTAATTTACGGATTGATGCCTTGCAACGAGGCGAGTCCCCTTGGCCTTGGAAAGAAATTAAAAGCCTGTTGTCCAATAAAACCCGTTTGGTGCTAATCAATACCCCCCATAATCCCTTAGGCTGTATTATGGAGATGGATGATTGGAATCAACTGGCCGATATTATAAAAGATTCTAAGGCTTTTGTATTGTCCGATGAGGTGTACGAACACATGGTCTTAGATGGAAAACAGCATATTTCCGTGTTGCAAATCCCCGAATTGGCACACAAAGCGGTGGCTGTTTCTTCATTTGGAAAAACCTTCCATGCTACCGGTTGGAAACTAGGATATTTATGCGCACCCAGCGATTTAACTGTGGAATTAAGAAAAGTGTTTCAATTCTTAGCGTTTGCTGCGAATACGCCGATGCAAGTAGGTGCATATCAGTTTTTATTGGAAAACCCAGATTATGAATTTACTGTTTCTAGTCTGATGCAACAAAAACGGGATACATTATTGAAACAACTTAATAACCCTATCATCACTTGGTTGCCCTGCCAAGGCGCCTACTTTTTGGTGGCCGATATAGGACAAATTACCCAAAAATCGGATGCCGATTTTGCCATTGATTTAACCGTGGAAAAGGGGCTAGCTACTATTCCGTTAAGTGCATTTTCAAAACAAACCCTGCCAGGAAAATACCTTCGATTCTGTTTTGCGAAAAACGACGATACCCTATATAAAGCAGCCCAGATTCTAAACCAGTTAACGTAGCGATCACTCCAAAAGTTCTATGAAAGAAGAGACTATCATTCCCCCCTTGCATACCTATCTAATTCAAACAGATTTGGCTTGGGAGAATCCGAAAGCAAATCGTTTGCGTTGGGAATGGCACCTCAAACAAATTCCGTCAAAATCCCTAGTGGTATTACCCGAAATGGCTTCCACTGGGTTTACGATGCAGCCAAACTTGCATGCAGAATTTGCAGACAGCGATACCATGAAATGGTTAAAGGAAAAAAGCGATGATATATGTTTATGTTTGTCTTTATCGTTTAATGAAGATGGAAAGTATTTTAATCGTTTTTTTGCTATTAGCGATGGAGAAGTAATCTGTCAGTACGACAAAAAGCACCTTTTTTCGTATGCAAAGGAAGACCAGTATTACGGGTCAGGGAATCAAACTGCGTACTTTATGTATCAGGGTTGGAAGATTGTTCCCATGGTGTGTTTCGATCTTCGATTTCCTGCTTGGATACGAAAAGCGTTCTTACAATCGGACACTAACAATTCCTCAGAATCTTATCCTGGAGTTAATTCCATTCCTGAAGTACTAATGGTTGTAGCCAATTGGCCACAAGCGAGAATGTTGGCCTGGGATACCTTGTTGAAAGCGCGGAGTATCGAAAATCAATGCTATACCATTGCTGTAAATCGGGTAGGTATGGATGGAAATGGAATCAAGCATGTGGGTAGGTCGCAGGTGGTTTCTTTCGATGGCGAGTATTTGTTGCCGCCTTTTGAACGCGAGAGTCTGGCTCAGGTGACATTGGAACATAAGCCATTGGTGAATTTTAGGGGTCGATTTCCGTTTTTGGCGGAGGCAGATTTCAACTTGTTTTAAGGGATTCACTCGATTCCGTCGTATTTCATCGGATTGCTTATCTTTTGCCTTATTTTTGCAGTGTGAATGCAGAACAACATAAGGATATAAAAGGCCGTGCAGAGGCTTTGAGGAGGTATCTTTGACTTGGATAGAAAATTAGCGGAAATCGCAGACGAAGAATCACAAACCTTGGACCCAGGATTCTGGGATGATCCCAAAAAGGCGGAAGCGCACATGCGAAAAATCCGTGAAAAGAAAATTTGGACCGAAGCCTACGGAAATATCGAATCCATCATGGGTGATTTGGAGGTATTGGTAGAGTTTCAGGAAATGGGCGAGGCAACCCCCGAGGAAGTCCATCAACAGTACGAGAATCTTATCACAGCAGTGGAAGAGTTGGAGTTTAAAAATATGCTCCAAAACGAAGAAGATAAGTTGGGTTGCGTATTAGAAATCAATGCCGGTGCTGGTGGAACAGAAAGTTGCGATTGGGCGGAAATGTTAATGCGTATGTATCTGATGTGGGGAGAGAAAAATGGAATGTCGATTTCCGAATTAGACAGACAGGATGGGGAAGTAGCCGGAATCAAGAGTGTATCCTTGGAATTTCGAGGTGATTTTGCTTTCGGATACCTAAAAGGGGAAAACGGGGTGCATCGAATGGTGAGAATTTCGCCATTTGATTCTAATGCCCGCCGGCACACGTCGTTCGTGAGTGTGTACGTCTATCCGTTAATTGACGATACCATTGAAATTGATATAAAACCGTCCGAAATTGAATTGCACACCTCACGAAGCGGTGGTGCCGGCGGACAGAACGTGAATAAGGTAGAAACCAAGGTACAATTAACCCACATCCCCACAGGAATTGTTGTTGTATGTCAAGTAGAACGTAACCAGCTGGGTAACCGCGAACGTGCAATGCAGATGTTGAAATCACGTTTATACGAAATGGAAGTGGCGAAACGAAACGCAGCAAGAGCCGAAATCGAAGATTCAAAAATGAAAATCGAGTGGGGCTCCCAAATCAGAAACTACGTTTTCCATCCATATAAACTAATTAAAGACGTGCGAACCGGAGAGGAAACGTCCAATGTGCAAAACGTGATGGACGGTGAACTCTGGCCGTTTATCAAAAGTTACTTATTAGCGGCTAGCGGGGGCGAGTTAAAAAAGTAGAAAAAACGGATTAATCGCTATATCTATTTGTTTTTTAAGGCTAAATCGTAGGTCTCCAAACATCGAGCCCTTGCCAATGCATGATCTACAATGGGTTTGGTATAAGTGAGGGAGTCAAATTCTGGAACCCATTTTCGGATGTACGTTTTTTGTTTGTCAAATTTATCGGTTTGTGCCGATGGATTGAATATTCTAAAGTATGGTGCAGCGTCTACTCCTGATCCTGCTGCCCATTGCCATCCACCATTGTTTGAAGCCAATTCAAAGTCCAATAACTTTTCGGCAAAATAAGCCTCCCCCCATCGCCAATCGATTAACAAGTGCTTGGTTAAAAAGCTCGCCACAATCATTCGAACCCGATTGTGCATAAATCCAGTAGCATTTAATTCCCGCATTCCCGCATCCACAATGGGATAACCGGTATTTCCATTTTTCCATGCTTCAAATTCTTCCTCATTATTTCTCCACTGAATGAAATCGTATTGGGGTTTAAACGCGCCACTCACCACGTGCGGGAAATGCCATAGTATTTGCATGTAAAAGTCCCTCCAAATCAATTCGTTTACAAAGGTTTGATTCAGATTTAAGGCTTTCGCTAATTTTTCGCGAATGCTAATGGTTCCAAAACGAAAGTGTAAACCCAACCGAGAGGTGCCTTGGATCCCCGGAAAATCCCGTTTTTCGCTGTAATTTGCAATGATTTGTTGGGATACAGTGCGATCGGGATAGTTGAAATCAAACGACTCAAATCCCATGGATTCCAACGTTGGGATTTCGGTCACAAGTCCTAAGGTTAATTTAAACTTGCTCGATGCAACATCAAATAGTGGTACATTTTCGCCAAAGTTGATTACATCCAGTCCCTGCAATTGGTGTTCCGAGGGGTAATGGGTAGTAAATTCTAATCGATCTCCCTGCTGAATTACATCTTGTTGCAATCGCGTCATCCATTTTCTGCTGTATGGAGTAAAAACGGTATATGGCTTGCCATCGTCCTTCACCACTTCGTTTCCTTCGTATATGCACTGATCTTTGAAACTGTAAAAGGTACAACCGTTTTCCATGGCAAATTGATGTACCTTTTGATCTCGCAATATTGCTGAGGGTTCGTAATCCCGATTGCAGAAAATTGCATTCACATCGCCATAGGCAATTCGCTCTTTCCATAATTCTACCGGATCGCCATACCAAACCTCTAATTGGTTTCTGTTGTTAGATTTATCGCTAATTTCAGATTTTAATCGATGTAACTCTTGGTGGATGAATTGTACTCTAGCATCCTTTTTAGGAAGTTTGGATAAGATGTTTTTATCGAAGATGAAAACGCATCGCACGGGTATTTCCGATTGCAATGCTTGATATAAACCGTGGTTATCGTGTAATCGCAGGTCTCTGCGAAACCAAAAGAAATTTATTTTTTTCATGGTTATTAAACGGTTGGATGGTTGGATAAATGTTGAATTGCTTGTTCAATTGTAGGGTATTGAAATGTGAATCCCGCATCGATAAGCTTTTTGGAACTTACGCGTTGATTCGTTAAGGCTAAAACAGATCGATCGCCCCAGGCAATGCGCATAATAAATCCGGGAATTACGGGTCTGATGTGCAACGATTTTCCACCCGACAACCAGCGCAGGCTTCGCCAAACTCCGTTTAAAAAATTGCCCAATAACTGTAAACCTTGCATCATCGTACTCCCACCAGCTAAATTCAAGGGGTATTTTTCCACCGCTATTCCTACCTCTTTTTGCAGGCTAACTTGAGGAGATACTCCATTGTAAATACCCGATGGAATGTTTCCTAGTGAAGATTCTATGAATATTTTGGCTAAGTCTTGGATGTGTATCCAACTCCAAACATTGTTTCCGCTGCCGGTGCTGCCTACCATGCCGCTTAACACATATTGGAAATAAGAGGCTTGTAATAATTTGGATCGATTGGACAGAACCAAGCCAATTCTAATAGCGTAAACATCCATGATTCCTTTTAATGGTTGTATCTCCTGTTCCCAAGCCGAGCATACATCCGACAAAAAACCAGCACCTTTTTCGGTTTCTTCGCTGATTGTTGTCGGATAAGGGTCGGGATAATATCCAATGGCACTTGCACTGATAATTCGCTTGGGTGGATTTTTGCAATCTTTCAAGCATCGGACCAAGTCTTTCGTTCCTTCCACGCGGCTGGAAAGTATATCGGATTTATGTTGTTTCGTCCAAGGTAATCCAACGTTGGCGCCTGCTAAATGGATAACAGCTTCGGCACCTTCCAACACTTCTGGATTGCTCCAAAAATATTTTTTTTCGTTTGCTAAATCTTTTTCCGTTAATGAATTGTTTATATCCCATCGTTTTAGTGACTTTACTTCGAAGCCTTGTTGTTTAAGCAACGATTCAATCGTAGAACCCACTAAGCCCGATGCACCTGTAATAACAAATATTTTAACCATGTCCGATAATAATTATCAAGTATTCGACAATAGAAACAAAGAAGATTCGAAAAAGTCGAAAAAAGATTTTAGGGATAAGTATTTTATCAAAGACATCGAAAATATTACTGGTATAAAAGCCTATACCCTGAGAATTTGGGAACAGCGTTATGGCATGCTAGTTCCGAAACGCACCGACACCAATATTCGATACTATGAGGAAGATGATCTAAAATACATGATGAACATCGCCATCCTCAATGCCAACGGGTATAAAATTTCACGGATAGCCAAAATGAGTCGGGAAGAAGTTCAACGCAGAACGCTTGTTATTTCCGAAAGTAATTCCTCCTACCAGCAACAAATACAGGCTTTGGCGTCAGCCATGTTGGATTTTGATGAACGAGAATTTAATAAAATTCTTTCCATCAATATACTTAAACTTGGGATGGAAGAAACCACAACGCATATTATTTTTCCATTCCTCGCACATGTGGGAATACTGTGGCTCAGCGGTTCTATTCATATTGCTCATGAGCATTTTATCTCCAGTTTAATCAAACAGCGTATGTTTGTGGCTATTGATCAATTGAATGTGCCTGTTTCTCCTGTTTGTAAGAAGTTCTTATTGTTTTTACCCAACGGTGAAAATCACGAGTTAAGCTTATTGTTCGCTTCGTTTATCTTGCGCTCTCGAGGACACAAGGTAATATATTTAGGAACAAGTACTCCCATAGACGACTTAAACAAAATATTTAAGATCCATAACCCCGATGTGATTTTCTGCGCCATCACCAATTCTAACCAAATGATGCCCGTGCAGGTTTACATGAATACTTTAAGTAGAAGTTTTCCTAATACGGATGTTTTACTAACTGGAAATCAGGTGATTAAACGTCGTGACTTAAAGATTCCATCGAATGTAAAAATAATCGGAAGTCCCGATGATTTCTTGGTGTATTTGGATGTGGATTTGGCTCAGTCAGGACAGGGTAAACCTAAGATTTCATCCAATAAATCCGTCTCTAATAGTTCTTATGCTAACGGTAATGGCGGCAATGGGTATGCCAACGGCAACGGGTCATCTGGCTACGCAAATGGAAATGGTGCGCATGTAAGTTCCAAAAATTCAAATGGAATATCCAATGGAGCTGCTAAAAATTCCAACGGCAAAGCCAACGGAAAAAGTTCTAGTTCCAACGATGGCGATTTGCCAAATTAATCAAGAATTCTATAATTTGAAATGCTATGCCTTTGGATTCAATAGGCGGCACAGATCTAGATTGTGACTTACTCCTCGATGTGGGTGTAAAATCGTGATATGTCAACTTCCGGGTCTAAGGGTTTTCCCGAACAAAGATGGTCGGCGAGCATGGGAGAGAGCCAGCTGCATAAACTGCTGCCTTTACTGCCTAAACCGTTAAATATATAGCAATTCGACATCTCCTCTATAGGGGATTTTCCTAAGTAAGGTCTGCGGTTTTGGACTGTGGGGCGAATTCCGCGCCTGTGAGCGATTAATTCGATATCAAACGGAATCCACTCTCTTATTTGCGATAAAAGTCGCTCAGCGTCTTCGATTTGGGCTTTGTCGACGTTTTCTCCTTTGATGAAGTTGCTGCCAATAAGCCAGGTGTTTTCTCCCGTGGGAACTAACCATAAGCCACGTTTATACATGTTTTTTGTATCAAGTTCGGGAATAGAAACCGTAAGTATGTCACCGCCTGTAGGGTCGAAAAATAAACCGGGGAACAATGGATTGTTCTTGCCATTTACTCCTTGGCAAAATACGATGAAATTATATTTAATATTATTTAATCGCAAATTGTCGAAAAGCGATTTATACTCACTGTCATTGATGGTCAAAGTTTCGTTGTACCACAATGTGCCCTGTTTAATTAGGTACGACTTTGCGAGTTCTAGGAACCGACTTACATTCAATCGGCCTGCATTTTTAGTATTGCTAGCTCCAAAGTCGATATCTTTATTCACCCAAGTTGGTGATGGATACGATTCTATCCACGGATTCATAATAACGTGGTTGTATCGCTTTTCCCACTGCCGAAATTCATCGGGATTCTTGTGAAGTGTGATGAATTTGTGCGATTCAATAACCGATCCACCTAACGCGATTTCCCATTGTTTGTAGTAGTCAAATACGTGAGGAAAGAGGTGTTGAATATTCCATGTGGTAGTAATTCCTTTGGGAACTACTGGATTTAATATCCCAGCAGCTACGCGAGAAGAACTGTTGGGATTGGGTTCGTCGTAAACACAAATCGATTTCCCTCGTTGCAGTAGTTCTAATGCGAGTGTAGTACCGGCAATACCGGCACCAACGATTAAAAAGTCGACTTTTTTTTCTTCCATAACAAACCTTAATTCCTATTTCGACACAAAATTGCCGATAATTGAATTGTTATTAATTCTCGCATGCAAATATCAACCATTATTTTTGGCAGTAGTAGATTATTTCAACCAAAGTCCCTGTGGCTCCTTGCGCTAAGTCTTGTAGGGTACAGTCAATTGAAAGCACAGCAAAACAAGTTTTATCTTACAACGTATACACAAGCTGTTTTCGCGCAAATTGATGGGGATCAAGCTTCGGGATACAACAAGTTGGGCTATTCTTTGGGTGGAATTACCGGTTTTCGGTTGCAGGACAGGAAGGTTTCTGCCGTGGAATTTCATTTGGGAATTGCCGAACGGGGTAGCAGAAGGCCTCCCAGTATTGATGACCCAAGCATCAATCCTTTCCATATTCGATACCAAACCTTTGAGGTCGGAATTGGGGTGGTTTTGCCCGTTACATCACTTCCCTTGCCTCAATTGCTGGAAACGTATGTAGGGCTTCGACCTTATTTACTATACAAGGTGGAAGATTCTGAAATGTATATGCCCAGTATTGATCAGGACATGCGTTCTTTTGGTTCGATGTTGGAGGTAGGTGCGCGATATCCAATTAGCGAAAAATGGTTGTTTTCTTTATCTGCCTTTTACGGTGTAACTAGTATTTCAAAGGGTTCGTCCAATGCGAGTATATATTATCCTATGGGTAATGGGGCGTATCACAATAATTTTTCGTTGGGTGTTATTTATAGACCTAAAAATCGCAATTGAGCGATAGAGTTAATTTTTATAAAGTTTCAACAAAGTATAATTGTAATTAAACCGAATTGTGAATATCAAGAAGCATATATTCGTTTCCGGCGCTACGCTAATTTTGCTATTGGGCGGATGTCAATCCAATCAATCATCAAATGCGCCCATTCAATCCGATGCAAAGCCCCCCAAACATTACACCTTAAACGAAGTGAACGATGTGCTAAAATCTCAAATTTTGGCTTGGTCCCGTGGGGATATTGATGGATTCATGGAAGGGTATATTAAAGATAGTACCGTTCGGTTTATTACCGGTAAAAAGGTAAAGTCGAGCTGGTTACAAATTCTTAACGATTACAAAAAAGGGTATCCTACCAAGGATGCTATGGGTAGCTTGAATTTCTTATTAGATGAAGTTCGGTGGCTAGATTCTTCGGCGGGGTTATCTCAAGTAATTGGTAGGTGGCAGGTTGTACAATTGACAAAATCCGCCGATACTTTGTCTGGAAGGTTTTCCTTGATATTTAAATCTACTCATCAAGGTCCAAGGATTGCGGTGGATTGCACCTGGTAGCGAGCGGATAAGTAATAAAAAAAGGCTGTCCAATTGGACAGCCTTCTATTAATATCTGTGGAAAGGTATTACGAACGCAATTCTTTGATACGTGCGGCTTTACCAATTTGGTTACGTAAGTAGAAAATACGCGCTCTACGTACTTTACCCTTACGATTTACTTCGATTTTGTCGATGAAAGGAGAGTGAAGAGGGAAAATACGCTCAACACCTACGCCGTTTGAAATTTTACGAACGGTAAACATTTCATTGATACCTCCGTTACGACGTTGAATAACATCACCCTGGAACTGCTGAATACGCTCCTTGTTACCTTCCTTAATCTTATAATGAACAGTGATTCTGTCACCAGCCTTGAAGTCAGGCAAATCTGTTCTTAACTGCTCGCTGGAAACACTATTAACGATAGAATTCATATCAATGATTTGTTAAATGGGTTGCAAAAATAGCCTTTATTTTTATTATTTCAAACAGAATTTGGCAAAAAATGCAATTGTCTCTGTAGTCAATCGCTAAATTGTTACAAAAAACACAAAAAATGCTAATCATTGGTGTATCGAAAACAATCGGACTAGTGATTTTTAATAAAATTTATTTCATTTGTAATATTCTTACTATCAACAAGTAAAACACAAAACAAGCAATGAAGCGCAACCTTTGGTATTGTATTGGTTTAATTCCGGCAACCTTGTGTATTTTCGGTAATTTGCTGGGAGGATGGTGGACATCGGCCAATTTTATATATAGCCTAATAATTTTGGGTCTATTGGATCTGGTGATGGGTGAAGACTCTTCCAACGAAACCGAAGATTCTCCACTGCCTAGTTTATGGCTGATTTTACACACGGTATTTCATGCCGGTGCCTTGTTCTCCCTGTTTATTGGCATACATCAGGGTATAATTGTCGATAATTTTGTCATTTGGGCAGCTTTGTCTACCGGTTTTCAGGCGGGGTCCAGTGCCGTTGTAGTAGCGCACGAATGCATACATAAAGCCAATCCGTGGTATAGAAATACGGGGATTTGGTTGTTGCGATCCGTTGGTAACGTGTATTTTTATGTTCATCATTTACGCGTACATCACCGCGATGTAGCCACTGCGGAAGATGCGGTAACTGCTCGCCAAGGCGAGTGGATTTATACATTTATTATACGCGCTATTTTCCAACAGCATGTTCAAGCTTGGCAACAAGAACAGTTTCGATTGAGAAAAGCGAATAAGTGGCAGAAAATCGTAAATAATATTCAAGTGCGAAATTATCTGTGGTTATTGCTGATAATAACAGGTCTTTATTCTTTCAATCCCCAATTTACGGGGGCTTGGTTGTTGGTGTTGTTGATGTCGGCCATATTATTAGAATATGTGAATTATATCGAACATTACGGATTGCTGCGCGAAGCGGGAGAGTCAGTGGGGGTGGAACACAGTTGGAATACCCAACGTTTGGTATCTCGGTTTTTGTTATTAGACCTGCCCCGACATTCGCATCACCACATGCATGCCAATTTATCGTACCACAAATTAGAATCCTTACCCCAAGAGAGAATTTTACCCGGAGGATATGCAAGTTTGATTTTCCCAGTGTTTTTGCCGTTTTGGTGGTTTGCTATGATACATCCACGATTGAAATCAAACTAAAAAAATTCAAATGTTGGAAAACTTGTGTTAAACTTATGTCATATTGGTTTCGTCCTTACACAGAAATAACCCTATTTCGCTAGTTGTATTGGACTGCCATGCAGGAAAGTTCGGAAGAGAATAAAATAATTGAAAATCAAGCCATTGATTTTGCGTCTGCAACCGATGAACAGTTGCTTAGTGCCCTTGCTAACGGCACTTCCAAAGAGATTGTCTTTGTAGCATTGTTGAAACGGTATCAGAAAGTCATCTATAAACACAATCGACATCTTGTGGTGAGTCACGATGATGCTGATGATGCAACCCAAAATACGTTTATCAAAATTTGGCATAATCTGGATAAATTTCGCGGCGAAAGCCAGTTAAAAACATGGATTTATCGAATTGCAACCAATGAGTGTATTAATTTGTTAAGACGAAAGAAATCAACCATTGATTTTGACGAAGCCCAACCCGATATGGCGGATTATTTAACTGAGGATATCTACTTAAGTCCCGAAGATATTTCCCTCAAGTTACAGAGAGCCATGTGCTTTCTTCCTTACAAGCAAAAATTGGTGTTTGCCTTAAGATATTTTGAGGATCTATCGTACGAAGAAATTTCGCAGTTAACCGAAACTTCCGAAGGAGCTTTAAAGGCTTCCTACCATCATGCAGTTAAAAAATTGGAGATTTATTTAAATGTATTGCGTTAAACCTTTTGTAAAACACCTTGTCTAACCCATTGTACGACGTAAATTCATGAACTTAGAGAACGAAAGAATACCATCCTCTGTAAATGCACCAGATTCCTATCACAAGGAGTTTGAGTCGAGATTATTGCAGCGATTGGGTATATCGGCCGATGTGATAACGACTTCTGCCCATAGCGGAAATTTGGTAAATGAGTCAACTTCTGCAACTACTTCGTCGGCAATTATTCAAAACGAGTTACCGTTGGCGGAGTTAAACCCAGTTACGCCTCAGGTTGAAGCGCAAAAAATTGCTCGCAAGCAAGATCCCGAAACCATTAAATCGGAAGCTGTTAGGAAGGAAATTGAGGAGATCGGTGATATCAATATCGAACCGATGGTTGTCTCAACCAACGAAAATCCTGAATGGGTGAACTTTGCGGCGTCTGAGCCTGATTCAGGGGCCTCTGTAGAAGGAATAATTAAAAAGTCTACAATTAATGCCGAATTGGACAATGCTATATCGAATAATGTCGATATAGTAAATGTAAATTTAGATTTATCGATTAATAGCGATGGATTGACCGCCGAAGATATTACCTTTTCTGAGGAATCGTCTGAAGTACCGGCATGGAACGATATTGTATCGATTTCAACTACCGATGATAGAGCGAATACGAAATTGGATGGTGAATCGATTACGGAAAGTTCAGAGAATGATACCCCAACGGATCACTCGCTGCCACCGGCTGATTCTGCGCCATCTATCGTTGTTCATCTTGTTCCCGAGTCGCTAATTCCAGAAATTTCTCCGTATGAAACCGCGGCTAAATTGGATGATGCGCCCAAGGAAACGGTATTATACAATCAATCGGAACCAGGTTTAGATACCTTAGAACCTCCTCCGGCACCGTTTGCACCCATCGCTGGTAGAGTTCAAAATACATCCAATAGCCCTGGTTGGATTGGTATTGCTGCTTCGGTAGCTGCAATCGTGGCTGCATATTTTATTTGGGTAGCCATTCAACCCAATTCGGAAGACTCAACACCCGTTGCGGTAAGTGTTCCACAAGTAGTTACAGCGCCTGCCGTAGTTGCAACACCTAAGGATACGGTACCAGCGGGTATCCGATTGGTAGAGAATTTGATATTAGACGAAAAATTAGAAAAGTATAAGGAACCCAATGTGTTTTCTGTAGACAAATTGGACGATTTACCGGAGAAATCAAAGAAGGCCTTAAACGATTTAGAACACCATAACATCGCGGTGTTTGATATGGAAGATGTATTGTTTGAAGATTTAGATTTATTAATTCAATGATTATGAATGTGTTAAAGAGAGTTTTTTTATTAGGTATTGTATGTGGTTTCATTTCAGTATCCGTTGCTCAAGAAAATAGACCCAGACCCGAGCGTCCCGAAAGACCGGCAGCTTCCGATCCCGCAACACAAGCGAAAAGAGATAGCTTGAAGGCAAGTAAGGTTGCGGAATTAAGAAAATTTCGTGAGGATTTATTTGTTGAACGATTGAAATTAACCAACGACGAAAAAGCAAAGTTTTTTTTGGTGTACGATGAATACCAATTAAAGTTGAAAGAAGCGAAAATGGCTTTTCGTAAGAAATGGGCAGGAAAGAAGCCGGAAGATTTAACGGATGCTGAAGCACAACAGTATTTTCAGGAAGCCATTGCCCTACGAAAACAAGAAGTGGATCTGCTTCAAAATTATGGAAAGCGTCTTGAGCCAATTATTGGGATGAATCGCGTAATTCAATTGCCTCAAATCGAAAGAGAAATCAAAAAAGAATTGATCAGCAAAGCCAGAAGTATGCGTAAGAAAAAAGGTCAATCAGGCGGTGCAGGTGGAAATCGACCCAATCCAGATAATAAATAATCGAGAATCTTTGTTTTATCCCGTGTCTGTTATTGAAATATATATAGCATTGGATAAATGAAATATAATCGATAGTTATTGACAACCTTGAATGTCATAAAATTGTAACTATCGTCAACGGCGGTAAACATTTGATGGTTATCGCCGTTTTCATTTTAGATCATCCAAACACCAAACAATAGTTGCGATTTAACAATTTGGTTACTTGTATTTAACCGCATGTACCCCTATTATTGCAACCAAATTCAGAAAATCTAAGATATGAGCAATAAAACCAATTCTTCCAATGGTAATGGCATCATGGCCTACTTCGCCGGATTAGCCATCGTAACCGCTATCGTAGTAGGTATTGTTATCTACACATTCTTAATGGGAAATCCTGCCAACTTTGAAGGCGGTGATCCTGTAAAAGGTCATCCGTTAAACTTATTAGGTATCATTCACAAGGGTGGATTTATTGTACCTATGTTGATTGCGGTAAACATCATTGTAATTTTAGTTTCTATCGAGCGTGGAATTACATTAGCTGCTTCTAATGGTAAAGGTAACGTTGCTGCGTTTGTTAGAAACATGCAAGGTATGTTGTCTAATGGAAATATCGATGGTGCTATCGCCGCATGCGACAAACAACAAGGATCATTAGCTGCCGTTGTAAAAAGTGGTTTAACCCGTTACAAAAGCGTTAGCGTAAACGAGTCGTTGAATCGCGATGAGAAAAAAGCTGCTATCGAAAAAGAATTAGAAGAGGCAACCGGTTTGGAATTACCGATGCTTTCTAAAAACTTGGTTATTATTTCTACCATGGCCTCGATTGGTACCTTGGTAGGTCTTATCGGTACAGTATTGGGTATGATTAAAGCATTTGCTGCGTTAGCGAACACAGGTGCTCCGGATACTGCTGCCTTGGCAACTGGTATCTCTGAAGCCTTGGTAAATACTGCATTTGGTATCATTGGTTCTACGTTGGCGATTATTAGTTACAACTATTTCTCAAACAGAATTGATTCAATGACCCACAGCATGGATGAAGCGAGTTATTCAATTATCTCTAACTTCCAGTCTTCTCAAGGCGCTAATTAATTTTAATAATTACGTTTACCTTTCTTTTATTAAAAGTATAAGCGGCAAAGAATAACAATATGCCAAAAGTAAAAATGCCCCGTTCAACCCCATCTTTGGACATGACGCCCATGGTGGACTTGGCATTCCTGTTGGTTACGTTCTTCATGCTTACTTCCAGTTTCCGTTCTCCAGAGCCAGTTTTTGTTGATCCACCAGCTTCAACCACCGAAAAGGAAATTCCTAAACAGGTGTTTTTGGTAACTATCGACGAAACCGGCAGAGTATTTATAGACATCACCAACGCAGCCGTTAAAGAAAAAGTACTGCGTGACATGATGGTGGATTACAAAGTTGGATTGAGTGAAGAAGAAATCAAGAAGTTCATTGGTAGCGGTCCCCTTGGAATGAGAGTGGCCGAATTACCTTCCTTCTTGGCACAGGAAGCTGAAAAACGTGCAAAAATAGCCGAAGCTGCGGCCGGTGTCCCTTACGATACCGCCAATAAAATCAGAACTTGCGAACTATACAACTGGGTGTTGAAATCCAGACTAGTAGCCGATAACGATTTTAAAATGCGTGAAGCTGCTGCACAAGAAAAGAACCAAAGTTTCGATAAAGACAACTACATGCAGTTTGTTGTTAAAGCGGCGAAAGATACACGCTACGAAACCGTTAAAAATGTTATCGATGTACTTCGAGAAGCACGCGTATCTAAGTTTCAAATGATTACGGGTTTGGAAGCAAAACCGGAATAAAATAAGGAGGATAAGAAAATGGCAGAAATTCAAGGCGGTGGCGATTCCCAAGGTAAAGGTGGGAAAAAACGCGCCAAAAAACAGAGTACCCGGGTGGATATGACCCCGTTGGTTGACTTAGCATTTCTATTACTTACTTTCTTCGTGTTAACTTCCACGTTTTCTAAACCAAAGGTTTTGCGTATGATTTTCCCAGAGAAAATTGAGGATAATACCAATATTAAGAAACCAGAAGTGCGCGATGCGGTGACCATTTTAGTTAGCGGGGACGATAGAATTTTCTATTATACCGGTCAAATTAGTAATGCAACCGTGATTACCGAAATCGATTATACCAAAGATGGTCTTCGTAAATTATTGAAAGAGAAAAACTTTCAATTGTTGAGCGAATTACAAAAGTTGCAAGTGAAATTGAATGAAACCGATGAAAAAGACACTGCAGCGGTAAATAAAATCGATCGCGATGTTAAAAAATTACAGAAAGAGTCTAAGTTGGTAGTGCTGGTAAAGAACGACGATAAAGCTACCTACAAAAACATCATCGATGTAATGGATGAATTTATGATCACTCAAGTAGCTAAGTATTTCGTTACCGATGACGGGTTTAACGCCATCGAGAAAAAATTGGTTGCTCAAATTCCACCTAAAAAGTAATAGCTATGTCAATGTTGAAAGATTTATTTAACAATTGGGAACAACCAAATTCTAGCGATCGCTTGGAATTGGTGTTCGCCGACCGTATCAAGGATTACGGTGCGTACAAAATACGTACTATGTTTTCCAAGAATCAGGTATTGGCAACAGTAATTGCTTCTCTAATCGCGTTAACAGCTGCAGGTCTTCCTGTTTTGTTAAACAACACGGAAGAAGTGGAAGAGGAACGTGTAATCGTAACAACTTCAGTGGACGATATAAAAGAACCGGAAGACGAAAAAGAAGAGGAAAAAGAACCCCCCAAAATCGAGGAGCCTGTTCTTACTACTCAGGCCTACGTTGTTCCAGATATCAATCCCAATGCTTCGGAAGACGATAATTTAAATCCCCCCGATGCGGTGAACGTAGTTGGTGCTCAAGATCAAATTGGGTCCGATGAATTGATACTACCGGATGACGATATCGTGGATAATAGCGGCGGATCTGGTGAAAATAAAGGGCCTTCCGAAGTTAAAATTAAAGCACAATTCCCTGGCGGTGATGAGAAGTTCAAGGAATTCGTTGTAAATAATTTTCAGTACCCAATTCGTTGTCAAGACGATGGTATTAACGGGTACGTGATGTTGCGGTTTGTGGTAGATGAAGTAGGTAGGGTATCTCGAGTATCCGCAGTGGAAGAAACCCCAAGTTGTCCCGAATTTACCACCGAAGCCATCCGCGTATTGAAGAAATCACCAAGATGGATTCCTGGTAACAATAACGGGGTAATGATGAAATCTTGGAGAGAAATTCCAATTAAACTAAACATTACAGACCCATAGTGGTTTTTAATAATCAAATTTGAAATCAATTTTCAACAAAAGGGTTACTCACGGGTAGCCCTTTTTGTTTATGTATCTTTAAACAATTGCTTGTAAATTTGATCGCTGTAATAATTGTATGCTTGGGGTAGAAGAAAAAACAGAATTACTGTCAATAGCTAATTTACAAATTAGCACCCCCGAGAATAAAGGGTTAGTACATTTGCCTCAATTATCGGTTAAACCAGGTGAAATTCATGCAATCATCGGTGAAAGTGGCAGCGGGAAGTCGCTAACATTATTAGCGACTATTGGGTTGCTGAGCCCTAAACTCGTTCAATCTGGAACAATTTCGTTTGCCAAGCATACCAATGTATTAGACGTATCAGAAAAGGAATGGTTGTTAGTACGGGGAAAATCCATTGGAATGGTATTTCAAGAACCCATGACAGCGCTAAATCCTCAACAGACATGCGGTAAACAACTAATAGAAGCTGCAAAGATTCATGGTGCCAATCAAAAACAAGCGCAGGAACTAATTTTCAATAAGTTTTTAGATTTGGGACTGCAATCGTTACAAGCCAGAATTCTAGAGTCCTACCCGCACCAATTAAGTGGCGGTCAGCGACAGCGAGTAATGATTGCCATGGCGTGTTTGCATAATCCACCTTTAATTTTGGCCGATGAACCAACCACGGCATTGGACAGTGTTTCAAGAAAAGCAGTAATGGACGATTTGTTCAGGCTGTGCAAAAAACAAGGTTCTGCATTGCTGTGGGTGAGTCACGAATTGGATTTAGTTTCGGAATACGCAGATTCTATCTCTGTATTAAGAAAAGGCGAATTATTAGATCAGGGAACAAAAGAGGAAGTATTAGGGATTCGTTTGGACGATAACAAAAAGAATGAAATTGAACTTGCTAATCCTCGAAACCCATATGTAAAAGAATTATTGTCTGCGCTTCCAGCGAATAATCCAGAATTGCGTGCCCATGATTTCTCAACGGTACCAACAGTTTTAACCGTTAAAGATGTAGTCAAGGTGTATCCCAGTACAAGAAAATCTACTTTTCGTGCACTCAATGCAATCACTGTAGATTTACACGCCGGAGAAACGATGGCTTTGGTTGGGTTGAGTGGATCGGGAAAATCTACATTAGCAAAAATTTTGGTTGGTTTGGAAAAAACTACCCAAGGTGAGGTTTGGTTAAACGGTAAGAAATTACCTAAAAATCCTCCTACTGGGGTTCAAATGGTCTTTCAGGACCCCTACAGTTCCTTAAATCCCAATCAAACAGCCCGTATGTCGTTGGTTGAGATATTTAAACAGGTTTGCAGGCAAACAGCGGAAGAATCCGAATTATCGGCCAAAAAAGCCATGCAAGAAGTAGGATTGTCCGAGCATTTATTGGAATCATGGCCCCATGAATTGAGTGGTGGTCAACGGCAGCGATTATGCATCGCCAAGGCATTAGCCACACAGCCACAAGTATTAATTTTGGATGAGGCAGTTGCGGCATTAGATCCAATTGTTCAAAAACAAGTTTTAGAATTGTTGGTTCAATTGCAAAATCAACGGGGAATAGCGTATTTGTTCATTACCCACAACCTGCACGTTGCAAGAAATATCGCCCACAAGATTGTCTATTTAGAGAATGGTGAACTTGGTCCATTGCCCAAAACTTGGGATGTGATTTGACAACTATCGCTTTTCGAAAACGGTAGTGAACACGTGTATGAGTTGTTTTGTAAACTAAATTGAACAGACAGGTGAATGGTGGACGAAGGGATTCCTTTCAATTCGGTATTTCAATTAATATTGTTTCTATTCAAACTCCATGAGAAAAATTTGGTTTTATATATTGGCTTCGGGAATGGTTTTTAGTTATAGTGCACAGCTATCAGCACAAACAAGCTCCTCGAAGACTCCCGATCCATCGGCAAATAACGTTTCACCGATTTTAAATCATACGGTAAAGAAAGGAGAGACGTATTACAGTTTATCTAAGCAGTATAAAACTACGGTTAAAGCATTGCAGGATTTGAATCCAGATTTTCCAGTGTTGAAAACAGGTGCCGTAATTAAGGTTAGACCGGCGAGCAGCAGTGCTGATGTGAAATTACCGGTTGAAGGGTCATCAAGCAATACCGCAACAAATTCAGCATCCAATAATTCAACTTCGGTTTCGTCCACCAATGGCACGGGTACTGGGAATGTTGGAACATCAAATGGTTCTACTGCAGTTGGGGGAGGGAATTCAACAGGTAATCCTACATCTGCCAATAATTCGGCAATTGTTCGAACAGGAAATGGATCAGCGGTTGTGAAAAATGGTAATTCCAATGCCGTTTCTAATGGAACAACTACCAATAAATTGTTGAGTTCTCAAGATTCAATAAAACGTGTAAGAGAAGCGGCGAGAGTTGAGCGAACAACCATGTTATTGGCCAGTGATATCAATAAGGCTGCGGTAGTTGTAACTGTTCTATCGGGTGAAACATTGTATAGTATCAGTAAAAAATATGGAATATCGGTTGATCGGATTAAAAATTTAAACGATTTAGAATCGGATAACCTTCAAGTGGGTCAGGTGTTAGTTTTGCCGCCAGAGGCAAGGAAAAATTCTACAGCAAACGAAACGACTGGATTAACCTCAACGGGAACTATCGATAACAATTCAGCTACTTCTTCAAATTCTACATCCTTGGCAAATAATGCTACCTCAAACCGAAGTGATTTGCAATCGCCAACTCAGCAGGCTAACGAAAAGCCAGTGCTAGTGCCCAATAATGCTATTGCGCCAAATCCAGTGGTTTTATCGCAAAAAGACAGTTTGGCAAATGGGCAAAATGGCAAAAATGCATCCTCCGTTTCGGCTACGGTAAAGACATCGGATGGGAACAAGCGAGATGCGGGTGGAATGCCTGAATTGGGTGCCAAGAAAAAAGTAGCACTGAAGGAGTACGAAAAAAATGTAAAAGTATCGGTAGGGCAAACAGGTATGGACCCCGAAAGGCATTGGGTGTTGGCCAATAATCATAAAAATGGGGAAGTGGTAGCCTTAGTGAATCCAGATACCAAGAGCATTGTATGGTGCGTCGTAATGGGGCCAGCTAAAGGCAAGCCAGACTCCGAAATTATTATCAGCGAATCACTTGCTCGCAAATTGAATGTGGATGCCAAAAAATCTAAACTTATTTTTCGATATGCGGCACCCTAACGGTGTGAGGAAAGTTCGCTCTAAGGTAATATTCAGATTAATTAAATTTCCATTCTTTGAAATCAAGTGCATGGTTTAAGCAAGTTGAAGTCTATGGTAATATACTGTTAGACAATTCTTTGTGGATTTCCATCGCATGTTTGAATTTTTCAACCGCCCTTTCATCCATTTTTTTCGGATTCTTCGCTCTACACTTGTTTTTAGGTAAAAGTGAGAACAGCAAGACTCAAGACCAGCAATGGTTCGGATGGATGGGTCTATTGCTTTTTATTTTAATAGTATTGGTTTCTGTAAGCACTGGAAGTTCTTATCACTCCATTATAAGCTATGTTCAGATTAAATTACCCCTGTTAATACTGTTGTTGGCCATGGTGTTAAACAAGCGATTCCCTAACAGGACTTCTAGCAGTTGGTGGTTTTATTTGCTACCACATTGTTGGATCGTTGTGGCATCGTGTATTCATTATTGGCAACATTGGCAATTTTATAGCTTGATGGTATTGGAAAGTAAACCCATACCAATGTTTACTCAGGTTTATCATATCGAGTACGGAGCCTTAGTGGCTTTGTCGATATTAATGTTTTTTGAGGATTATTTGTCGAATCGAATTAAAACTACGGATGCAGGTTGGTCCATAATAGTGGTTAGTTTAACAATCATTGCATTGCATGTTTTAGCACTCCGCACGGGATTGATCATGTTGTATTTGGGTGTTGGGTTATTGGTGTTGAAATTTGCGAAATCAAAGAAAATTGGTAGGGGTGCGATATTGAAATTAGTGTCCGCGGTGTTGGTTGTATTAATAACTGTTTCTTCCTTGTTACCGAGCATTAGACACCGAATAATTAATACGGTTGAGGATTTTTCGATTGTTTTGAATGGCGGGGATACTAATCATCGTTCCATGGGGCAACGGGTGGAAGCTTGGACCGCTGCACTAAGTGTTATTAAAAATAATCCTTGGGGAGTGGGAGTAGAGGGAGAATTTACAGCTATGATGAAAGGGTATGATGATTCTAAATCGCAGCTAGCCATGCAGCATCGAATAGGAATTCACAATCAATGGCTGCAAATAGCCGTTCAGGGAGGCTGGCTCGCCTTGCTTTTGGCGCTAAGTTGGTTACTGGGTGGTCTTTGGAAATTACGAACCGGTAAATGGCTAATTTTATTGATTGCGGGTTTTATGGTGGAAAGTTTCCTTGAAAGACAGTCGGGAATCCTAATAAGTGTATTAACTTTGTTGCCCTTGGTGCAAGATCCAAAAGAAAATGACCCGGAGGAAGAAAAAAACCGATAAACTCGTACTATTTTATTTAAATTGTTTGTATTAATAAATTCATTTAACTATATTTGCAACCCCAAAAATTATGTCTCGCGTTTGTGATTTAACCGGTAAAAAAGCGATGAAGGGTAACAACGTTTCCCATTCTAACAAGAAGACGAAGCGTAGATTTTATCCTAATCTTCAGACTAAAAAGTTCTATATCCCTGAAACTGGGGAGTGGATTACGTTGAAGGTTGCTACATCCACCATCAAGACTATCGATAAGAAGGGTATTTCCTCTTGCATCAACAATTTGTTCAAGAAAGGTAAGATTTAATCATGGCAAAAAAAGGTAATCGCGTTCAAGTAATCTTAGAATGCACAGAGCAAAAAGGTAGCGGTGTTGCTGGAATGAGCAGATACATCACCACAAAAAATAAGAAAAACACACCCGAGCGTATTGAGTTGAAAAAATACAACCCATACATGCGCAAGGTAACCACTCATAAGGAGATTAAATAATGGCTAAGAAGGTAGTTGCAACCCTGAAAAAAGAAGGTGCCGGTAACGAATACGTTAAGGCAATCAAAGTTGTTAAGTCGGCCAAATCTGGCGCTTACACATTCAAAGAAGAAATGATGCCTGCTGAAAAGGCGAAGGATTTCTTTGCAAAATAATATTATACTAACTTTACAATATATAGCCCCTTTATGGGGCTATTTTTTTTATCTTTGAACTCAAGATTTTTAGCGTAGCTATTCCATCATTCCTTAAGAAAATTCCATGTTTAGTTGGTTTTCCAAGAATAAATCCAAAGTATCAGAAGGTGAACAGGAACAAACCCGTGTCGCCCTAGAAAAAACGCGTACCGGATTACTGTCTCGCTTGGGCCGGTTATTTACGGGTAAACGCAAGGTTGACAATTCATTTCTGGATGAATTAGAAGAAATTCTATTAACCTCCGATGTTGGAATTGATACCACCGTTGAAATTATCAAGCGATTAGAAAAAAGAGTAGCCAAAGATTCCTATGTTTCCCAAGAGGAATTATTGGAACTCTTAGCCGCAGAGATTGCTGAATTATTACCCGATATACAGTCACCTTTGGCAAATGATTTTAACTTACAACAAGCATCCTTACCCTACGTTGTGTTAGTAGTAGGGGTAAATGGAGTAGGTAAAACAACAACCATTGGAAAACTCGCCCACCAATACGCAGCGGAAGGTAAAAAAGTTATCTTAGGTGCAGGGGATACATTTAGAGCTGCCGCAGTAGATCAATTAACCATTTGGAAAAATAGAACGGGCGTTGAAATTGTTTCCCATGGTATGAATGCTGATCCGGCTTCCGTAGCATTTGACGCAGTAAAACAAGCTGTGGAACAACAAGCCGATGTAGTAATTATCGATACCGCCGGAAGATTGCATAATAAAGTTGGATTGATGAACGAATTGGCAAAAATTCGCCGAGTAATTGAAAAGTTCAAACCCGACGCTCCCCACGAAACACTGCTAGTGATCGATGCTACCACAGGGCAAAATGCATTTGAACAAACCCGTGAGTTTACCAATGCAACCAAAGTAAATGCTCTCGCTGTGACTAAGTTAGACGGTACAGCAAAAGGTGGAGTTGTATTAGGTGTTTCCAATACCTTTGGAATCCCCGTAAAATATATCGGCCTAGGAGAAAAAGCCGAAGATCTTAAATTATTTGATAAATCCAGTTTTATTCAATCTTTATTAGCGTAATCGGTGAAAACGAAAAGCAGTATTCAACCCAAAGTAAATGTTATTACCCTGGGGTGTAGTAAAAATTTAGTAGACAGCGAAGTAATGATGCAACAGCTCAAAGCTTCTGATTTTGATGTGCAACACGAAGGATCGGGTAAGTCCGATATCGTGATTATTAATACTTGCGGTTTTATCGAAAATGCAAAACAGGAAAGCATCGATACCATATTGCAATTTGCGGATGCTAAAGCAAACGGTAAATTGGATAAATTGTATGTCACTGGCTGCTTGTCTCACCGTTATAAAGACGATCTATCGGAGGGTATCCCCGAAGTAGATGCTTGGTTCGGTACCCTTGAACTACCCAATCTTCTCAGAACCGTTGGCGCTGATTATAAGCACGAATTATTGGGCGAACGATTGCAGACTACACCTAAACATTATGCCTATGTGAAGATTTCTGAAGGTTGTAACCGACCTTGTTCATTTTGTGCTATTCCCCTAATGCGCGGACAACATGTGAGTAAACCCATGGAAAATATTGTCCGCGAAATAGAAAATCTGGTTAAAAATGGCACCAAAGAAGTAATGCTCATAGCCCAAGATTCAACCTATTACGGCTTGGATTTGTATGGAGACCGAAAATTGGCGGATCTCATGAAAAGAGTGTCTGACATTGAAGGGTTGGATTGGATACGATTACATTATGCATTTCCCTCCCAGTTTCCCATGGATGTGCTTCCCGTGATGGCTGAAAGAAGTAATATTTGTAATTATTTAGATATTCCGGTTCAACATATTTCTGATTCCATGCTAAAAACCATGCGCAGAGGAATTACGCAAAGACGTACGTTGGAGTTATTGCACACCATTCGAGAACAAGTTCCTGGTATCGCCCTCAGAACTACTATGTTGGTGGGTCATCCAGGTGAAACCGAAGAGGATGTGCAAGCTTTAGTAAACGCAGTAAATGAAATAAAATTTGAGCGTTTGGGTGTGTTTACCTACTCGCATGAAGAAAATACCCATGCCCATACCTTGGACGATAATCTTACGCAAGAAGAAAAGCAACGTCGTGCAGATTGGGTAATGGAAACACAAATGAGCGTTTCTGAGGCGTTTAATCAATCGCTAGTAGGAACTACGCAAAAAGTATTGTTCGATCGATTGGAAGGCGATGAATTTGTGGGCAGAACCCAGTATGATAGTCCAGAAGTTGATAACGAAGTCCGCGTTCCCGTTGCTGATAATTATGTAAGAATGGGTGATTTTGCCGATGTAAAAATTACCGATGCATCTACATACGATTTGATTGGTACCCTTGTTAAACCATGAGTAAAATAGCGCTTTGGGATAAGTTTCCACCGGGTTATCTACCTACTTGGTTAGAAGATAGCGCATGGAATGCCAAAGCCACTGGATTGTATCCCCACGAAGGAGCATCCACAAATTGGGAATCATTGTTGGATCAATTAGGTTCATTTCCCTCGGATAATCGGTCCATTTTAGAATCAGTAATCAGTAAGCAATGCGAAGGGTTACTTTCTCCAACCCAATTAAATTCACTTGCAAAATTAGTAGATAATGAAACCTTTACAGTAACTACAGGACAGCAAATTCATTTCGATCTAGGTCCTGCCTATGTGTTTTATAAAATTAGTTCTGCTATTGCTCTAGCACAAGAGTTGAATTTCCGATACCCAAAGAAACATTTTGTGCCAATTTTTTGGATGGCAACAGAAGATCACGATTTTCAAGAAATTTCCACCTCTAAATTATTTAACAAATCGTGGCAGTGGGAAGAAAAATCGGAAAATAAAAACGGGCCTGTTGGAAGAAAATCCGCTGCAGAATTAAATGCTTGGATTTTATGGATTAAAGATTTATTTCAAAATAACGATAAAGCTTCTCTGGAAATTTCTACCGTACAACAGATATTCTCTAAATCCAATCAAACCTTGGCTTCGGCTATTTTAGAGTGGGTGCTATGGATATTTAGAGATACGGATTTATTGGTGCTTAATCCTGATAATGCGGAATTAAAACGACTTGCAATTCCTGTTTTTCAGAAAGAAATTACCATGGGTCAAGGAATTTTTCATTCGGTTGAAGTACAAAATAAGCAGCTTGAACAGCAGGGTTATATTCCCGAAGCTCATATAAGAGCATGCAATTTATTTTACATGACCGAGGATTTACGAGAACGAATTGAATGTGATGGGGATAGGGCTAGCACGGTGGTTTCCGGTAAAACTTGGACTATCGCCCAATTGTCCGAGGAAATAGAAAAATTCCCCGAGCGATTTAGTCCCAATGTGCTGTTGAGACCGGCTTACCAACAAACAATTTTACCCAATATCGCCTACATCGCGGGTCCATCGGAGTATAAGTATTGGCTGCAAATTCCCCAAGCTCTTCAACAATTGGATATAGTGATTCCTGCGCTAATTCTGAGAAAATCTGGTGTGTTTTTAAGTAAAGCCTCTCAGAAAAAATTAGATAAATGGGGAATTACTCTGTGGGAATTGTTCTGTGATACTTCCCATGAATTACGATCGAGGATATTAAAAAAAGTTGACAGTGACTATTCGATAACCAATCAAATTGAAATAATTGAGTCTCAATTACAACGTATTAATGCAGATTTGTATGCATGGAAAAGTGATAAACTAAAGGAGATAAAACTGCAGGGAGATCAGTTATTACGAGAATTAAAGAAAGTTGATAAAATAGAACAAGAAAAAGCGGTAGTTAGGTTACTAAGTGAATCAGAATGGAATTCATTGTTGCTGTTAAAACAAACGATTGCCGAAGTTCAATCACCCCAAGAAAGGCAATTTCATTGGGTTCAAGAATTTTTTAGAGATCCGGAAGAATTTTATCAGAATATTCAAGCTGTTTGTCGGTTTTCAATGAATTCAGAAATAAAAAATAATATCCCCAGCCATTCTTGTCATTTGCAATACTTTACAGAGCCATTTGTGGTGATTTGTTAATTGCTTTAAGTTGGGTATTGAAGTTTTCAATAATAAAATGAAAAAAATCCATATCGAGGATTTGGCTATATTTGCCAATATCCATGAATAAACTGATAAAAGATTTTTCGGCATCCATCGTAGTATTCCTTGTTGCTTTGCCGTTGTGTTTGGGGATTGCTCATGCTTCAGGGGTTCCAGTAGTTTCCGGGTTAATAGCAGGCGTTGTAGGAGGAATAATTGTTGGGTTTGCCAGTGGGTCCAATATCTCCGTATCTGGACCGGCAGCGGGTTTAATTACACTTATTTTATCCTCCATAGAATCATTAAAAGTAGAATTAGGGACTGATATCGGAATTATATCAATACTGGGTGCGGCAGTTTTATTGGCCGGAGTTTTTCAATTGCTTTTAGGATTCCTGAAACTCGGTAAAATTGCTGATTTTATTCCCGTATCGGTGATAAAAGGCATGCTGGCCGCTATTGGGATATTATTAATTCTTAAACAAGTACCGCATTTGGTTGGATGGGATGTAGACGATTTTGGAGATGAAGACTTTAGACAATTAGACGGAGAAAATACGTTTACGGAACTGAATCGTGCTTTTCAGCATATTACCCCATTAGCCATGATTATTGGTGTTCTAGGTTTGTTAATTCAGGTATTTTGGGAGTTGAAGTTTATAAAAAAACAGAGTTGGTCGCAGTGGATTCCAGCCCCCTTATTGGTTGTATTAATGGGTATAGGTGTTAATTATTATGCTGGAAGCGAATGGAAAATAATAGGGAAGGATCATATGGTTTCTATCCCTTCCGTAACAGCTATGTTTACTGGGGCTGATGGTTCCGGCTTCCCATGGCCAAATTTTTCACTGATAGGTTCCGTTTTATTTTGGATCATCGTATTTAAAGTTGCCATCATAGCTAGTCTTGAAAGTCTATTGAGTTTGGAAGCATCCGATAAAATTGATCCACATAAAAGAAATTCTCCCGCCAATCGTGAATTATTTGCACAAGGAGCAGGTAATATTTTTTCTGGCCTTCTTGGAGGTTTACCGGTAACGGCTGTAATTGTTCGAAGTTCCGCTAATGCCAACGCAGGGGCTCAAACTAAAATCAGCGCAATTTTACATGGATTATGGTTGGTTGTAGTGGTTGCCTTATTCCCTGGATTTCTAAATTTAATTCCCAATGCCGCGTTATCGGCGATACTAATTTTTGTTGGGTATAAATTGGCTAAACCTAGTTTGTTTCAATCGGAATTCCATCGCGGTTGGGGTGCGTTTTTACCTTTTGTAATTACCATTGTTGCAATACTTTTAACGGACCTTCTACTGGGCATTGCCGTGGGTATGATTATTGGGTTCTATTTCGTGATTAAAACTAATTTTCATCGAAGTATAACCGTTGTTTCGCTTGAGAATACCCATTTAATACGATTCTATTATCAAGCAACCTTCTTGAATAAGTCGCTCTTGAAAGAGAAATTAACTCAACTACCAGACGGAGCCGAGGTGGTGTTGGACTTCACCAATTGCCATTTTGTAGATACGGACATCCGCGATATCATTGAAGATTTTGAAGCGGTTGCCGCAGAGCGTCAGTTGAAAGTGTTGAAAAAATTTACCAGTGATTCTCATCAGCATCGATTAATGAATACTCAACCAAAATAAAAACAAATGGAAACTACCAATAAATTATTTCTTTCAAATAAGGCATGGGCCATGGAAAAAATGTCCGAAGATGCAGATTATTTTAAGGAATTAGCAAAGGATCAACGACCTGCGTATTTATGGATTGGTTGTTCCGATAGCCGTGTACCGGCAAATGAAATTATAGGAGCGGAACCGGGTGAACTCTTTGTCCATCGCAACATAGCGAATATGGTAGTACACACCGATTTAAACCTGTTAAGTGTACTACAATATGCAGTTGAATATTTAGAAGTGAAGCATATAATTTTATGCGGCCACACGGGTTGTGGTGGTGTTAAAGCGTCTATGACACAAAATTCATTCGACTTGTTAAATAAATGGTTAAGAAATTTAAAAGATGTTTATCGTTTACACCGTGATTCTTTGAATTCGATAGAAGATGAAAACGAGAAATTGAATGAAATGGTGAAGTTAAATATCGTAGAGCAAGTGAATAATTTGGTAAAGACCTCCGTAGTTCAATCGGCATGGAAACACCATAACCGACCTTTTATTCACGGCTGGTTGTACAATATGGAAACGGGTTTATTAGACAGTATAATTGAAGCAAAACCTGGGGATCCGATAGATCCTATATACGCGTATTCTGATTTATAGAAGGAACTTCTAGAAATCGGTAAAATCGTACTAGTTTTCTTTTTGTTTGTCTAATCGAAGATTTATTAATTCGATAGTAAAGGAAAACGCCATAGCGAAATAGATGTATCCTTTATCCAAATGTTGACCGAAACCTTCGGCTAATAAAGATACTCCAATCAACACTAAGAAGGCCAATGCCAATATTTTAATGGATGGATTGTGGTTTACAAAATTGGCGATGGGTTCTGCTGCCACTAACATGACAATCATAGATATTACAACAGCTGTGATCATTACCCATACATGATCTGCCATTCCTATAGCGGTGATTACCGAATCTAAGCTGAAAACAACATTAATAACGCCCATTTGAACCAGGACTGCAGAAAATCCACTGGCCGATGTCCTTTCTTTGGTCTCTTCCTCAATCCCCTTCATTTTTAAGTGGATTTCGTGAACACTTTGATACAATAAAAACAAACCACCACCAATTAAAAGTAGGTCTTTCCCCGAAATGCCGTTACCCATGATAACAAACAAGTCATGCTCTTGTTGTTGTACCCAATTGATTCCCAATAACATAATTACACGAATAACCATGCCTATCAACAAGCCATAGTTTCTCGCTTTTTTGTGTTGATGTTGAGGTAATTTATTGGATAAAATAGAAATGAAAATGATATTGTCAATACCTAAAACAATTTCTAAAATTGTTAAGGTCACCAAGCTTACTATGATTTCTTGCATAAATAAAAATGCAAATTTACTCAGTAGTTGTTAATCAATGATTCTTTTTTTAACCAATTGGTTGCAAATTGACGATTAAAGTAGGTGATTTGTCGCTTTGCATAATTCCTTGTGTGCTGTTTGATTTTATCAATCGCCAATTCTAAAGGAATATTCCCTTGTAAAAATTCAAATAACTCAGTATAACCAACGGTTTTCAATACAGGTAATTCGGAGAACTGAACTAATTGCTCAACTTCCTGTAGCAAGCCGTCTTCCATCATTTGCTCTACACGTTGATTAATTCTATGATATAAATATTCTCTTTCTATAGCAATTCCAGCAATTTCGATGTTGGCATTTGGGAATGCAGACGTTTTCTCGCCTTGATGGATTTCATGCAATGGTTTACCTGTGCTCAAGCAAAGTTCTAATGCGCGTTTAACCCGTGCGGGATTGTTAATGTCGATTCTGGAATCGGCTTCATTGTCAATTTCCATTAGTTTATTCACCAAAAAAGCGAGGCCTTGATCATTATGCCATTGGTTTATGGTTGTTCTTAATGATAAATCAACGGCTGGAAGTTCGTCAAAATCAAACAACAAATGCTGTAAATACAAACCTGTGCCACCCACTAAAATAGCTATTCCATGTTGGTTCAGCAATGATTGAATAATGGGTCTGTATTGCGATGCAAATTGACCGGAACTCAAGGATTCGTGTATGCTATGGCTAGCGATTCCGTAATGCGTACATTGTGCAAGTTCCTCAACGGAAGGCCTGGCAACACCAATGTTTAACTCTTTATAAATCTGTCTACTGTCAAAAGAGACAATTTCTGTATGGTGTTTTTTTGCCAGTTGAATAGCTACATCGGTTTTACCCGAAGCGGTGGGTCCTCCAATGGCAATTATGGTTGGATTCCCCATGGGGATTATTTTAAGTCGTCCGCGTCAATTCCATCTTGAAATTCGCCGAAACCAAATTCGTCGTTATTATCGTCCTCATCATCCTCATCGTCATCGTCAAAATCGTCATCGTCCTCATCCAATAATTCCTCTTCATGATCGATTAACAAAGCTTTTGCATTTTTTGCGGCTAAAATCTTTTCCGCCAATGCATCAAATTCATCGTCATCCAACATTTTGAACTTTCCGTCCTCCTTTTGTCTTGGCGCTTTGCCCTCCGATCTGTAAATACTCGGGTAGGTTTTTTTTGTATCTGTTTCAGCGATAGTAACTAATTCGCAGTATAACGTCCACAGGGTATTGTAGTCTGAAACATAAACAAACCGTTGATGGGGGTCGTTTACCAGTTCTCTAATTTTTACGGATTCCATCAAAATGGGTTGGTGATCGCCAATCATTTGACTTTTATACACAACATCACCGCTATTAACGGCATTGGCCGATGCGTCCAATTGAACCTCTTTAAGTCGGCGCCAGCGGTCATCGCTTACAAAAAAACTGGCTAGTTCTAGACCGTCAAATCCGATAGATTCTTGGATGATTTGATGAAATTGCAATAGGGTGTGTGCTGGTTTAATATCAATCCAACGGATGATATCCTCTTGATCTTCAAACCAAACCTTGAAACGATAAATCATAAGTACATGGCAAAAATAGGGTAGAGATGGTTATTTTTGTGGCTATCATCATGAATATTCGCGGAATTATTGCCAGTTTAATGGTATCTCTTTTATTTTTTACTCCTGCTTTTTCTCAAAATGCAACCAATTCCAAAGGCGATATTCGGGGATTTGTTTACAATGCAAGCAATGGTGATCGCTTAAATGGCGCGGGTGTTTCTGTATTTAAGGTTCAATCTACCGCCAATAACGGGCAGAAGGTTCTACAATTTGTTCGGATGGTTTATGCCGATGCAGAGGCGTTTTATGCACTCACCGGCTTGGAGGAATCCGTGTATGTAGTTCAGGTAAGTTTTCCTGGGTTTGATACATTATTAAATGAATTATCAGTTAAAAACGGTAATAATGCTCGATTCGACGCCTATTTATCTCGAATCGAAAAAATGGATGTAATTGAGATTGAAGCAAAAGGTAAACCCAAAGAAACGAAAGTTGGATCAACTACCATTGAGGGTAAAACCATTTATAAAATGCCAGCAATTGGTGCAGAGCCCGATATTTTACAGTACCTGCAAGTGTTGCCTGGGGTAGTGTTCAGTGGCGACCAAGGGGGACAACTGTATATTCGTGGTGGATCTCCGGTAATGAATAAGGTAATGATGGACGGGTTAACCATCTATAATCCATTTCACTCCATTGGATTATTTTCTGTGTTTGAAACCGATCTAATTCAAAGTGCCGATGTGTATTCTGCTGGATTTGGTGCAGAATATGGTGGAAGAATTTCCGCTGTGGTTGATATAAAAACCCGCGATGGTAATCGGAAAGAACACAAAACCAAATTAGGACTTACCACGTTTACATCTAAAATTTTACAAGAAGGTCCAATCCGTAAATACAAAAAGGGCAAGAATAATAGCTCCTATGCGTTTAGTTATCGTAATTCCTTCTTAAAGCAATCCGCAGGTCTCGTATATCCGTACATCGATGCAGGAAAATTGCCGTACAACTTTGGGGATTTTTTTCTAAAGCTAAATTTTAACTCGGCCAATGGCGGATATTCCCGTTTGTATGGGTTTCATTTTTCAGATAATGTTCGATTCCCCGGATCTACGCAATACCGCTGGGCAGCTAACGGCGTTGGAGGGAAGTTTTTAGTAGTGCCCGAACAGGCAAAAACACGAGTTGATGGTTACTTTTTATATAGCGATTACCGCATTCAACAAATAGAATCCGATGCTAAACCACGTGAGAGTTCTATCGGTGGATTTAACATGGGAATGAATTTCAATTATAACTTTAAGCGAGATGATTTTCGTTGGGGACTTGAGTTGAATGGATTTCAAACCAATTTTCAATTAACCAATGCCAACAACCGATTGATAAAACAATTGGAGAGTACTACCGAAATAAACAGTTTTGCAAACTATCGAATGGTTACCAAAAAAGTGATTGCAAATTTTGGATTGCGTGCTCAATACTATGCATCCTTAGCCAATTCATCCTTGGAGCCTCGATTCCAGTTACGTTATAATCCCTATAAAACATTAGGAATCAAATTTGCTGCCGGTTTATATTCACAGAACTTTTTATCGGCCATGAGCGATAGAGATGTAGTGAATTTATTTTATGGTTTTTTAAGTGGCCCCGACAATATTCCGGAAACCTTTAACGGTGAGCCTGTTACCCATCGCTTGCAGAAAGCTAGACATGCAGTTGGAGGGTTTGATTTTAAAGTGGGTAGAAAACATACGTTTAATGCCGAATCGTTTATTAAAGTATTTGATCAAATCACCAATATAAATCGAGATAAGTTGTTTGATGATAACCAACAAAACTTAGATAAACCGGCTAGATTGCGCCAAGATTTTATTATAGAAAATGGGAATGCTTATGGAGGCGATGTTTCCTATAAATATACGCATAAGGGACTGTATGTGTGGCTAGTTTATTCCTTAACCTACGTTAATCGATTTGATGGAGTTCAAGAGTATCAGCCCAATTTTGATCGCAGACATAATGCCAATGCTATGGTTAGTTATGAGTTTGATAAACAAAATCCTACTGAGATATCCTTGCGATGGAATTTTGGTTCCGGATTTCCATTTACACAAACCCAAGGATATTATGAGAAACAGACCTTTTCTAATGGAATTAGTACCGATTATATTGGGTCAAATGGAGATTTAGGGGTGTTTTATGCTCGATTGAACGGCGGAAGATTGCCTTATTATCATCGTTTGGATTTTTCGGCCAAACGCAATTGGAAGATGGAGAATGGAAAAGAATTCAATGTGATTTTTAGCATCACCAATGTTTACAATAGGGCTAACATATTCTATTACGATCGTGTACGTAGAACCCGAGTAGATCAATTGCCAATACTTCCTGCTTTGGGTTGTAATTATACCTTCTAACGTTCCAGAATCTCCTTAATGCTCTGCAATTTTAGTAATGCTTCTATGGGCGTTACGGCATTTACGTCAGTGGTTGACATGAGTTTCTTTAACTGAGCCATTCGTGGGTCTTCCGTAGCAAACAAGTTCATTTGATATACCGCTTTACTTTCCGTTTTACGCAGTGATTTTTGCGGGGAGAGTTGGGCCCTATCGGTTTCTAATTTGTTGAGTATTTCGTTGGCTCTAAGCAATACTGCATTGGGAATACCCGCTAACTGAGCCACGTGGATTCCAAAGCTGTGTTCGCTGCCCCCTTTTTGTAACTTGCGCAGAAAAATAATTTGTGATCCTTGTTCTTTAATGGCGATATGATAATTGCATATACCTTCCGATTTTCCCTCCAATTCATTCAATTCATGATAGTGGGTGGCAAACAAGGTAATGGGTTTGGCAGGATGACTTTGAATAAATTCCGCAATGCTCCAAGCCAATGAAACTCCATCATAGGTGCTGGTTCCACGTCCAATTTCATCCAACAGTACCAAGGAACGTTCACTTAAATTATTTAAAATAGATGCGGTTTCAGTCATTTCTACCATGAAAGTAGATTCTCCAACACTAATATTGTCTGATGCACCAACTCGCGTGTAAATTTTATCAATCAAACCAATATTGGCTTCCCTGCACGGTACATAACATCCAATTTGCGCCATGATTACACTTAATGCAGTTTGACGTAAAATGGCGCTCTTACCGCTCATATTAGGACCTGTTAAAATGATAACGCGTTGATCTTCTTTTTGTAGACTCAGTGAGTTTGGTATATAACTTTCACCTGGCGGTAATTGGTATTCAATAACGGGATGTCTGCAATCCAATAAGGTTAAGCCAAATCCCTCGTGTAATTGTGGTTTGGTATATTTTCTTTGATACGCTAATTCCGAAAACCCACCGAGCACATCTATTTCGGCCAAAAGGGATGCTTGAGCTTGTAAAACTGGAATGAATTGGGCCATTTTATTCAACGCCTGTTCCCATAAATCCAATTCCAAGGCATTGATTCGATCTTCCGCCGTAAGGATTTTCTCTTCGTAAATTTTTAGTTCGGGTGTAATATACCGCTCCGCATTGGCCAATGTTTGTTTCCGAATCCAATCTTCGGGTGCTTTGTCTTTGTGAACATTGGTTACTTCCAAATAATATCCAAAAACGTTGTTGTATCCGATTTTAAGTGAAGGAATTCCAGTTCGTTGACTTTCATTTTGCTGAATTTCAATCAACTTATCCTTTCCCTTTGTGGTTAACTCCCTAAGATCTAGCAATTCTTCGTGCACTGTGGATTGGAAAATTCCTCCTTTGGCGGCAACTGCAGGAGCATCTTCTAGTAAGGAATGTTGAATCCATTCGGCAAGTTCGGGGAGTGTGTTTATTTTGGAAGCTGAATCTACCAGTAAGTCGTTAGAACTTTGAGCTAATAGGTCTTTGATTGCCGATAGTTTTCGTAAACTATTGCCTAATTGTACTGCTTCTCGTGGACTGATTTTTCGTAAGGCTACTTTTGAAACCAATCGCTGTTGATCTCCAATTTGCTTTAGTAACCCACGCAATTGTTCTCGCAATAACGCGTTGGATAAAAATGCTTCTACTTGATTTTGTCTATGTTGAATTTTAAGAATATCCAAGAGTGGGAAAACCACCCATTGACGCAATAACCGGGCACCCATCGGAGTACAGGTTTGGTCCAAAACATCGATAAAAGCGGTTCCCCCCGAATAAATGGGTTGTAACAACTCGAGGTTCCTTTGAGTAAATCCATCAATCCACACATGATCTTGTTCATCAATTCTACGTATAGTGCGAATATGGGCAACATGATGGTGTTGGGTTTGTTGTAAATAATGCAAACAAGCGGCGGCGGCGGCTATGGCGGCATCTTGGCCATCAATTCCAAATCCTTTTAACGATTGTGTTTGAAAATGTTTGGTTAGTGTTTCTTGAGATGTGGTGAATTCGTAAATCCATGAATCTAACGTTTGGTAAGAACTGGGTTTGCCAAAATGGGTAAATGCCAGTTCTTGTTGATTTTTAGGAATCAGTAATTCGGCCGGTTTCAATGCATCAATCAATTTTTTAATGGCAAACCAACCACTTTCGGAACAAAAAAACTCTCCAGTGGAGATATCTAAAAATGCTATACCCCAACGGTTACCCTCTTCGTATAAGGAACATAAATAGTTGTTTTGTTTATTGTTTAATACTTTGTCGTTGTAGCTAACCCCCGGGGTAACCAATTCCGTTACACCTCGTTTTACAATGGTTTTAGTTGCTTTAGGATCTTCTAATTGGTCACAGATTGCTACTCGATACCCTGCTTTCACCAATTTGGGGAGGTAATTGTCTAGGGAATGGTGAGGGAATCCAGCCAAATCCATTTCGGATGCCGCACCGTTCGCGCGTTTTGTTAATACGATACCCAATACAGCGGATGCAGTTCGAGCATCCTCATTAAAGGTTTCATAAAAATCACCAACTCTAAATAGCAAAATAGCACCCGGGTATTGGGCTTTAATGCTATAATATTGTTTCATTAACGGAGTTTCCTTATCGGATTTTCCTGCTGCCATAGGGATGCAATTTACAATTATAATATACGAAAAAATTAACAATTAACCACCATCCAATAGTTGCATTTTTCGCAAAACCCGATACCAAATTGTATTTTTGCATCGTGCAAAAGAAATCAATGGACGACCTCAACCGATTATCGGTAGAGGAGTTTAAGCAAGCTCCGAAATGGCCGTATGCGGTTGTCTTAGATAATGTTCGATCCATTTACAATGTGGGTTCAATGATGCGCACATCCGAAGCATTTCGATGTTCTAATATGTATTTGTGCGGAATTACCGTAAAGCCGCCCCACAAAGATCTAATGAAAACGGCGTTAGGGGCTGAAAACACCATTGAATGGAAGTATTTTTCACAAACAATGGATGCCATAAAGGATTTGAAAGAACATGGATATTTTGTAATCGCAATAGAACAAACCTATACATCCAAATCGTTATCTGAAGTTGAATTTAATGCAGATATGCCCATTGCATTTGTTTTTGGGAATGAAGTTGATGGGGTTTCCGAAGAAGTATTACAACAGTGCGATTTGTGCATCGAAATTCCCCAATTTGGCAGTAAACATTCGTTCAATGTTTCTGTTACTTGTGGAATGATATTGTGGGAGTTTGCGAAACAGTGGTATATCAAAACCAACTCCTCGCTTTAATATTCAAATTTTGCCATGAGAATATTGTTTAGGGTTTCTGTTGTACTGTTAATATTCTTAGGTTGTTCAGGAAATCAATCGATTCAATCCGATAAAAAGGTCGTTGATACAATGACTCCTAATCCATTGGATTCAACAGCAATCGTTGCAGTAATGCAAAAGTTCTATCCTAAATCCAATATAGTACATTCGGCAAGCATTACTGATTTCGAGAATAACGTTTTTTTTATTGTAACCTACAGTCCCGAATGTCCGATTTGTATAGGTAGTATCGGCGAATTGAGGCGGATTGTTCGGTGGATTGATTCACTAGGGAAAGAAAATGTTTTAAATCGTTTAGTAGTATTGGTTGAACAACCGCTGCCGCATCAATACCAATGGTTGCAGTCTTTTGTTGTTCAAGATTCGGCCTTTGTTTTGGCGAAAAAGTTAGGTTTCAACGTTTACCCGGAGTTGAAAATTATTAACAAAGGAAAAATTCGGTATTCTGGGAAACTAAATAATCGGGCGAAAAAGATAGGTGAAAAATCCTTGGTAAATAGAAGTTCCGATAGCAGTTATATTTGGAATCAATGGCTAAATTGCCACCATAATCAAAATTCGTTTTACCCTATTAATGAAGCGGTTGGCTGCTATATTGAATAAGACAAAATCGACCCTTTTCTTTGTTGCTGTAGGATTGCTATTTAGCCTTACACAATGCAATCGAGGTGATTCAAATTCAGCCGGAGAGAATGCTGATTTTCAAAAGCCAATAGAGAATCCCACTTTTGTAGAACATATTGCTCCCATACTGAGTAATCATTGTTTAAGTTGCCATAGACCCCAAGGGATTGCACCGTTTTCATTGAATTCCTATTCTTTGGCAAGGAAAAAGGCCAAAACCATTGCAAAGGTAACAGCTGCTCGAATTATGCCACCTTGGCCTGCCGATCCCAATTATTCCCATTTTATCGGCGAAAATTTACTCTCAGATGCAGAAATAACTACTATTCAAAATTGGGTAAAACAAGGAGCTGTGGAAGGGGACTATGCAAAGAAGTCGGTTCAAATTTTTTCCAATGACAATTCTCTCAAGGTATCGTCTTATAAATCTTCAATTGGTAAGCCGGATTTAGTGATTCCGATTTCTCCCATATTAAATAAGGGAGATGGAGAGGATCGATTTTATTTAACCAAGACCCATGTGAAATTGCCAGGAAATTCGGTGATTGCAGCCATGGAGTTTGTGCCGGGAAATAAAGATTTGGTTCATCATGCCAATGGACATTTGGTGTTATATCCAAACGGGAGAAAATCAACCAAACACTTCGAAAATAAATCGGTAAACATTACACCAGGACAGTACAATGAAGATTTTAAACAATTGGGATTGTTGAATGACGATCATAGTATCCCCGAACGAGTACATTCGGCCGTGAATTATTTGCCAGGAGTTTTGGGTGTTAAATATCCCAACGATATCGGTGGAATTGCTGTACCCAAGGAGTTTGCTTTGGCTTTGGTAGACTTACATTATGGACCGTCGGACAGAAACACCGTAGATAGCAGTGTTGTTAATGTGTTTTTTCGCAATACGCCGCCAACCAGGCCTACATACGAAATAAATTTAGGTACCGATGGGGTAGGGAAAATAACGCCCCCCTTGGTTGTGCCTCCCAATCAAATTACACAGCACTCCGTTTCCTATACCATCGAAAAACCAATAACTATTCTAACCATTAACCCGCATTTGCATTTATTGGGTAAGTCGTTCAAGGCATTTGCTATCAAGCCCAATGGTGATACGGTGAAGTTAATCTCGATACCTCGATGGAATTTTCGATGGCAGTATTTCTACACCTTTAAAATGGCACAGGTGTTACCCGCAGGTTCAACGATTACAGCAATAGCACAGTTTGATAATACTGCAGGCAATCCTTTTAACCCAAACAAACCGCCCAAGTTGGTATCGGAACGTTGGGAGGATGGGGGGAACTCCATGAGAGCCTCGGACGAAATGTTTCAATTTATTATCACGTATATTCCTTACCAAAAAGGCGATGAAACCTTAAATTTGGAGTCGAAACAATAAATAATTAATCCAACATGATTTATACCATTCATAATGTAATAAGCGCTGCCGATATTCGGGATTTTCATCGTGTATTGGATAAGGTATATGCGGAAGATTCTGTTTTTGTTCATTACTTGGAAAACGATGTAGAAGACGTGTTTTCACCGGAGAAAAATAAACTATTCAATAAAGGTTGGCAAGTACAACGATGGATAGCGAAAAAGGGGGGTGAGCCTGTTGGAAGAATTGCTGCTTTTTGTAGAGTATTGGAAAAAGATTCTAACGGCAATGTTATACATGCAGATAAAGGTGGGATTGGATTTTTTGATTGTATTCAGGACGATGCAATTGCATCCCAATTGTTTGATATTGCGGAAAATTGGTTGTATGAAAAAGGGGTATGTGATATTCAAGCACCAGTAAATTTTGGAGATAGAGATAGCTTTTGGGGGTTGCGTATAGAAGGTACAACTGCACCCTCGTACCGTGAAAATTATCATCCTACGTATTATAGAAAGTGGTTTCTCGATAGAGGATACGAGGTAGAGATTGAACAATTTACTTACGATATCACGGAAGATAAATTTAATTTTGAGCGATTTAGTAAAATTGCAGAACGGGTAACCGGCTCCGGGAAATATACCTTTGAATTTTTAGATTACAATCAATTGGAAAAATTCACTTCGGATTTTGTCACCATTTATAACAAAGCATGGTCATTTCATGAGGATTTTGAACCACTTACCAACGAAGCATTATTGAAACGATTCAAGTCCATAAAGCCAGCCATGCCCAAAGAATTTGCTGTTTTTGCATACGATAACGGCGAGCCTATCGGGCTGTTCGTAAGTATTTTAGAATTGAACCTTTTGTTTAAATCATTTAAAGGCAAATTGGGTTTGTGGCAGAAAATTTTATTTATGATGCAGCGAAATTCAATCCGAAAAGCCAAGGGTATTGTTTTCGGAATCGTTCCTACACACCATAATTTAGGTATTGAAACAGGCATGATCATGAAATTTCATCAAGGATTACGATCATTAAATAGAGTGGATAGCATGGAGCTTTCTTGGATTGGCGACTTTAACCCGAAGATGATCAGTATGTTACAATCATTGGGTGCTTATAAGACCAAAACACACCATACTTTTTTGAAAAAAAAATTAAATAAGTAGTAGTATTTTTAAAGGGAATTGCTATTTTTGCACTCCCATTACGGGACGATTTCGTAGCTCAGTTGGTAGAGCAATACACTTTTAATGTATGGGTCCTGGGTTCGAGTCCCAGCGGAATCACAAAAAAAGTAGAAAGCCTTCAGGAAACTGGAGGCTTTTTTATTTATAACTTTTTTCAGGACAAAACACAATCATGATTTAATCATAACTTCTTATATCGGGTAATTGTAATTTAAGTTGCTTTTAAGATTCTTTAATTAATATTGTCATTGTGAACGTTTTGTATCGGATAGACAAAACGGTTGTTTGGCTTTTGGGGTTGAGTGGTTTTAGAATTTGCGGTTATTGATTTTTTGCATTTCATATCTTTTTTTTTAAACGTGTTGGTTTGGTTGTGATGCTGCTGTTTTATGTTGAATTGTTTGAGTTTTTTGTAATTGTAGATATTACGCCGACAATATTTTTTGTTTAATTCGTAGTGCTTTGTTGTTTGTTTTTCAATGGTTTGAATTGTAATTCTATTCTCTTGTTTGAATGGCTTTGTTAATGGTGTTTAATTTTTAGGCCGCTAAAAAAATTGTTATTAATTCATTAAATTTATATAGAATTAACTAAAGTTTTCTTGTTGGAACAATAATACGTGAATTTAAATTTACAATAATTCAATTATGCTATTTTTTAGTCTTTGTCATCTTGATGTAAAGATGTGTGAGATAAATGGTGATGTATTTTTAGTGTTGGTGTTTGTTTTTTTATATTATTCCTCTTAAAAACACTAAATAATATAATTGCTTATGAAAATTAGTTTTACAAAACTAAAAGTACTTTTATTTGGTTTTGCTGTATTTGGGTTAACCGAGTACAGTACAGCGCAAATATGTAGTGCTACAAACACCACGGGTTGTTCCCTAGACTGGTTGTCGGGAGTAACTATTAAAAATGCAGCCGGAACCACTGCCAGTTACAGCGGATTGAATTGTAACAATACGGGTCCAACCAATAAGCTCATGACCAATGGAGCTATTATGGATGTCACTCCCGGTGAGGTTATTACCGTAACTATTGAGAATACCTGTAATTACCCTGAGTATGTAGGTATTTGGATTGACATGGACGGAGATAATAGTTTATCTTCTGCCGAATGTATCAACAAGGCAAGTGGGCCTATTGGTAGAGTTGCTTCAAACTCTTCGCAGACCGGACAACTCCAAATCCCTTGCGGGAACTTTCCTGCGGGTAAGCGGATTTTACGTATTCGTTGTATGTATTTGTCGTTTTTACCTAGCCAAGGTTGTGGAAGTGTAGCCAATGAGGGTAATATTATG
>JACCDO010139917.1_pt1 | contig 51788 bp, 72 predicted proteins | sample 7446101 | NCBI WGS metagenome assembly JACCDO01 (sample SAMN15323440, study PRJNA562643) | freshwater metagenome | isolation source: river surface water | place: USA:Blue River Watershed | collected 2017-08-16 | reverse complement strand
CTGGGCGAAGCAAAGAATACAGAGCTCCCTCCCGCTTTTGCAGCTATGCTTTGTGTGCTGGAGCCTGCAGAAGTCTGCGCTTTCCCCGGTGAAGCGAAGAATAGATTGGGAGAAGCTTTTGATTGTTGTTGCGTTTTAGATGCTTTTTTTTCGACGGTGAAACCAGCACTTCCTGCAGGTTGCGTCACCTTAATCCCTAGCGCTTTCTGCGCAGCCGCTGTGGGCGCCCTATCTGATTGAGAGGCCGCTTTTATCATTTGACTACGAGTCAATCCCTGTTTTTGTAAGTACTTAATATCCTGCGTGCTGAAACCTAGACCCCCTGCTTTTGCCAGGTTGAATGTTTTACCGCCGACAGTGACCAAATTAACTTTTTTACCGGCGGCAATCGCTTCCGGCAGCTTTTGAGCGTCAATTTCTTCAATACTTTCTGTGCTTCCTGTGTCTTCTTCCGTTATTGTTTGTACTTCTTCGCCTTCATAGCCTCCTTCGTCTACTGGTTCGCTGTAATCAAACGAAGGGAACTCATATTCATTTGTCTCTTCGTTAAATCTAAACATGCTAGCTTGTTGCGCCATTAGCGCTTGATCTTGCAATGCTTTCATAATGTCTTCTATACCTAATGCTTTTCGTAGTTTTTGAATTTCCATTTCGTTAGTAGACGCAGCTTCTGCGGCTCTGGATGCGGCCAATAGTTTTGAAGCTTCTTTAGCTGCCGCCTGTTTTTTCTCGATCTCCTGTGCTTGTGCCTGCCGGACAGCAAAGCCTTCCTGCCGTGCTTGTTCCGTGGAGGAACGCAACCTTTGGGTGCCTGCGATTTTGAAGATTCCAGCGGCAGTTTGTTTCTGCTGCGTTCCGGCCCCCGCAGGTTGTGCAGTTGGTATGTTTTTTAGTCTGTTGTTAGTGCCGGCTAATCGAACGCGAGCCATCGAATTTTCCCGTTATTTTTTACCGCGACCGCCGCTCTTTGCCGCTGACTTTGTCGAAGCCCGTGATACAACTTGGCGAGCTGCTCCAGTTATTGCTTTAGCGGTGGTTTTTGCCCGTGTGGGGGATTGTTGTTTAGCAGGTTGCGTTCGATTCAATAAATTCTTCGCACCGCTTGAAATTTTTGCACCCGCTGCTTTCGCTTGCGAGGCCGCTTTAGAAATTTGTGTATTTGTGAATCCTCTATTTTGCATATTTCTGATGTCTTGAGCCCCTAAACCTGCACCACCTGCCCTACTCAGATCGTAGATTTTTCCTCCAACCTTAACTTTAGTTCCAGTTGGTTTCTTAGTTGTTCCTACAGCTTCTGCTGTTGCCGTTTGTTGGCCCGTTGGTGTGCTTCCCTCTGTGTTTTGAGCAGTCGGTTGAGGCATGTATTGCTTGATCAGGCTCTCGAAATCAGGCATCATCGACTGCCAATCCGGAGCCTCGAATTGAGGCATCTCGAATTCGGGCATTTTGAATTCTGGAGTTTCCGTTTGGGTTCCTGCGGTCTTTAGCGAAGACATCAGTTCGTCGATGCCCAGAGCCGAGCGTAATTTAGCGATATCCATTGCAGGAGCTGCCGCTGCGGCAGGGGATGCCACTGCGGGTTGCCCCGTGGCAATTGCTGGAACGGCGCTCGCTCCCTCCACTCGTTCTTCTTCTGTCCCGGCACCTAATCGACCGCCTCTGGAGCTTTTAAGAGCTATTTTTAGTGCTTCGGTGACCGTCGCCAGGGTATCCGAAGGATTAGCACCCGAGCCTTCGATAGCTTGGCCCGCAAATCGACGGCGCATTTTAGGCTTACTTCGTATGTTTAAATATTAACTCGGATCGAGTCAATCTGTTCTAGTAAAACACCTTCTTAGATTGTGCCCTTTTTTTACAACCATATCTAATGTCTTAACGTAATCGGAAGCACTTTCGTATGTCGTAAAGGCTTTCGCGTTTTCCATAGTGTCTGTGTATTCTACTACTTTTTTATTTTGCATGACATTAGCCACATAACCACCTTTCGGTGCGCAGATCAACCAAGTCTCACGAAACCGTAGGTGCGTCAGCTTGGCCACTTCAGCCTCAGTGTATAAGACACATTTTGGCTGAAGTTTACTCTTGATATTAGGTTTCTTTGTCTTTTTTAGATTTACTTGAATTTTGTGCTGGCGCTTGAGAGCCCTGGCTTTGTTACTCGCGACTAAAGGCGATTCAAAAGCTTCGTCGATTAGAAAAATGTCCTCCTCCCCTGTAATGAAAGCGAAGTACTGGTCTCCGGATCTGATGGTGAAAATCTCTTTCTCCGGACCACGTGGGATTTTTACTAAGTCCATTTGAGGTAGTGTTCTGCGGAAACTTTACTTCGCTGACCAGTCATCGCCTATGCCGGGTTCTGCCACCAATCTGGTTTTATGGAATACAGAGGCGCCAGCGTTAACCATGATTTCTGCAAGCTTATCTTTCCAGTAATCTTCTAGCCCTTCTTTTACTTCTAACACGCATTCGTCGTGCACGACTGCGATTAAACGAACGTCATCATTCAGGTATTCATTTAGTTCGCCTAGAGCTACTTTTAGGATATCTGCACCTGTGCCTTGGATTAGCGTATTGGCCGCGATGGTCATGCGAGCATCGTCATACGACAGCAGCCTGCGCCGACCTAAAGCGGTCCTGGTGTAACACCAACCATCTTGAACAAGAGCACCGCGCTGGCGATGCCATTCCCTTAGACGCGGGTACGCACTGTGGAACTTACTGTGCAGTATCTTGCTCTCAGAAAGGCTTAGTTGCACACCAAAGGATGCGGCTGCGTACGTCTTGAACTTTCTGAACCCAATTCCATAAATAAACCCAAAGTTAGCTCCCTTTGCCATCTGCCTCTGTTGTTTTGTTACTTCAGATATATCACAGTCATTTACTAAACTCGCCGTCAGTGTGTGCAGATCTATATCGGTGTTGTACGCCTCCTGCATTTGTGGGATGTCAGCCAACTCCGCAAGCAAACGGAGTTCCATTTGCGAGTAATCCGCAATGATCAACTTGTATCCAGGAGAGGCTACAAACGATTCTCGGAACGATTTTGATCGCGGGACTTGCTGCAGGTTCACCGCGAATGTCGTTTTTACTTTAGTTTTTGCGGTTTTGGCCGCCCCGGCGCACGTAAACCTCCCGCTGTTGGCACCTACTTGATTGTAGAAACTGTGGATTCTGTGGGTTACTGGATTGATATTCTGAATCAGTTTTTGAACGTGCTCCAGACTTGTTTCGATTTTCACTCGCTCTCGATACAGCTGAAGCACAGGGTCTTTGCTGTCGAACTCCGCAAGTGAAATCTGGTTGAGTGTGCTTTTACCTGTGTCTTCGTTTTGAGGGAGCGCAATACCGCACAAGTCGAAGGCAGCCGCGACCTGGGCTGTTGAACCTGGATTGAACTCCTTGTTTGCTTTCTTACCCACTGCTACTGAGTCGTCAGCCAATCGTGGGAGCTTGTGTTCAGCAGGCAGCTTCGCATCTAATGCTTCCACGAATTCGGTTGTTTTTTCGTTCAACTGTGTTTCAAGATCTAACTTTAGTTTTTGCAGACGCTCTATGTTTACATTAAATCCCGTGTAACTCATTTTGGCCACGGGGCGGATACACCTCGATTCGATGCTGTAAATACCGATTAAAGATTCTTCGTTTAGTTCTTTAAGTTGTTCTGCTGCAATTTTCGGCAGCACATCGACGTCTGTGGCTGCGTACTCGACTTGATCTAGGGTCAGATCTTCCGCTCCCCAGTCTGTCTTACGTTGTTCTTTATCTAGTTCAATCTCCAGTCGACGCTCCGCTACTGCTTTGAGCGAACAAGACACATCGGCGAAATATGGTTTGTTGGATTTGGGTGAGTACTTTTTCTCCTGGAAGCCAGCCCTCAGAACCCTCTCAGCCACGTAGGTGTCGAAAATTTTATTTTTGTAATCGATACCGAGCGAATAGAAAAACTGAAGATCAAATCCCAGGTTGTGTCCTAGGAGTAGTTCACGACTCTCTATTAAAGTCTTTAACTCAGCCAAAACAGATGTTTTAAAAATATCAAATACATGGATTGTCCGATCCTCGACAATCGGCGACGCGTCACAGAGCTGAACCAGCCGGCATTTTGCCACCGTGGCCTGGAGACCCGTTGTTTCCGTGTCAGCGCAGAGCTTGCTGAAGTTGTTCAACTCTTGTATCGCCTTTAGTGCTTCTGCGTTTTCGGTGATGTAATTGATTTTCATGAGAAGAAAAGAAAAAACCCCAGCAGGCTGGGGTTTGATGATAGGTCTTTTTTTTGTCCTTTGACCGTCAGACGTGACGACTCGCAAAAACCCGGTCAATGTAGTCGTCGATGTCGCCCCAGGAGTTGAGTAACTCACATCCCTTTGAGGTGGCTCGGACCTTGTAGTACACGCGCTGCATGTGCTCTGCCTTTGCGTGCGCGTCATCCTTGAAGCTGCCGACCGAGATTCCTTTTTCCTGGTCGACCAACCCGTGGTTTCGGCACCAGATGAGCCCCTCGCGAAGCCCGATATACACCGGAGACACGTGGAAGGTGTTTTTCCGGTTGACGTCGCTCGCGTTGTCTACGGGTTCCCAAGCCCCGATGTTCGGGTTCCGCTCGAATCCTCGGAAAGCGACGCAGGTTTCCCGCACGCTCGTGTTGCGCCACAGAGTATTTACATAATCTGTAGCTGCTTCTCGCAGTGTTACCCAGTCGCTCGCGCAACTACGCAGCAACAAGGCAGCTCCTGCAGACCAATAGCAGCTGTGGGAGTTGAGCTTTTCAATCAGCTCGTCAGCGGCGGCACTCTCTTTAAATATCTTTTTATGCGCGCCATTCCTTGTCACGGGCGTCGAGCGTTTATTGCTGAAGTTAGTTTTGCCCTCAGCGAAATTTTGAATGGAGATCTTCCAAGCCAGCGAGGCAAGTTCTGGATTCTGTTCCTTGACTGACAGTTCAAAGAGTCGATTGCTGTCGAGCTTCTTCAGATCAAAAACCTTAGTCAGTTCAATTTCAATGGGACCCTGACCGTATTCCCCCGTGGCAGCTAGGAGAGCGGCCGCCTCGGCTTGTTTGATCGGGGTGTTCCCCAGCAAGAATTGGAAAGGCATGTTCATGTGAGTGGAACAGTGCAAGAGTAGAGACACGCTCGCCAGTATACAAGCCCTTTAGGACTTTTTTCAGATTTCTGCGCCGGAGCCTTCTAGCCTCGTTATCCAGACACATATATCGTCTGTGATTCGTTCTGCCATTTGTATAACGTCTATATAGCTTATGTCGATGGACAGTAAAAAATCGTCTGTTATCGGTACACCGAACTCCTCCATGACATAAGTAGCTAAAGGCATGCAAACGTCAACACACTCGCCGTCTGCACCATTCTTATAAATACAGAACATTTTCTTAGAGTCTATGAAATCTATGTGAGCCTCCTGATACCTTACGGATTGATGCAGTGAACTCGTTTTGTTAGCTGACATACATTCGAACAATCTATCCCGCACCCAAGAACATAGCTCTATGTCTGTCATACCATTGGACTTATATTCGTTGTATACCGATCGGATTATGCAGGCTATTTCTTTCATACAGACTTAATCCTGCTCCACCGTGCTTGTCCGTGAACATGTCCGACACATACCCACATTTCATTGTTGGTAGTGTCATACCATAGGTGACCCACCCTAGGTCTAGGGGGTTGAGGCGCCGTGGAAATTAGTTCACCCTGTTCTAATTCGTACTCAGTTTTTTTAGCACCACAATACTCATCTTTTACTCTGGAGATTTCGTCAGCTGGGTTGTTTTCCATGGCGTAAACCTAGCGGAGACACTTCTGAATTGCATCCACAGCTTTCTCCGTGTTGTAAACGTTCACGGAGTACACATCATCGCTGAACTCTCGACATACGTTGGGTATGTCCGTGTTTATACAGACGGTTGACCATTGAGTGCCTGTTGCTGTTTTGAATGCGTTTACCCTCCTCTTAAGGTTTTCATTTACCTCTGAATGACCGTCTGTGATCATCAGAATGTCCGCACGGGGATCCCGACAACCTTTATCGACCGCGTGGCTTAAGACGGCGTTGAAGCTTGTTCCCCCTCCCAGGACCCAAGTCCCTACAAAATCCAGCATTGTTGGCAGGTTGTTGCTCTTGGGACATAGCTCCACTGTGTGCTCGACACGCGTATCGAACAAATTAATTAAAACCTTTCTGTTTTCTTTCAACGCTTCTTCGGCTACCACAAATGCGATTGCTTTACTCCAGAGTTCCGGCTCCCCGCTCATAGAGCCCGACACGTCTATATACATTACTACCGGACCTTTGCCCAGGTTCTTTTGCTGAGCTGTGTAGTCTTTTGTGAGTATAGTCTTCTGCGAGAACTTGAGGGCAAACAGTGCGCGGCCCTGGGCGGTTCCCGCTAGTGCAAGCTCCGCCGGGAAGGCCCGCGTGACATCGTTGCTGAACGTAGCTCCCGTGATTGCTTCATAAGTCGCTGAAGAGCTTTTAGCTCTCTTCCTTTGAGCCCACACGCGGCGGAGCGCCCCGAGTTTCTTCGTAAGCGCACGAAGTTGTTTGCTGTTCTTTAATCTGTTAGCTAGCTCTTTCTTCTCTTTTAGATCATTTGTTTTCTTGCCTGAGCCGGGCTGAACCCCGTGGAGAACAGACAGAGCTTCTTCCGTGTCATCGCTTTCTTTAATGACTTGGTCGACGATCTGGCTTGTTTGCGGTTGGATTCGTTCGGCAGCCTGCTGTATAGCTTCGTTTATTGCTTGGTTTAAAGCTTTACCTGCTCGCCTTGCTTCGTTTGCCTTTTGTGTATCCCCTTCCTTCTGCGCTTTTTGAAATTGTTCTCTAAGTTCTTGCAGCTTTTGTCCAGCTGAGGTCAGAAGCTCTACGTTGAACTGCTGCTCTTCTATTGCCTTTTGGATAACCTCAGCCAGCTTGTTAAGGATATTGACCGAGTTGTTTCCAGCGTTGAACTGGTTTCCTACGCAGCGCGTCAATAGTTCTGCCCAGCCAGCAGCTTGCGACAAGTCAGCCATGACCGCATACCAGATCCCATTCTCTGGTTTGTACCCTTCCGGAATTGCTGCGCTGTCGCCGTCGCAAACCTTGCGAAAGTACTGTTCGTAAGCATCCTCACTGACAAGCCACTTAACGTTGTCGCCGTTGTACAGCCTGTCAAAGATTTCTTTGCCGAGGCGAGACAGCTGCTTGATGTTGTGGTGATCGATGAGGTAAGTGACAACAGGTCGACTTTCTCGGATGAAGTCGTCCCAGAGAAAATCTGCTAGCGCAGAACAGGCGAGTGTCAGCGGTTCATTGTTAACAAGACGAATGAATTCTGATTGAGTGTCGAAGTTCATTTGATGTTTTGCTGGAGGTTTACTTTTGTCCGACGGCTGCGCTGCCTCCGGAGACTTCCTCTTTGAAGGCTTCTCCGTAACCCCACGCCGCCGCCGTGGCCGCCAATCTGTGGATCGGATCTTCGCAGTCCGGATGCCTGGAGTCTTGCAGGATCGAAACCCACCAGGACTCCACAAGCTCAACCGAAAGTTTGCTCTGTAATTCTTTACTTGCTGATGTCACTGATGGCTCGCGCAAGGGTATCGCAGTGATTCTGCAGGGTTTGCTGCAGTTTAACTCCAGAGCTACGCGTGCCCGCAGACATCCTTAGTTTGGATCCATCCAGTAGTTCTGAAACTTTATCCCTCACTGTCGTCATGTCTTTAGCGTACTTGCGTACCTGTATCACATACTCATTGAGCTCACTCAAACCTTTGACTCTGTACCGATGGCTGTGCGTGCTGTACTCAGCCATGATGCCCGCCGCTGCTCTTTTTGCGTCGGCGAACACCTTGTCCGCCGTGGGAATCTCTTGCTCCAGGACTTCTTTGATAATGTCCTGATCCTCTGCTGACTGGTACACGATGTGAACCAGACTACCGTGCATATGCTCAGGGAATAGTTCGTCGTCCCCCTGTACAACCGCCCAAGCTTTGAGGAACTTAAGGATCTGAACGCGGCGACGGTCGCTGATTGTGATCGCTCTTGTTCCCAGCATCTCCCACACAGAACTGAACTTATCCAGGAACTCATCTGACACGGAGATCTGATCAGCTTCAGATTGCAACTCAGCCAACTCAGCGAGGGTCAGATGCTCCCCGACAACAGGCCGTTTCTCGAGACCCAGACTCCATGCGTCTAGCCTCCGCTTAGACACTGGTTTCTGTAAGAGGTTAACTGTCGGGCGGAACAGAAAACGATCCGCAAATGCCTGCAAAGACTCACAATCAGGCCACGCGTTAGTGGCTGCCACTATGGATTCAATTGGTGTTTTTATATTTTCTTTCCCGTTATTGAACGTTCTTTCGTTTAGCAGAGTCAGCAGGGAATTGAGAATTGCCGATGAACCTCTAAACAGTTCGTCCAAAAATCCTATATGCGCGCTAGGTAAGTACCCTTTAATATCTCTTGTGTATTCATCGTTTAGCAGTTTAGTAACGGCAACAGGACCGAATATTTCCGACGGATCTGTAGTCGGTGTTAACAGATAACCGAAGTAATCCGCATTTTTAATTCCTTTGCACACACTCCGTACAAGGTCTGACTTACCTGTTCCAGGGACACCGAGTAGAAAAGCGTTTTGTTTACTGAGCAACGTGGCCAGAAGGCCATCGATGATGTGTGCACGCTCTAAATGACAAGCATTCAGGGCGCCTCTGAAGTTTTGTAGTTTAGTGAAGAGAGTTTCGTTCATGATTGTAGTACGATGTTGGTTGTTTTGGAGTTAGATGGATGTCATCTGTGCTATCTGAGACGCAGATTGCATTTCTAGAAACACACTGTGAGCTTTTTTACTACGACGAAACTAGCCCGAGCGGACTGCGGAATCGCATCACCCGCGGACGACGAGCGCGTCTCGGCGATGTTTCCGGTTCTAGGGATCGTAAGCATTGGCGGGTTCGGGTGCAAAACAGGACCGTGGGCGCTCATCAGTTAGTTTGGTTGCTTAATGGTCGTCGATTAACAGCTGGGTTTGAGCTAGACCACATAAACAGAGATGGATTTGACAACAGGATTTGTAATTTGCGGTTAGTGTCGCCATCTCTTAATCGGCTTAATCGAATGACTCAAGGTTCTGTCCCCTTTAGAGGTGTCTGTTTTCATAAAGCTTCTGGGTTGTTTACAGCTCAGAAAAGCATCAATGGTGTGAAGCATTACCTAGGCTGTTTTAAAACTGCGGAAGAGGCGGCGACGGCTTGGGATTTGTTTTGCATGGAGAATGTACCGGAGTTAGATACTAGCCTTTTAAATTTTCCGGAAACCTACGGGATGCGGGAAAGGTAAAACTCGCATGTTTACCCTGCACTCAGTTGTTAAAGATCTCGCGAGCGTCGCCAGCTTTTTAAGTGCTGTGTCGTAATCCACGAAAGTCACAGCTTCTGTGAGCTTGGACGTGTACTTTTCAATATCGTACAGATAACCTTTCTGAGATTCGATGACGTAAACAAGTCGGTCCATTAGAAATCCACCTCAGCTGTTGCAAATTCTGTTTGTTCAGTTTGAGGCTCTTGTGTTTTGGTTGTGAGTTCGGAGATGAGTTCATCGAGATTCTCACCGGCTTCTCCGATGAGTTCCTTGCGCTGGTTAATAAGTTTCTTAAGTTGCTTGGAGCGCTGCGCGTAGATGTCGAGTTCAAGGTTTGCATCTTTAACGAGAAGGTTTAGAGCATTGACATTTTCTGCGGTGTTGATTCGGTCGCAGAGATTTTTGTACTGAGAAGACAGAGCCAGCGATTGCTTGAGTTTCTCAAGACCTTTTGAAGAATCCCTGTCTCCGCAGATTCCTTCCAGTTCGTCGCGTATCGTTTGCTGAACGTTGATGAAATCTTCCGTCGCCCTTTGCCGCGTGGCTCGATCATCAGCTTGGATTCTCGTGCCTGCGTCCAGAAGCTCGGCCGCAAGGTCAGCCAGTTTCTCGAAGCCAGGGACAGAGTCGCTTATGAGCTGAAGCTTTTCTGCTGTCAGTTGCCACGATCCTCGCTTTTTAGGCGAACCCGTTTGCTGTCTACCGATCTTGTGCGAACCACGAACATCTAGATCGTCCAGCAGCTCTGCGCTGATTTGCAGAGCTTTATCGGCGGCGTTATTTCTCGCCGCTTCTAAAACTTGCTGTGTGTTGATCTGATTTTCGTAAGCGAGCAGAGAAGCGAGGTCTCCTTCGATTGGTTTGTCGACTTTTTCTAGAGAGATCGGCAAAGGTCCCAGGACTGATACGCGGATAGGCGCTCGGTATTCTTCCTGCGTGGGAAACAACCTCAGGTAGGCTTCGTGAGCTAGACGGAACTCATCGTCTTCCTTGAACAGAGGACGCAGGATGTTGTAAGCAGTTTGATGCCAGGCGTCGTACTCTTCCTGCCAGAGATCCTTCAGCCTCTCGTTAGCCTCTTTCGCAGCTTTACGGATGTCCTTTATCAGAGCGTTAGCGCACTGAAAATAGTTAGAAGTGACAAAGTGAGAATCGCCGTAATGAATGCAATAGCTGTCATACAGTTCACGCTGCATGACACGAAGTGCATCCAGTTCTGCTTTGAGGGAATTCGAAAGATTCGGGCGAAGACTGACGGTGTTGTTTTGTTCAAGGGTTTCAATTACCGACTGCGGCAACTTGAGATCGTCAAACTTAATTTGCACTGACTGCCTTACATCGGCAGAGATCGAACAAGCAAGCAGATAATGCGAGGTCATTTGTGTTAGTTACAGGGTGTTGATGTTGCGACTAAGAAGCAACCCCCTCACCTGGAGGGGGGCTCAGCTTTTTAGCTCTGGGAAACCCTAGCTCGATCGCCAGGAGAACGCAAGCAGTTCACACAGTTGCCTGAGCTGCTCCTTACTTCTTAAGCCGCGTGAAGGCGAGAACGATTTTTTCGGTCGTCTGATCGCACTCGCCTGTAAGCACAAGAGCTTCGGCGGCGTGCTTGAGCTGCATTTTTGCAACCTTCAGCTCTTGCTCCAGCTTGTTCACCTTTGCGGATAGCTTTTCCAGTTTGTCGTGCGACGTGGGAACCCGGCTGATACGGACAACAATGTTGGTGTTGTGCTCGGGGAACCGGAAGCGGCTCTTATCTCCGGAAAACACAGACAGATCGAGACCCGCGTTTTCCGCAGCGGTCACATCGCAAAGCAGATTGTCTTTTGCGGCTTCGTACGGTGCTCCGAAAGATTCGTTCAGAGCTTTCAGTGCGGTATCGCACTCGTCGTAAGCTTCGGCAGCGATGGCGCCGAGCTCCACGAGGTCGGTCGTTTTTATGGTCATGTTGATGTTGGTAAGGGTGTGTGCACCACGTTTGGTTCGGTCGGTGCCACCGAGAGCATATTAGCACACTCAGTGCTTTTACGATCTTGGAGACCTCGCCGAGAGAATCGAACTCCGCACATGCCCACAGGGCAGCCACCAGGCGCGAGGGAAGCGGTGAGTCAGCGTTTTAGATAGACGGCGACGCTATTGGGGTTTGCGATCTGATTCATCTGCATGAATACGTACTTAGCGTCACGTGGGTTACGAGCTTCTACAGACCCGCTGAATTTCCACTCTTTCCGATGAGCCTTCGAGAAGACATCGAATGTTTGCAGCTTGGTTTCACCGGGGTTTGGCATCAGCGCTCGTTTTGGTCTTTCCGAACTATAGCTACTCTTTTGTAGCCTCCGCTACTTTACGTAGTTGCTTGGGTTTGCTTGTGACTTCTGTACGTCTTCGTACATCAGTTCGGTTAACTTGCACTTAATAAAAAGTTTTTATTTAATTGAGCTACTTAACGTAATTTGCGCCTCCTATCATAAAAAAAACCCGAGCGAACTCGGGCTTTTCCTTTACCTGATGCTTAACTCTCCACTACAAGTTTCGTGATGTTGTAGTGTTTAATCCAAGTGACCAGTTTAATTGTTGCCTCGGCGGACGGTAGTCCTATGCAGCCACTAGTCCCGGACTCTCCGTTTAGTTTTCCCCAGCTCGGATCCTGATGGAAGCCCAAGGCTGATCGCCCCGTGGTAAACATCGGCGTAACAGGAACCCAGTAACCTCTACCTAATTCCGGGTCATCAAAAGGAGCTGAGGCTACCCCTGTTCGATCAATTCTGTAAGTTCCTTTGGGTAGCGGAGATTTGTTTCCTGCTGTATTTCGATTAGCTGTCTGTCTATTAGCTCGGCCCGTCAATGCCGGCATAGTCTCTAGAACTACGTTTTGATTGTTGACGAGTTCAAGCGACCAAATAGGATCTTTGGTTTCTTTAACTAATTTATTTGTCTTCTTCAGTATCAAAAACGCTTTTGTGCTTGTATTTGTCCGCGGCGGACTCACTCCAGGCCGTATCTGGATGGACGGTGTTGCCGATCCCGGTTCTTGAGGAACACCAGGCAACGGACTTGCATCTAAAGGCATCAAACCTTCAGGCAGTTGTGATGCTCCTGGACCTGACGTCTGCTCAAGCGGGGATACTTGAGCGTACATCATTTGCCTTAGATGTTCTTCTTGTGCGTCGTGATGCGCAATAAGCTGCGCACCTTGATGCAGCCCAACAGCAGTGACTACACCAGCCACTGTTCCAATGATCGCAAACATTCTGATTTTCATTAGAGATTACCTGGACCGACTTGAGGAGCCGGCGGGGGCGGAGGATCGAACGGAGCGTCCAAGTTACCTGGCCCAGTCGGCGCCCTCGGGGGCGTGGGGGAAACCACAGGGGGAGGAGCTGACCGCTCGGGTTCCTTAGGTTGGGGAGCTGGTTGCTGCTCTTCGGGTTGGGATTCCGGTTCGCTGGGTTTATCTGCTGTTTCTGTTGACTGCGTCGAAGGTTGAGTCTCTTGAGACGCGCCCTTCTTCCTCAGCCACTCAGCTCTTGCTGTTTCCTCTGGAGAAGGCTCAAGTCTGCCCTCTCGGTCGGGAGATGCACCCGGTACCAAGGCGGATACAACCATACCCAACAAGCTAACCCCGACGGATGCCGCCATGAAAGCAGCAACGCCGACGCCAACCCAGACTACTTTACGTAACATTGTTAACGACAAAGGTAGTCTGAGCGTTGCCAACCTACTAGGCCGTTGTACTCGACTTTGTACCAACGCATGCCGTCTCCTCCCCACACCCAAGTGAGCACGCGAACGTAAGAATCTGCGGGGATGGATGCGATTACATAGTTGTTGCGGTTAGGACCGTTGCGCAGGTTTACTGAGCTATTTGGATCGCGGGTACATGTTGTTGCGTACGATTGTGCGTTTGCCGCAGAGCCCCACGTGGTTAGTAAGAGCGCCGCTAAGGCTACCAGTGTCTTCATTTGTTTAGAGATTTGGTTTGGAGTTTAATCGTTATCAGGAAAGATAAAGTTTTCATGGAGCTCACCCATGACGCAATTAACGATATTTGTCCAGCTCTTTGACAAGTTTCTTAAGTGCTTTGTATTCTCCCCAGGTTAATTTGAAAGATTGATCACCATGGGCACTTAGGTGCACGTCAAAGCCTTCGCCGTTATTCCACAGCGATACTTCGATGAAGTCGTCATCTTTAGCTAAGTGGTCAAACTTTTTCAAAGACGCAAAGGCTGCGTCGAGTTTGTAGAAGGTGATGTCGGTCATGAGTGGGTCTGACTACTGGGCTTCAAGCTCGTTGGCGATAGTCTGTAGTTTTAGTACATCAGCGATGCTGTAAAGAAAAGATTTTGAGTGATGAGAAGACATTTGATCCGCAGCAGCGCGAAGAACAGCAGCAGCGGTTACTGCATCATCAATGTCAGCATCACGGTAAGCATTAAGGACTGCTTGTGCAGCAGGTGAAAGTTTACTCATCGTAGGGTTTGACAATAGGGAGAGAAGGTCCAAGGCTTTCCAGCCAACACAACATGCACCAATACCCATCGTGTCCTGAAATGCTGCTGTGGATGTACTTATTGTGTTGTCCGTGCTTGGGACAAATGATTTCCAGTGTTGCAGGCTCGATGTTTAAAAATTCCATAGTGATTCGAAGTGATGTTGACTAATCGGGTAGGGATTCAAGAGCGTCGCGGATGACACTATAGAGAGCACTGTCAATCCTCCCGATTTTTAGTAGAGCCTTGAGCGCCTGCTCCTTCAAGCTAGGCGGTTTGGGGCGGCGGGATTGGATAAGTTCTACTGCGCTGTAGATGTCGCAGTTTTCAGAAACCCATAGGCGGCACGCCTCCAGCTCCTGATCAGCACCCCAGCGGGCGGCTAGTGCTGCAAGCTCATTTGGATTAGGAGGTCGTTGAGGCAGCGGCTTGGCTATCTCAATCCAGTCTTCAATCAGCTCAGGCGGCGGGGTAATCGGATGGTTGTTTTCAGTCATGAGAAAGAGAAGTGTGTAGAACTACTGGGCTTCAAGCTCGTTGGCAATGTCGAGGAGCTTGTTGCGTACGGGATCATCTTTTTCGTACTGGAGCATTTGTCCATCGGTCCACACATCCTCATAACTAAGAGGTGCAACAATTTCCGCAACAACGCGAAGGACGGCGGCAATTCCGTGGATCTCTGCGTCCGTTACTTCCCATTCAGAGTGATCCAGAAATGCGTTCCATGCTGCTTGAGCAGCGGGTGAGAGTTTGGCCATGGGGGGTACTAGTGTGTAGAACTTACTCGGCGTGCTTCCAGCTCATTCACGATGTCGAGCACATCCTGTCGGATGCTGTCAGCGCCCTTGATGCGCACAGCGAGCGCGGTCAGCGCTGCAGCTAAACAGGCTTCTTGCCAATGATCGGAAAAAGGACCGGGACGTAGTGTTTCGTTGTACCGCTCGCGGAACGCAGTTACGACTGCATCTGCAGCAGGTGAAAGATCAGTCAATGATTTGCTCCATTTGTTGTTCCATGTGTTTTGCCCACGCCAGCAAATCACTAGCACGGACAAGTTGTTCGCCGGTATCAGCTACCCGCCATTGAACTGATGCAGTGTCACGAAGGGCTTGATCAATCACCTTGCGAACGAGAAGAATTGTTGCTCTACGATGAAGCTGATGAGTTAGAGTGTCAGTGACAGAGGCCGGTTCCCTGTCGTTGGACACAGCCGGTCCATCTGGCTCAGCTAAAGCAGCGTGGGCAATGTCAATCCACTGCTGGAACACAACTTTGCGTTGATGCGGCCAGTCGGCTTTTTCAAGGCAGTCGGTTAGCTTGACGCACAGGGCGCGGAAGTCGGTGGTCATTGCGCACCCTCCAGCTCGGCGGCGATGGCGAGAAGCTGAGAGCGAACATTTTGCATTGTTTCACCATAAATGTCGTTGTCATCGTGCCAGAACTCTGGCACCACCTGATCCGCAACAGCCTTGATCGCAGCGGCGGCAATCATGCCTGCATGTTTTTCCATGGTGGCGACATACAAGTGTTCGTCACAAATCAGCGGTAGCAAAGATACGTTTGGCATCTTCACTCATTTCTTCGTAAGGGATCATTTTGCAAACTTGCGAATCTTTACATGGCCAGATCCTTTGGCCTTTAACTGCTCGACTTTGCGCTCTGCTTCGGCCAGAGAGCCAAATACTTGGCAGCATTTGCCGAAGCCAGATGGGTCGGGCTTGCCAACCCAATGTCGGCATATGTAATCAACGGCGTACATAGTCACAGGGGAGAGAAGTGGGATGGACTGCTAGGCAGGAAAACATTCCGAAACTGTGATGTCCCGGTTCATTTGCTCCGCGTGGTAAACGCAAGCGTGACTGGGCCAACGCAAAACATTTGATCGCATCTCCTCGACCTTAACTGTTGGCCGTTCGTCCTCGACGATAGATAAACCAATGTCTTCGGCGTCGTAATCATCATCGGCTACGACGTAACCGCGATACTGAAGCGTGACCAGAAAGACCTTCTTGTTGTTTTCCATGGGGAGGGTAGTGATGTTGACTAATCGGGCAGGGATTCAATAGCGCGGCGGATGATGTTCTCGTGTACGGCATTAAGTCGGTCAGACGCATCGTCCAGCAGGGCTAGCGCCTGCTCCTTCAAGCTCGGCGGCTTGGGGCGCATCACCTGTCTCAAAGCATCACCAGATGGAGTAATTGTCAAATGGGAGCTGAACAAAGCTTTTGTGTCCAGCCATTTTGCATCTTGCTCCAACTGCTGATCAGCACCAGCCTGGTAAGCTTTAATTAGCATTAAATCATAGTTTTCACCTTCATCAAAATGTTGTTTTTCCCAATACTTAAGAAGTCCCAGTGGCGGAGTAATCGGGTGTTCTTGAGTCATTGTTGGACCTCGTAGTGTGTAGAACTAAACAGCTTGGCGCGCCTTTTCAGCTTCAGCCCGCAACCAATCAGACGTTTCACCAGGATCCCGATCATAATCGATGACGCCGCGGCGCTCGACTTCATCAGCAATCAACACCAGGATGCCTGCAATTTCTTCAGGTCCGATGTCATACGGTCCCGTGGCCCCGCCGATACGTTGCCAGAGTGGTTGAGTCATTGGACTTACTTCAGCGTGCCTCCAGTTTGTATTCGGCTGATGCTGACGCAGAAACTCCACTAACAGGCGATGCGCTTCTCCAGCATCCTCGATGAATTGCCCTCGGTAGTGGAAGCCTTCGGCGTCGATGCGAATGACTTCTTCAGGGGCTGGGCCTTTGTGGAAGGTTAAGCTGTTGGTCGGTAGGGTCATGGTGATTAGTTATGTTTTCTGCTGTGCCTAGCTGCCGGAGTTAAGGCAGATGATCTTGGCGGGCAGGTTATCGTAAAGCTTCCCGCAAGCTTGCCATTTCTGCGGAATCCACCAAATAGCGAAGGCGATTACAAGCACAGGAACGAGATAGATCAATGCAGTAATGGCGCGTTGAGAGGAATTCATTTGGGCGCTTAGTGATGTTTACTAATCGGGCAGGGATTCAAGTGCTTGGCGGATAACATCCAGGTCCCTGATGTCCCACATTTCCTTGTTGCCTTGGATCTTGTCGATCAGAGCAATGCTTTGCTCCTTCAAGCTCGGCGGCTTGGGGCGGCGGGCGATGCGGAGATCCATAGACCATTCCAAACCGCGATCCATGAGCTTGTATATCCACTCACAACACGCCTCCAGCTCCTGATCAGCGCCCCAGCGGGCGGCTTGGGTGGCGATGTCCCGAAGCTTATTGGTTGTGATGCTGATTGAGAAAAGCTTTTCTGAGATGTCAGCGTACTCGGGTATTGCTCGCCACTGGTCCACCAGCTCAGGCGGCGGAGTGATCGGATGGTTGTTGTCAGTCATGTTTACGGAGGTTGTTTTCTAAGACATTGATCACTTTGGTCACACAATCCCAAAGATCTGGTTCAACGGTTGATACTGGAATGTGCTCGACTGTATCACGCAGGTGAAACAGCAGACCTGTCCAAGTGTCTTCATCGAGTTTGATTGTAATCTTGTTAACAGGTTTGTCTGTTAGGAGCCATTCGTACTTTGGGACTAAGGCTCTGCAATGTTTACAGACGAGCCCAAACCACGAAAAGTGGAAGACTTTGGTTTCGTTATTGCAGTGTGGGCACCGGATTAGCTTACCGCGCGAACCAGCCCGCGTGGTCTTTGTAACAGTAGTCTGCACCACGTCAGGCATACGGGTTTGTCCAGTTGTTTAATTGCGCGTCACTTACGTGACGTTCTTTGTGCAGGAAGTCGACATAGTCGTTGAAAGCGGAACGTTTGGCGGTTCGATCTCCGCGCAGCGTGGGATTGTAGGTAAGCCTGTCGTCCCACAGATCACGGAAGTTAGAGACAACTTCCTGTTTAGTTAGTGTGCGCATGATGTTGTGTGCTGTTCAAATTACATAGTGCGGCGGCCCGCAGTGAGCGCAGCGAGCGAGGATGATAGGATGATTCTTCGCTAGACTTTGTTAAAGTCTGTGCGCTGGTTGTGGAGAAGTTAGCGGCCGAGTTTCTCAGTAAGTACATCACCGAGAATGTTGGTCCTTTCGGTGCCATCGGCCGCATGCCTTTAGGTTTGGCGGGATCAATAGCCGGGGTTCCTGGTATTGGCCCCGGCGGTGAAACTGCGCCGGGTATTAACAAGCCGGAGCTGTTAGGTGGGCTTGCTGGGTTAGGTATCAGCTCACTGGTTGGGTGACATCTGTACGCTTGAATGTGTACGGTGTGTTTGAGTCAAACTCAAACTCAGGCCCATCTGTAGGTACGCCATACCATTGGTATTTGCGCTGATAGATACCTGCCTCACAGAGTTTGTGCAGGATGGTATTAATGCGCGACTTTGTAGTAGTTGTCGGATACCCGCAGTTGTTGACGATAACGCTGTCGGCTGTGATCTGTGCGATGGGGCTGTTGTGTAGGTATACAGTCGCACGGTCGATAATCTTGTCGCCGTGGGCGAAGTAAGTAATAGCCACTCGTGTGTTGGCGCAGCTCCAATCTTTACGGGATGCGATTGCGAGCAGCATTTGAGCTTCAATCTTCCTCATTGGTTTGCTCCTGTTCGTTGATAAGTTCTCTGAGTTGGGCTATTGCATCCTGCAGCCGATACGAGCGTGCAGCGGATGTTGAGTCGTCGAGTGCGCACTCTAGATTCCAGAGAGCATCCTCTGCGTCCTCGAGTGTTAGAAACGTATCGGTTGCGAAGTGCACACCGTATTCGTCAGTTTGAATTAGAGAGATCATTAGATCATTCCGTGGGAATCTATGTGAGCTTGGATGTCCGCATCCGATGGTTCCCATCCTTCGATGTACTCAAGGGCGGGGATAATTTCGTCTTCGATTTTGTCGACAATGTCAGACGGAAGTGTGCAGTCATTCTGCACTAATTGCTTAAACCTAGCGAGCGCATGGTAAGTAAGAGAGTAACAGTCCAAAGCGTACAGATCAAAAGGGATGTGATTAGGCATGATGCTTGTGTAATTGTGTGCGGCGCCCCGCGTTAGCGGAGAGAGTTACAGGTTGCTGGGGTGATGTCGACTGCGGTGATGTTGCCTTCGATGGACAACAGTACGTTGTCGATCTTGTCAATAGTTGCGTCGCAGTCTTTGAATTGCTTGGGATACTTAGTGGCGAGGCTCAGCAGCTCACAGCGATACGTAATCAGTGCGGTGCGAACTGTAGTGGCGGCGATCATCATGGCTGTTGTTTGTGTTGTTTGATCTCTGTAATAGAGTCGCTGTCGGGATACAACTCAAGGAGCAGTTTGTCCTGATACTCACTCACGATCTGTAAGCAAGCGTCTAGGCGAGCGTGGATCTTATCGTGCAGATGTTCATGATTGATTGCTAATTGTTCTGCACAATGCAGGAAGTGCCACAGATCGATGCTCCTTTCGTATTCAGTTCCGATGTCTGTTGATCGTTTCATTGGTCGCGCCAAGCTTTGCAACAACGTGAGCTCACATAATACTCTGCAGAGTAGTCTGCGAGTTGGTACTCATGAAGCATAGTGTTAGCTTCCTTGCGAGACTCGAACTCATCTATGGTTTCTAAGTAGTTGTGATTAATGGAGCGGCGTTGGATGTAATACATGCGTTTGTGTCAGTAGCTGATTGAAACTGTTGCTATGCCATCGATGGGCACACCTAAGCGATACGCTGCGCCTGCAGATAGATCAATCGAGTTGCACTCGCAACGATCAGTGATGGGCACCGTAAGCACTCTGCTCCCGTTACGTACACGAACTCGTGTGCCACAAGGCAACCACGGGTGTGCGGCAGAGATGCCCCAATGTTCGTATGTTTGACCGCAATACGTTTCCCTGGCGTGATACCACTCGTGGTAAACAGTTGCAGTCACTGGGCGAGCGTTAACTGGGTTTGTGAACATCAAGGGGAACAACAGAAGCAGTCGTTTCATGTGATGTTGAAGTAGTTGTGTGAGTCGGCCCCGCGTTAGCGGGAATGGCTACTTGAAGTTGTCAGGAACAGCGTGTGCCAAGGTTGACCAAAAGCTGACACGTTCGCGCTTCCAGTACTCATACCATTCGCCACTTTCGTCAGGGCGACAAACCGCGTCATGCATACGCTGACGTGAACATTGTGCGATGTTATGTCTGCGCAGGCTGCAGATGATGCTCGGCGGAGTGTATGTGTACTCGCAGCCGTCAGTGTCAATGTAGGTAGGGTCTTGCATTGTGTACATGGTGATCACCAGAAGTTGCCTAGACGAAACTCAGAAACGAAAGCGTGGGCGATTGACTCTGCGGCTGCGAGTCGTTCGGGTTTGGGAAACATAGTGTTCCAAGATGTAGTCATTGTGCCGTAGCACATGTCATAATCTTTAGCGGCTGGCACTAACAGATAGCGCTCGATGTATGCAATGGCGCGATCTAGATTGAACGTGCCTTTCTGGTAGAACTTAGACAATGTCTTGCCCACACTGTTGTAGTGAGACTCTGAAAAGTTGCACGCATACATCTGCAGTTCGCGTGCTGCGATGGTGTCGATTGTGGCGGCCATGATGATAGGAGTTTGATCAGTAGTTGTAGGAAGGGAAGTCAGGTTCTGACTCAAGACGTTCTAAGTAGGTGTACACATTCTGCATACTCCAGGACTTATAGAACTCGTGTTGATCGTTGTCGCGACGATCACACCAGTTAAGTGAGTCGTAATCAATGGCGATTACGTCGGTGAAGTAGTTAGTCAGTGTCATCAGATTTGCAGAGCGAATGTTTGAAATGCGTCTAGGAAGTTGTAGAAGTCTTCCTGTTCTATGGGATCAATCTCGCCAGACTCGGCGAGTCGATTGAGTGCGGCGAGGGTGAACTCAACCTCACGACGATTGACGAAGTTAAAGTGCGGAATCGGTTGCATGATCAATCAAGGTAGAGGCTGACAATACGTTCGTTGTATGCGTCGCGATGCTTATCGTCGTCATACCAATCGTCCATAGCTTGCATGTCAGCTTCGAACTGCAATCGTTGCGTGATCTTGTCTTGCTCTTGCTCAAGTGGTCGCATCGTCAGATACAACTCGTTCACAAGATCCCATTCCTGATTCTTGCGAGCGTTAAGTTGCCGTGCGGCTAACACGTCGAGCTGATCGGTGATCTCATTTAGGCGAGCTTGGATGTTCACTTGATTCCTCCGTTGTTGATAAAGTCTTTGCAGTCAGATACGGTGCTGAACGTAGCCACAAGGCTGACAAAATCTACATAGCCATCGGCAACTTGAAAGGGAACATACTTACCGACGCGATAGACTCTGTGTGCGGATGTGGAATCAGTAGGTTCACTGATCTCGCCAACAAGTTCACCATCAAGGTGCACAAGTTCGCGATACCAGCTGACAGTGTTAGGAAAGTGTGCAGGAGTGTAGGTGTAATTCATGAGATCAAACAAGTTCACGAAGGTGGGAATAACCAGGGACTTCATGTGCCCACTTAGGTGAAGGCAATGTGCGGCGCAGTTCGTTGTACAAACTTGGTTTGATGGCTACGCGTTCTGCGTTGTAGGCATCTCTACGCCACACACCAGGTACGCAATCGGAACCTAAATAGCCCTCGTCCCATACAGCAACGCGCTGACCGTCAACCACTAGGACAAACAGCCGGCGTGGGTTACCATTACGATCGTTATGTGTGCACAGATGTTGGAAGTACATGGCGACAAGTTGCGATGGTGTTAGTTACAGTGATCAGCAAAAGTAGCGGCCGACGACAACATCGTTGCCGCACAGTTTGACTACCATTCCGCTGAAGTGGGAATCGCTGCTGTAAGCGTGCCAGCCCTTGAATGTAGACTGCACATCTGCGGATTGGATCACCATAAAGTCAGCGAGATTGTGATACTCACCGCGATACTTGAAGAATGAACAATCGTGATCGAATCGTTCGTCATCCATCCAGTCAAACTGTTGGCGGAGTTTGGCACGCTCAGGCTGCGATAGTTCGCAAGCGAAGAACAGCCGGCGCGGTTGATTGTTGGTCTTAATGATCAGTTCAGTCATACGATGTACCTGTGAAACTGTTAGACAAGAGGGAAGAATCCCTCACCAAACCATAAGCTTGGGGAGAGAATCACCGAGAGTCAATGATCAATAATGATCACATCTGATCTTAGATTGACCCACCCTGCTGACAAGTTAATGACAATCAGGGCGCTCTCAGATAACAACTATCCGGAGAAAGCTGAAACAAATTGCCAGGCATACAGTTAGCTACAGCGTACAGAATCAATCTCTGGCAGATAACTAACCCCGCCATCGCTCGGATCGACGCCGACGTGGGGGGATAGTGTCCAGAGTCCTGCGTACCTGCTCTAAGGACAGATACGCTGGACAAGATTCTGAGGCTGTAGCTAACTGCAACCGGACAAGTTACGGTGACGACTACCGTTGCGTCGCTAGTTGTAGAGCACGACTCTACGGTTCAGTTCTAGTTGTAGAGCACGACTCTACGGTTCAGTTCTAGTTACAAACTGCTCACCTAGTTAAAGGTGGCAGCTGACAATGTGCCCGCTGACATACATACAGTGCAGAGTGCTTATCCGATGGCTTACTTAAGTTCAGCTGCATTGTCCGCACTGTATGGGAAGTTATGAAGGAACAGGCGCGGCTGATTTCGTACTACCCTCACGGGTTTCCTACTACGCGCACACCTATTCTGTTGTCGAGGTTCTCTCACCTAAATACCTTTAAGATCCCGCCGCTCACGTTCCGGCACACCACGCCTGCCCTTGCCTACACTTCGGGGATGTACTCCCTACCATCGGCAGCAGCGCGCGGGGCCAGTTCGGCCGTCGCGGGTTCTCTCGGGTTGTCCATGTGCCCTGGCGGCGTGGCTTGCGCCCCGTTCCTCCAGTGACCCCAAGATCACCCATAACCGGTTCGCCTGTCAACCACCTACAGGGGGTTCTCAGCCGGTCTGCGGATTGGCACACAGTGCCAGGGTTCTCACGCAATAACAGGAACCGCACGCGGCGCGCGCAAATACCACGAGATCCCTTGCGCTGTCAAGCAATGAAACGAAACGAAATGCAGGGTGCACCCCAGTACATCTGAACTAATACAACTTCACAAAGATAAATGTACAACTTCACATTGCTAAATGTACATCAGCGCAGCGCTAAGTGACACACAGGGCGCGCTTATGTATACGCAACGTGCACGCAACCTTCCTTTTTTTTATATAGGCGCCTTACTCGACGGCGCCGGCGAGAACCCTTTATAAATTTTGCTGGCAAATCGGCATGAAACCTTTTGGAGTGTTAACATAATAACAGGCGCCCAGCGCGCAGCGCTGTCAGGTACACGTTTTGTCAGGTGTGCCTAGGCTGTAACTATCGGCTTGAGGCTTATGTTGTCGACAGATGTGCGCCTAAAGGTCGAATTTATCTGCCAGCGCATCGCTAAAGGGCATGATGTTCCCTTCGACGACATGCTGTGGATCCAGAAATGGGCTCACTGCAACCACTCAGTCGACGCTTTGCTGCGAAAAGCGCGTCGTACGGCAATCAACGGGGAGCAACCCGCAGATAGTTTGGACGGTTTTATGCAAAATATGGACTTAGGCGAGCCAGATCCGTCCGATCAGCTTCAAGGTGCGCAAGATCCGACCACGTTGGCGGAGTGGTTCAGCCAAAAACGTAAATGGTTTAGGGGAACTACGGACGGTTAGCCTTAAAATTGACTAATAACCTAGGCTACGACGGTGGATATAAACTCTGAGCGGTCCAAGCGGGCAGAAACTTACGGCAAGCTGCGCGAGTGGGCGGAACGACTCAAGAAATTTGAAGGTGTTCCGGATATGTACAGGGATATTCCGTCGTATCCTCAAGAATTAACAGAAGAATTTAAAGAAGCTAGTACTCAGAGAGCTACCGATAGAACTCGTGCTGATTTTTTAGAAAAACATCTTGATTATTTAGACAATGTACGTCGTCAAATTCAATTAAAAGATCCTGGTTATTTAAAATTACAACAACTTATTGCTGAGAACTCGGATACTTACAATAGCGGACAATTCTCAGTCGGGCTTGATCCGTATAAAGAAATGCGGATGTTTTCTGAGCGTATAAAAGGTACAGCAAATCCTTTTTTTTCAGGATTAACGTCTCCTGCTCATGAGTTATATGGTCACCTTAGGCCTGCTTTATTAGGTATTCAGCCTTCTATAGACCCTGTGACTGTTCCTGGGTTTCCTGGGGTATATAAACCGAGCATAATCTCGCCTACCAACGAATCTCTTGCGCATTTTATGAATGAGGCAATTATTCGTAACTTGGGAGCTACTCCGGAAACTATAAAAGCTGACCCTACTCTAAACACTATTAGAGACGAATTAAAAGGTAAGTATTTCCCTCATTACTCTACGCGAAGTCCCGGTCGTAACCAAACGGGACTCAGGGATGTAGGTCAGATCGACGACATAAGATCTGCACTTAGTGATCTCACGCAACAGCCGTTAGACAAATCACCATATACTCCTTACCAAGCAGGTCGTCAGGTATTAAAGCAGCTCCGAGACGCTGCGCCCGGACAAGAGCCTAGACGCCTTCAGAATGTGGTTGACGCTCTTCGTCGGTCTAACTACCTGAGTCAATCTGCTTTTCGAAGTGGCGAAGATATCCCAGAAGCCTTCCGGAACGTTATTACTTCTAATTTAATATCTAAGTATGTGGACCCGAGTTTAAACAATTTTGTTCAGGGCCTCAGGATATCGACACCCGGTTTTGATAAATACGCTAACTCTGCGCTGGGTGTAGCGCGCGGAATAAGTTCTGTAGACGAGGCGAGCAACGTGGCCGCCTCCCGACTTACAGATTTAGTTGCTCTTGATCCATCCAAGAATTACAGCGAGCTTGGCATGATGATTTTTGGCAAAGATCCTGTCACTTCAGCAGCCAAAGGCGCCGTGGAGGCCGTCCGCAAAAACCCGACGGGAGTCGCTGGGGGCGCAGCTATGACGCTTTTAAATGATGAAGTTGCAAAAGCTCTGGCTAAAGACGATTACAAAACGGCTGCGACAGAGGCAGCTAAAGACATAGCTTTAGGTGCTGCAACTGAAACAGGACTCAGGCAGGTTGCTGCACCTTTAGCTCAACGAGTTGCTCCTGCGGCTGCGGCGCGTATAGCTCCCTATGTCACAGGCGCGGCCCGCGTGGGCATCCCCGCCGCCGTGGGAACCGGGCTTTTTATGCAAGGTAAACCTGGGTCAGCTTTAGACACACTGACTAACAAAGCTGCCACTGTTGTTCCTGGTTTGAGAGCCAATCCCAAGACTGACGTTGGTCGTCGTGCCGGCCGCACCATCTCCAACGAAGCTCGCTATGTGCTTAACTCCATTTTCCAGAATAAAGTCCCTTACTTAAAAGGCAGGTTGTTTTAAAATAAGGTCACGTAGACAGCACGAGATCTCCTAGTGACCCCCTCCAATCGTGCTGAGTGGCAGAATTTTGTAGGTTCTCCGGATATTCAACCCCTTGGACGGGCGTACGGTTATCAGCTTGAGCTGCCTTTTGAGGAGAGTGCACTCTTTAATTGGCGAGTAAACCGCTTTTTTGACGATCCTAGAAATATTCGAGGTCTTTTTGGCGATATATCGCTGGATGCGTCTGGGCGCACTCGTCCGGTGCCTGAAGCTATTCAACAAGGTATAGAGGTTAAACGGGGCATTCGAAATACACCCAAGCTCATGCAAGACCTGAGCCGCTTGATGGATACTCCTAATAACAATCCTTACGGCGCAATGGCTGGGCTTGAGGATGCCTATTCTTTGCGCCAATTGTTTGGCGAAGCGCCTGGGGAATACGGCAACCCCGATCCGTCTACACCCTCTACTGAACGCCGTGGCATTGAGACACAACCAGGAATTCGCGCTCGGTTTGGTACTGGAGAGCTTACTTCTGAACTTAGTCCTGCCGAGCGAACTGCTGCTACCTCTGCATCTTTCCGTCCTTCCGTCTTATCGCGCGACATTGCTTTTTTGGGGACTCCCGAAGTCGTCATTCCTTCTTACCCCACCGGCACTGTCCTGACGGGACGTGATGCACCTGCACCCTTACGCGCTCTTGATGTTTTAGATAGAGCTATTTCTGGTTTTGCCGGAGAGGCTTTTAACGAACCAATCCAACTCAATTCGACCCGCAATTCTGCCGATGAGTGGCTTCGTAGCCAAGTAACTAGAGATCGGAGTGGATTTGTAGAGATAGCCAACCAGTTACCTGGAGCGTTTGCTGAAAACCTGCAAAATCTCTTGCGCGAGCGTGGGGCGGATCCTGACTACATCTACGATTCTTTACGTGAGTCTGGTGTTTTGCCGAGTGAATCTCGAGCTTCGGATGTGGATTTGGATGAGGATAAAACTTCTGGATATTTTGAAGGTCCTAGAAAGACGGAGGAAGACATACGTCGTTTTGCTTCTACGTATCCCGAGCAGCTTGATGTCATTAGAGGATCTTCGGGCAGCGGTCTTCGTGTCGCTAAAACCGATCTTCTAAATCAGTACGGACGTTATCTTCCAGCTAATTATGAAAAACTTCCTCTTGGTGAGATAAACAAGGTACAGAATTACTTTCAAAATTTACAGGATCCAAATGCTTCAGATATCGCTTATGCGTTTCCTCGCGATGTTATCGATTTAGGTCCAGTAAGAGCTGTTGAGCGGGCTTTCTCTAAAGTTAAAAACAATATACAAAATATAGATAAGAAATACGATGCCGCGGAGTTCTTATACGGATTTATTGAGGATCTGCCTAATAAGATGGCGGAGGTGCCAACACGTTCGGCAGGCGCGGGCGGCGGTCAATATTTGTCTTCTATGGATCTGGAAGAGTTATATCCTGCGGCTGCTGAGAAGTTAGCGTTTTTCGATCGCGACAAATCTTATGTGCCTGATGACTTTGAACCCACACTGAGCAAGACGTTTTATTCTTCTTCGAATGTTCCGTATAAGGTTGAGATAAACAGGGATCCTGCATACGGCGGTTTAGATCCGAGAGATATAAATGAGAATGTGGCTTCTCTGTTAAATGAAAAGCCTTATGCCGGTTTATATAATATAGATTTCAGTATAAACGGTAACTACAGTGATGCGGGAGTGCCGGACGAACTAAAACAAGACATTATGAATTTCGTTAAAACAAACGCTAGGGCAGGTATACCTGCAGGCGCTATCGTGCGCAACGCGCCGTTAAGTAACGAAGGTTCCCGTACAGGCAGAGAAAAAGGCAATAAACGCTCCCTGTGGTATCAGCAGTTAGGCTTTGGGGCTTCGACGCCTAGCGGTCAGTTTGGTTATATCGATCCAGATACCGGAGCCACGGTTCCCATCCAACCGTATAGGTCGGATCCATACCGGCAAGGATCGGAAACTTATAAACGTAGTTATTACTCTATGGATCCGGTGTCCGCTGCCGCGCAGGGTGCAGGTGAGTATGTCCGGGCTTTGCGTCGCACTCCCTCGGCTCTTCTTCCCGGAGCTGCGGATCTAATTCCTAGCCCTGAAGCTGTGCGTACCGGTTATCGACAGGGTCCTGTAGCTATGGGTAAACAGATGGCGCAGGAGTTTGTACAGGGTTTACCCACTGCTGCAGCTGCTGCTGGTGTGTTAGCCACGCCGCTCGCCGCGCCCTTAGCCCCAGGTATTGGTGCAGGCTTCGTGGGAACAGCAGGAGCACGGGCGTTGAATGAGGTTGTTCGTCAGGAAACTGGCGAAGGTATCGTTCCTAAGTTGCGTCAGGCTGTTGGCACGGCACCGCGCACGGGTGTTGCCAGTCCTTCTCGCACTGGATCGCGTCCGTTGACTGCACAAGTTAAACCGTTGAGTTCTGCGCAGCGGGCTGAACTGACTCGACAGCAGAACCGAAACGAGCTTCAGCGTCGTATCGATCTGGCTAAGGAACGTTTTAATCCAGGCAAACTTGAGTTTGGTTTGTCTGAGTTGTTACGCGGTCGTTGATTCCTTTAGAATTGACTTTGTAGCAGACCTTGTTTCGACGTGGCGTACGAAAGTAATTTGCAGTATCGCCCGGCTATGGACGAGTCTCGTTACGAGACTATGCCGTACAACCCGCGCAGCAACCCTCCGCGGTACGAAACTCTGCCTTACCGTCTGCCCAATGATCAGCGCCGCGACCCCGTGGACGCCAGCGGGCTGATGGAGGAGTTTATTCAGAATATTGTATCTACGCCAGTTGAAGCAATCGCGCAAGGTATCCCTGTTGGCGAAGATCCTAATCTGCCGATGAGCCAGGATCAATTCCGTGATTGGGTGAATCGCCAACGTGATCTCCGCGGTGGGCGCCTTGAGAACTTCCTTAAGCAACACGGGAGCATGCGCGATTTCATCAATCGGACTCCCGGCGTTTGATTCTTAGGTTGTTTTTGGTATAGTGTGCAGGTTCCCGCTCTGCTTCGGCATCGGGCTCAGTGTGTCTCCGGCTAAACGGAGGGGTTGCGTTCGTTGGCCTTACTGACGAACCCAGCGGGGATGGGACCCGCCGGTTCAGGAGGCGTCCGATAACGTCTCCCCTACACCCAGTGCGAGCCAACGGATAGGACGGCCCCTCACTCGGTACTGGACGCAGTATTTTGACGTGAGACCGGCGATGCGGGTTCGAATCCTGCCTGGGTGATTATGAAGAAACGACGTCGGGTTTGGAGGATTTGGGCTAAAGCGCTCGGTGAGAAGGCGTCGGCGCACGATTCCGAAGCGGACCGTGTGGCAGCAATTCGTACGCTTATCTTTGTGTCGTATTTGGTGACGAATATGTTTATTGTCGCAGGCGTCATTCGTCATTGGAACGACGCCTTATAACAATTGGCAGATTACTTTTTAACGCACCAGAGCTGCCAGCCTGTTTTAAAAGCGCTTTCGATCTCGCCGAATGCGGTGAGTGCGCCGTCCACACCGCGCTGGACGTCCTCGTGACCGTAGTCATCGAGAATCAAAGCGCCCCCTGATCGCAGGAGTGGGTAATAAAGTGCGAGGTCGCGGCACACGGCGTTCGATGTGTGCTCTCCGTCGATATACAGGATGTCGATTGGCTGTTTGAGTTCGGCATTTAAGGCCGGAAACAGGTCCCAGGAGCAGCCTTTGCGGATATCGATCTTGCCTGCGTTCTTGCTTTTGGCTGCGTTGGTCCGCGCAATCAGTTCGATATCGTCCAGCGTGGGGAATTTTTCCCGATTTTGTCGATATTCATCGTTTCCGGTGAACGGGTCGATCGAAATCAGGCGGCTAAAGGGGTGATCGAGGAAATTATCGGACCACCAGCAGGTCGACGCGCCTTCATAGACTCCAATTTCGACGATCAGGCGGGGTTCGTCGGGCTTGAAGTGCAGTTTTTCGGCTCGGGGCTCGTTAAACAGCAGCTGAGCGGAGCCCAAAAGCTCGCGATACCATGCGTGTGTGATCTGGTACTTTTTATCTAGCTCGAAAAGCATGGACCGGGCTCTAGAGTCACCATAGTACCAGGGCCGTCTTGTCTCGGCATGCAGAGTTTTGCGACAAGACTCACCTAGTGCTTCCTGTGTGCTACCATATTCATGGAGTTACCTCCAATACATGGCTAACGACATCAAGATCAACCTCAACACCGCCCATCTTCCGCTGGTTGCCGCAGCATGGCAATCCTGGAAAATCATCGCCACGGTCTTTATCTGCGGATTCATTGGCGTTGGCACCACACTTGCGGCTGTTACAGCTGTTTCGCTTCTGAATAACAGCCTCCCTAAGAACGATACGGATCGAGCACGCCTCGCGTATCAGAGGCAGTGCCAGGCTCAGTTTGCTTTAGACAACGACGGCATGCGTGGCGACACTGGGCTACTTCTCTGCCAAGCCAAGGCTGAGCAAGAGTATCCCAGCGAAGTCAGGTGAGTCTCATTTAAGATTGTGCGCATCGGCACTTGCACTATCTGCTTTCTTTTGTTTTACTCGTTAAGCACATTCCTCCATCCGTGTCTCATCAATTCCTGCACGCTGTCTGTCCTGTTTGTTCCACGGGGTTTGTTCTGAAGGGCTCGCGGCTACGCACGTGGTTGAAGGCTAAGGAGAAGAACCCTGCACGCAAGGGTCCTTACTGCACGTACCATTGTTCTTCGAGGGCTAACGTTGCCTGCGCACCGACCAATCGAAAGGCCGCCGCTCTGGCTTTGACTGTTAGCTGATTGTTACAAGGCTCGCTTTATTTGGCTGTTTCGCCTAGTCTTAGCGAGCCCTTTCGCGCATCTAGCAATCTGGTGAATGCAGTCGACTCATAATCGACCTTAGGTGAGTTCAATTCTCACGATGCGCATGTTTAATGTGCGTGGAAACAAAAAGAAGGGCCATCGCGGGCCTTATTGTTCTCGTTCTTGCGCAGGTAAAGCTGGCCGAGTAGTCCAACGGAAGAGACAGGCGACTTAAAATCGCTCCAGTGTGGGTTCGACTCCCACCTCGGCTACCAACTTTGCGTATTTTTTCCGCAGTTTTACGCATTTACTTTTGTTAAGGAATTCCAGTTACTTCCTACACTCCATGACTGACGAGCAACTAAACGATCTCTTTATTGAGTTTTGGGCGGAAAGCTATCCGCACGTTAAGCCGGGTGTGCACGCCATCAGTACTCACATCGCTTTTGCGCGTCAAGTACTGGATGTTTACAAACTCATGCAGGTTTCTGAATCTGTTAACGAGTAACAAACGGTACATCTTTTCAGCGGCAGTTACGTGGGATTTACGGTCTCACGTAACTGTGTTTCAGTAAGCCCTTATAATTGATTTAAGAGTATTGCTGTGCCGGTTCGTGACCGATAGAGCTATTTTTAATCGCCGGTACACGAGTTTCACGCCTGGCGGTCAGCAGGTCTGGTTGGTCAACGGCACCAGCGTGTCGACAAGCGCATCGACAACTCAGACTTTTACAGCCGGTGCTACCTTGCTGCAAGGTGCTCCTGTGTATGTCAGCGGCACATATGCGTTACCTGCTTCGGCGGCTAGCGGTATTGCGCCGGTGAACTACAACGTCATTGGCTTTGCTACCGAGTCCGTGTCGAGCGGAAGCGGTGTGGCTGTAGTGCTGGATGACACTGCGATCATCGGATCGGTCAATTTGGTCGGTGAAACGCAGCTCACTCCCGGCCAGTACTACTACTTAGCTAAGTACACCGGGCAGATCACACAATACGCCACAGCGTCAGGCACTGTCACAGCCTCGGGTGGTTACGGTGCGTTGGTGAATGTTGGTTTAGCTTTAAGTACGACGGAGCTTCAAGTTGAGATTGAACCTCCCGTCACTCTCACAGCTTGACTGTATAATTAACATACGGGGGTAATGCTATGGCAACACGTCGTCCATTAGTACTTGTTAACGGCGTTACCTCGGAGCTGCCTGCTGGCGACGTTGTTGTAGATGCTTCAGGCATCGCGCCAGGCTCAGCTAATCAAGTTCTTCAAACCAACGCTGGCGGCACTGCGACTGAGTGGCGCAGCAACGTTGTTGTACCCGGCACACTCAACACCGCTGGTGTAGCTGTTTTTGCTAGCGGTGTCGGGATTTCTGGCGCAGCGCAGTTTGGCGGTGCCGCCACCGTGGCTGGGACGGCCACTTTCCAGGGGGCTGTAACCGTTTCCGGTGCTGCGACGTTTGGCGGCGCGGTTGTCGTTAATACTTCAGGTGCTCTGACGCTGCCTGAGGGTACAACGGCCGAGCGGCCTGCGATCCCTGCGTCTGGTGATATTCGGTTTAACACTACTCTCACTCAATTCGAGGGTTACAACGGTACTGCTTGGGGCGCTTTAGGTGGCGGCGGTGGCGCCGTGGGCTCCGGCACAAATGCAGTTTTTTATGAAAACGATACGACCGTTACCGGCAGCTACACTATAACTACGGGTAAAAACGCGATGACCGCTGGGCCAATTACGGTTGCCAGTGGCGTCACCGTTACCGTTCCTTCCGGTTCTAGCTGGACTGTTGTCTAATGTCTATCGAAATTAATGGCGCTGGTACTATTACCGGTGTAGATAGCCTCAGCACTCCTGCTGTTACTAACGCGGCGGGTTCAGCTTCTTCCCCCAGTATCACTTTTACTGGAGACACTAATACAGGTTTATATAGTCCTGGAGCGGATCAGGTCGCTGTAACAACCGGAGGAACAGCGCGGTTATTTGTTGATGCCTCGGGACGCCTTCTAGTTAGTACGTCTACGAGCCGCAACGATTTCTTTAATGGCACCACCACAGTTGCAGGTGGCATTCAGCTTGAACTCTCAGCAAGCGATAACCTAAATCGCTTCATGTCGTTCACCAGTAATAACAGTGACACTGGTGGGCCGTCTTTCCTGTTTGGCAAATCGAGAGGCACAACAGCAAATAGCAAGACTGTTGTTCAGAGTGACGATCAGCTCGCTGCCTTTAATTTCCATGGCGCTGATGGCAGCGACATGGTTGAAGCCGCCAGGATTAGTGCACACGTAGACGGAACCCCTGGCGCCAATGACATGCCAGGCCGCTTGGTGTTCTCCACTACAGCGGATGGGGCAAGTTCTCCGACGGAGCGGATGAGGATTGATGCCAATGGTCATGTAACAATTTACAAGGACGCTTCAAATTTAGCCCGCCTTCATTTGAACGGTTCTAGTACAAGGCTTGAATATAGTGACAGCTCAGGTGACTTAACTTTCTACACCAATACATCGGGTCGAGTTCAGGTTGGATACACTGGCGGATTTAGACCTGTCACTGACAACTCTCAAGCCCTTGGTACTTCTGGCCAGCGCTGGACTGCTGTTTTTGCCGTAAATGGGACAATCCAGACTTCCGATCTGCGTGAAAAAACCGATATCGCAACATCGTCTCTAGGGACTGACTTTATCAAGCAACTACGCCCCGTTTCGTATAAGTTCAAGGTTGGCGAGAATATCGTCACCAAGGATGAAGACGGTGAAACAGACATAGTTACTCCACGTCCTGGTGAGCGCACCCATTGGGGTTTTATCGCTCAAGAGGTCAAAGAAGTTGCAGATGCTGCTGGCGTTGATTTCGGCGGCTGGATTTTGACCGACAAAGACGATCCGGCCAGCACTCAAGGTCTGCGCTATGACCAGTTCATCGCGCCACTCACCAAGGCACTACAAGAGGCTCTAGAGAAAATCGAAACCCTTGAGGCCAAAGTTGCTGCTCTTGAAAGCGCGTAGTCCCCTTCACTTCTCTGTCCAGCGTACCTGTGCCTTACGCAGGTGCTCTGGACACAGGGTCGCGCCCACGTGGGCAGATTAAAGAACATAAAAAAGCCCGGTCGTTTGACCGAGCTCAGGTGAGTAGCGACGTGAACTAACGGCTTTGCTCAAAAACAAGTCTGGCTGACAAAAAATGCACCCGCCAGACTTATGTTGCGCAAAGCCAGTATCGAAGGGGACTACACGCTTTCAAGAGCAGTTAGGCGGGCTTCCATTGCTTCAATCTGCTCTTTTTGACGCTTGATCAGGTTCAGTAGGTGCGGCACAAAACGGTCGTACTGAACGCCTTCCGGCTCTGGTTCGCAAGGCGTTTCAACCATAGATCCCTTGTCGTCATAAGAAATTTCGGTGGTTTTCCAATGAACAAGACGTGGATCAATCTCTGCAACTTCCTCAGCAATAAAGCCCCACCAGCCGTGATTTGGGTTATCGCCCTCACAAAGAGAGCGATACCAAACCGGGCGACACTCAAGCAGAGCATCTGCATACGTATCTTCCAGTGTTTCAACATCAGTTTTATACTTGCCAGAAGAAGTAGCCCTATACAAAGATGTATCAGAGTCTACGTAAACATTGGCCGCTACTGCAGATGTCCTGTTGTAAAGCGTTCCAGTTTTGAAATGCCCACTTTGGAGGATTGTAAATCGCTCCGTCGGAGAAGACGCCCCATCCGCCGTAGTGGAGAACACTAGGCGGCCTGGCATGTCGCTAGCGCCAGGGGTGCCGTCTACAAAGACGTTGATAGAAGCTCCTGATCTTGGTGCACTACCGTCTCCCCCATAAAATTCAAGGGCACCTAAATAGTCACCGCTTTGAACAACAGTGTTGGATCCGACTGAAGTACCCCTTGTTTTATAGAATTGCAAGAATGCGCTATTTCCATCATTGCTGTTTGCAGTTAGCGAAATAGAAGATGAATTGAAGCTTGTTCCTTCTAGTTGAATCTGGGGGGTTACTCCTGCGTAGGTACGAGTAGAGGACGTTCCCACTAAGAGACGTCCAGCAGAATCGATAAATAGTCGCGCTGCGCCGCCTGTGGCTACTGCAACCTGATCTGCTCCAGGACTATATAAACCTGTATTAGTGTCTCCAGTCACATAGATCGACGGTGCAGACGCAGATCCGGCTTGGATTGCTACATTGCCGGAAGCATCGAGCGCCAAATTAGTATTGGCCGAATCGGGGCTCTTGAGATTGTAAGTATTCAGAGTGCTCATAATCTGCGAGCCTTAATCGCGGAGAACTGGGTAGCGGCTTGCGTGTTAACGCAGTCCACGGGGCTACTTATAACTTTAGCAACGCTTACCGATTTAATCGTTGGTCTTTCTGGAGCGCTATCCGCTAATCTAGAAAAACAGCTATTCCAGCCCCGTGACCACCACTTTTACTTGGCACATTGCTCAGCTTGAGCGCTTAACCGAGGATGGTTTTGTTTTTACCGCACACTACACAATCGACGCTAAAGACGACACCTACAGCTCTGGTGCATACGGCAGCATCGGATTCGAACGTCCGGAGAATCTGATTCCTTATGCGGACTTAACTGAAGAGCTTTGCATCCAATGGGTGCAGGAAGCTTTGGGTGCTGAGAAAGTAACCGAGATTGAAGCGGCCCTTCAGACCCAGCTGGATCAGCAGCGCCATCCCACGGTTGCCGCCGGTGTTCCGTGGGCCAGTGCCCCTGTTTCCTGATAAATCCGTACTGTCGTAGTTCTTATTGGGTCTCGGTTTGCCGCGCGACTCGGTTTGCCGCGCGACTCGGTTTGCGAAGTCTTGAGATTGCCTTAAAAGCCGACTTCGCGCCGTCGAACCGAGCCTCGGGCTAGTAGCTTCGACAAGCCCTCGACCGGCTCTAGAACAGGGCCGACCTTTCTTCGTGTCTAGTTATCTGTTTAGCAATCGGTCTGATCGCGAGACTTACTTAAGTCTTGCTAACAGACCGCGTAAGCGGGATGCGACGAGCCGATACCGCGGGGTATCTAAAACCACGAATCCGAACAAACCGTTTCGTGCGGCACTAAAGCACAAAGGGCAGCATCACTACCTCGGGTCTTATGAGACTGAGCTTGAGGCTGCGAAGGCCTACAACAAAGCCGCGCTGCGGATCGTGGGCGAGTACGCTGTGATCAACGATCTGTCAGACGTTACAGATCGCTAAAAACAACAACATGCTAAATGAATCCAAGTGCCCCAGCTGCGGCGAGATGGGTCTGGCGACCCGAGAATCGCGCAAAACACGTGAAGCAACCCGTCGTCGGCGCGTTTGTTCGAGCTGCGGGTTTCGTCACACCACCTACGAGGTTTCTCAAGTTTGGTATCGCGAGGCTCAGCGGCATCGCAAAATCGTCGCAAAACTAGAGGAAGTCATGGGTTTGAAATTTGATGGGAATTTAAATAAAACCAAATCCTCCAGGGCGTCCTGTTTGATGTGTACTTTTATGACCGACCGCGGGTGCTCCTTTGGTTTCCCTGAGGCAGGTGATGAATTCGCGACAGAATGTAGTCAGTACGCCCCCGTGAAACATGGCTGACATCACGAAGTGCGCCAGCGGGGAGACCTGTTCTTTGCGCACACGGTGCTACCGTTACCTTGTTACGCCGAGGTCGCGTCAAAGTTACGCGTATTTCCCCGAAATCGGGTCTAAGTGTACTTACTTTATTCCTAACAACAATGAGTCTGAAATTTCCAATCGGAACCCGCGTGGGCAAGAAAAAGCCCTCAGCCAATCTGTCGCTGCCGAATAAGCATGGCGTTGTTGTCGGACACGGCGAACGCCGTAATGCGAAAGGTGCGCTTATGCGCTTCTACATTGTCGAAACTTCGACATCTTCCCGTACTGAGGAATGGGCTCCTGGGATTACTTATCCCTTGGACTCTGATATCAAAGACAACGTTGCATTCGTTTGAACGTGTCCTGGGATCATCGTTTTTTAGACCTTGCGAAGAGCCTCGCAGCCTGGAGCAAGGATCCCTCGACACCTGTCGGCGCTGTGGCGGTGCGAGATCGCCGCATCTTAGGAACTGGATACAACGGCTTTCCCCACGGTATTGCCGACCTTCCAGGCCGCCTGTCGAATAGGAACGAGAAGCTGCTGCGCACTGTGCATGCAGAGGCCAACATCATCGCCCATGCGGCACGTAATGGCGTCGCTTTGGACGGCGCCACGGTTTATGTCTGGCCTTTTCTGCCTTGCAGCAACTGCTGCACGTTGTTGATTCAAGCCGGAATTGAACGCGTGGTTGCTCCGGATTTTCCGATTCCGGATCGCTGGGCTGAGAGTTTTAAAATGTCTCAGTCCATGTTTGATGAAGCTAAAGTCGAGTTGACCCTTTTAGAGGTGTCTTAATGGAACTTGTTGGAGATCCGCTGGGTCTATTTATAAAATTCTCTATTTTATATATTTGCGTTTGCGCTTTGTTACTTTGGGTTGCTTCTAAAATTCTTCCGTAGGTCCGTGCACTGCGACATACATATTGTCGTACGGACGGATCTCGGCCACGTTGTAGCCCAAGCCCCGCAGGTGATTGAACAGTTCTTTCTTCTGCGGGGCAAACCAATCGTCGTTGTTGGCTTCGAAGATGATCGGCGGGTAGTCGCTGCGTTTTAGGGTTAGGGCGGCGCCGCGCAGTGCGGCCAGTTCGTTTCCTTCGATGTCTAGTTTGATAAGGCCGACATCTTCGATATGGTAGTTATCTAGGTTCATGGCCTCCACCCGCTCCGTGTGGAGCACGGGTTCGCGGGGGATCAGCAGGGTTGAACCGCCGCCATCCTCGGACACGACGGACAGGGTCACGGTTTGGTGAGCGTGGACTTTGTCGGTTACAGCGACGTGCCTGGGGATGATGTTGGTTTTTTCGTTGATGAAGATGTTGCCGCACAGTTGGTAGAACGTACGGCGTTGTGCTTCAAATGCAAGAACTTCTTTGAAGTGATCTGCAAGCAGGACGGAGTAGCTGCCCATGTGGGCGCCACAGTCAATGAAGACTTTGGTTTTATCGGCAAACCGTTTGGCCCAGTCGATCAGGTGACGCTCAGGGATTCCGACGTTGTGCATCTGACAGCGTCCCGAGTCGTCGTCGTGCATCAGAAAACCGACGGACGGGGTGGGCACAATCAGCGATTCTTTCGGACCCCAGAGATAAGTAGTCACGAGCTCGGACTGAGTGTTAATATAGTAGCAGCTTTAGGCTGATTTTGGATACGACCGCGCCCGCTATACCCGTTATCGGTACGGCCTGTGTTAACGCACCGCACTGGGTGTACAGGTTGTTCTACAGCATCGATTATCCTGTCGATACGTTTGTCGTCTTCAATAACAATGGGCGCGATCAGATTACAGAGCAACTAGATCTTCTTAAGAACGTTCCGCACCGGTACGTAAAGAAAGTGGTTGTTTGCCACCTGCCGGCCAACCTCGGGTGCTCTGGAGCGTGGAACCTGATCATTAAGTCATACATGACGGCTCCGTATTGGATGATTGTGAATCATGATCTCATGTTTACTCCTGGTTTCCTGAAGGCAGCTGTAGAGCATGCAGCTGACGGGGATACAGGAATCGTGCATGGTGAGAACGGAAGTTGGGATTTCTTCTTAATCAAGGATTGGGTTGTTCAGCAGTTTGGTTTGTTTGACGAGAACTTATATCCTGCGTACTGCGAGGATATGGATTACGGAATGCGCTTCAAGCACAAAAAACTGAAGCGTGTGATGTCCGTTGGGGTTCCGTATTATCACGGGGAGACTGCTGGAGATTACCTTGATGGATCTCAGACCTGGCGCAGCGAGCCTGAACTAGCGCAAGGTATCCACCGAGCGCATGAATTGAATAAGCAGTATCTCCACGCGAAATGGTCACCAGCGTGGCAGCACCACATCGAGGGTGACGTGTATAAAACTCCTTTCAACAACCCGAGTATTCCGCTGGACTTCACAACGTATGACTTGCATTTTGTCCGCCAGAAAAACCTGGGGTTTTAGTAATGGAGTTTCCTTGCACTGGCTGCGGCGGCTGCTGCCGTCTGCTTGGCGGAATTTTAAAGAGCCCTGAAACACAGGAAAATTACGTTATGCGGCGAGCTGCGCAGACTTTTCCTTATAAAACTGATGCTTCGGGTGCCTGCGAGAAGTTGATCGACGGTAAGTGCAGCGTGTACGAAGATAGACCTTTACTGTGCAACGTTAAAGAATTAGGGAAGGCTATGCGCGTTAATGAAGCCCAGTGGTTTAAAGCAAACGCGTTGGCTTGTAATCGAGTCATCGATTTGCTGAACCTGGATCCTAGTTACAAAATTACAGATTTTTAATTAAACTTATGGATCAGCATGTTGTTAGGGAGATGCCGTTCTATTCCTCTCATACAACTCAAGGTTCTCTCGTAAACACCCTTCGAGAAATCTTGGACAGACGTCAGATAACGTCTTTTAAATTAAGCAAGTTATCTGATCTATCTCCTACTACAACACGTAAAATATATTACGACCAGTACTATATTCCATCTCCAGATGTTCTAGAGAGAATTTGTTTAAGTCTGAATGTCCAACCTGGCGAGATCTTGAAGATTTCGCCTAAACTGGAGTCAACAGTAGCAATGGTGTTAGGTTCCGGTGTTCTCCCCTCAGGATTATGAATTAGCTGCTCGCCTGCTCGGGCTCCCGGTTCCTAAGACCCCTGCCGAGTGTGCAGCCGCGGCTCCAATGACTGCAGCTGTGCTGCGTTCTTATTACAAAGCGCCTGCCCCGATGCCGGGGTTTGAAGGCGACGGTATTAACACTTCTGCGACCCGGTCTTTGAATCCGCAGCCACGCGTGGCTCAGCCTGAAGCCAGGGACCAGTTAACTCATCGTCTGACAGCCGGGGTTGTCTCTTCTGAAGATGAGGGGGAAATTGAACGGCTGATTGAACTGCTTATTAACGATCCCGAGATGCGGGGCATGTTTATGCAGTTCTTGCAGCAGATGATGCAACAAGCTGATGACGGCGGGGAGTATCTGAGTCGGCAGCGCCCTCTTGAATATGACATGCCGAATTACGGCGGTCAGTATTCCGTGCTGAATGCACCTTCCAGTTCGACCATCCCTGCTTCCGTGCGTTATCAGGAGCTTGGTTGATGAATACCATCGAGCATCGTCTTCGGGAAAATGACGTCCGGAATGATGCTCCGGATCAAGATCCTGATACGTTTTTGAAGCTTTATTTAGCCTCTAATTTCCCTCAAACGACTGCGTATCTTTCCGAAGAGCAGCGCAATCGTGGAGATCAGATGCAGGCTAAAGACGATACAGTAAACTATACGAAGAAGCCTCCGTCCGGGACTTCTTTTGATCGACCGGATCGCTACTAATGTCTCGATACAGTTACGTTCCTGCTGGTCCCGGACAACCTTTAGTTCAAGTTCCCTCTTTTGCGGCTCAGACTATGCCCGCACCTATTGTCCCGGCCCTCACTCAGGCGGCTGCTTCGACCGGAGGTCGAGAAATGCTCCGAGGAGTTATTGCGAATTTGACCGCTGATCTCCTTGGGCAGGGAGCTAATAAGTTATTTTTTAATCCGGCCGAAGGAGCTCTCGGTCCATCTACTTTGCAGAGTGATACCGCGTTAGGTCGTAGCACATATTTCACATCTCCCGCGCAGCAGCTAGAAGCGGAACGCTATTTAGCGGGAGAAAGAATTAAACGTGCACTTCTAGGATTGATTCCGGGTCTCGGAGATGTTCTCCCTCCGGTTCCCACCCGTGAGGAGCTTGTAGGCGGTTTTCGCGACGGCGAGTTTGTTGGTCAAGCGGCTCTTACCGAAGCACAAGCTCGGAGTTTGACTGCTCGCGAGATCGAAAAAATTCGCGCCGAACGGGAGTTTGAACTTCAAGCTCGCTTAGCCGAGGCTCAAGCAAGCATTCAGCGCGAGAAAATTCGAGCGTTGTCTGAAGCGCAGTCAAAAGTCGAATCTCAGAAAGTTCAATCATTAGGTGAAGTACAGAGTCAACGACTGCAGTCTCAGTATGGAGCTGCTTCTAATTTGCTTGATTCTGCCATTAAAAACATCGCCTTCCGCGATAGAATCGAGTCAGCGGACACCCTGACTGAGCTAGCGAGGGCAGTTTGATGGCTGACATCAGGGACGTTATCCGATTTGCGGGTGCCGCCAATCCTATTCTGTTTGGACCTGCAGCGCTTGCGGCTGAGGTTGGATACTCGATGTTTCCGGCTGAAAAGAAAAAGAAGGATAACTTAGAGAAACAGATCGGGTCAGTTCTTTCGTACCTGAACGAACAACCTTACAAGATTTACGCTGGCGAGGATTACGGCCCTCAATCCGTGGCCAGCTACCTGAAGCTCAGGCAAGGTGATCCTGATCGCTTTCCGCGCCCTGCCGGTTTGAAACCTCCTGTAGCGAGGACTCCGGCCACTCCGCCGTCTTCCGGCCCTGATTGGCAGGACGGCGGCGGAGCTCCGGGAACTCCTAACGCACCCTTGCCGGATACCGCAACAGACTGGGGCACGGCTCAGGATGTCGAGACCGGCACCTTCCCCGCAGACGTCAAAACTCCGGGCACAGAGCCTGGGTTTGAGCAAATACTAGATTACTTCGAGAAAGCCCTTTCTCCGGAACATCGTCGTCTTTTAACTGACGAAAGTATCCGTCAGTTTGCGGCCACAACGGCTATCAGCCAGGCGTTGGGAGCTGAGAAATCTCGGGAACGTTACAAACGAGAAATCGAACTCGAACGTATCAAGCAGTGGACTGATTTAGCTAAGACGACTCAGCAAACCAACGTGCTTTCTCAAGCATTGTTGGGGCAGGCCCTGATTGCTTCTCAGCAACCCAACGCCAACGTGGCCGATATACTCGGCAAGGGTATGCAAGCCGCTCAATCTTCACTTGGCGGTTTCCAACTGAGGACTTGATATGGCCGGTTTCTTAGCTGGCTTAGGCCAGATTGGTACTTTTCTTGATGAAGCCGGGAGCGCTGCTTCAGGCGCTGGCAGTCTGATCGGTGCGCTTCGCGGTGGCGGACAGGTCGATTACGCCACTCTTTATCAGCAGTTAATCCCCGGCCAAACCCAGTTGACTACGCAGCAGTACCTTATGGGTGCGCAGCTGCAACCCTGGGTACAGGCGATGGGCGCCGAGACCACCATCCGTGGTCAAAGCGCATACGATCAGTTTAAAAATTCTCTCAACAAAGACCAGACTGCAGCCGGCATGCTTGCCGGTATTTCATCTCAATACGCTAGTAGCGCAATTGGTCTTCAGGATTTAGCGGCTAAAGGGCGCTTGGCTGCTGAAACTCTCGGTCTTGAGACCGCTGGGAATCTTGCTCAAACCTATGCAACTGCTGCGTCTAATCTGGCTAACACCGCTCTGACTGGGGAAGCACAAGCTCTACTGCCTACTGCGCAAGCGGTTGCAGCCGCAGGTCAAACGGCACAGCAAGGCAAAAACCAATTAGCGTCTAATATTGCTTCGACGAACCTAAACATTCGTCAACAGCAAGAGCAGACTCGTAATCAAATGGCTTTACAGCGTGCTCAGATTGAAGGTCAATTGGCTCTTCGTCGCGAAGCTCGCGGAGCTGCTCTAGCAGGTCAAGCCGCTTTCGCCTGATGCTTACGAAAATTGGAGATCCGGCTACCGTCGCTGGGTGGCTGGATTCACTCGACAAATCGCAGAAAGATGCGTTTATCTTTTACGCCAAAAACGCTACCAGCGATATCGAGGCTTATCTGTATGCTCGGTTTCTTAAGCCGGGTTACTCAGGCAGCATTTCCGATCTGACCGCGTGGGTTCAGGAAAAGTACCCCAAAGAGGATCTCAGGAAAATCCTGTTAACCGAAATCGACAGCCTACAAATCGATTTACAGAACGTACGCAGCATGACCCTGAATGGCATGCTCGATTACGCCACGGCGGCGACTAAGGTTTCTGCTTTGCAGAAAGAGCTGCGTTCCCACATCCAAGCAGTTCGCGCGATCTCGGACGGGGTGGACCGCCGAGGTTTGCTGCTCGCTGGAGCGGATCGCTGTCTTCGCGAGCTTATGCAAACGTTCGACGGTCAGCCCGGTATTCAAGCTTTGCTTGAGGATTCGTCGCTGTTGGTGTGGTCGACGATGGAGCGAGAGGAGAAGTCTTGATCAGGCTTCTCCATTCGAGCCACGATGTTGTGCAGTGGGCATCGGAAGATTCCCATGAAAGCATCATTGACGCCTAGCGACATAACGAGTTCTGTGTTTTCGATATATGCGCCAAACGGCAGCATTACAGCAGGTTGGTCAGATACTGGATTGCCTGCGTAGTCGGTCCACACGATCAGGTGGTCATTAAGGGAGCCGGTAAAGAGCGGATTTTTATCGATGTAGAGGATCTGGGTGAACTCTCGATCGACGATGTATGCGCCCAGGTGGTACAGAAGGAATGTTTTACCGGAAGCTTCCTGCGCCATATGCTTCCAGTGATAAAAAATAAGGTGCCCGTAACCCAGATTAATTGGGGGTAAAGAGTTGAACGTTGGTGAGCCTTGTGTGACGCTATCCAGAGCGGCCGTATCTACGGTGATTGTTGGATCGTTTTCGCGCTCGATCGTTAGAGGCCGCGTGGCGTACAGACAGTTCAATTGGCCTTTATGACTAAAGAAACACCAGTTCTTTTCGGCTTCCCCTTTGACTAGGTTCTTGCCGATAGGCGGAATCGCTGCCTGTACTGCCTCAAATGAGTCATTGATTAGGCAAACGATCACTTTTGGGGTATTAAATAGCTTGTCCGAACGACTGTCGTAGCGACTGGCGTACGTCGAAGCGACAAACTGTACGTATAGATTGTCGTCTGGGCCTACGAAAAGGCGCGGATCTTCGTAGCTGAGGCGATGTTTCTTTGAGCGCAGCTTCTTAGTTCCGACGATTGTGTGATCGTCAGCCAGTTCTCCGATATAAATATCGGTTGGTTGGTTGTTTAAATAGAAATACTTCATGTCGTGCCGGAATCCGAAAGGCTCCGGTTGCGAGCGCCACGCGATGTAGGTTTTACCGTGATGTTTGGCGATGCTGGGGCTGAAGTTGGCGACATTGTGCGCCGGCAGACCCCGCAGGATCCGCTTAAAGCTGCCCCCTAGGTTCTCAGCCTGTGTATAGACATTGGGTATACCCTCGCGCTCGCGCTTAATTGGGTATACAACATCGCTATTCGCGTGGAAGAAACGGTATGTGATGTTCATCAGGCTGCCAGAAGATCGTTAATAGCTGCAGAGAAACCAGCAGAGACTGATTCCCAGCGGTATTCGGGGCGTTGTGTTACAGCGAAGCACGCTTCTGCGACTTCGTCGTAAATCTTTTTGTCGTAATACAGTTCGTTGAGACGGTCGACAGCTGATTTTACGGAAATGAGACCGCGCTCAACCCCAAGATCTTTGTCGACAACCCACGTTGCGATGTCTGCGATCTGTGCAGCTTCGTCCCAGATGTCGAGACATGCGGTGTGGGCGGGAACAACCTGAGGTTTACGGCAGCTTGCATGCTCGAAGCTCACCAAACCCCAACCTTCGCCGTCTGCGGTGTTGATGCCGACGTCGCACGCGTTGTAAATCGTGTTCAGCATCTCATCTGGAGGTGCCTGCATGTAGTTAATGTTTTCTGAAGTCAGAATTAGGCGTTGAGCACCGTCAATTTTGACTCGTTCACACTCACGGCGGAATAGCGGGATGATGTCCCACCCCATATCTTTCGCGCCCATGTGCAGATACAGCATGGCATCGGGCTTATCTTGCGCGAATTTGACAAAAGTCTGAATCGTTAAGTCGATCCGTTTGCGCGGCTGGTTGCGGTTGCCGTTGAAAACGATGAATTTGTCTTTAGGCAGACCCAGTTTGTCCCGTGCTTCGTCACGAGGCATCGGGCTGAACTTACTAAGATCCACTCCGTGAGGGAGCACGCCTAACTTCGCCGCTTGCACACCGTGGTCGATGATTCGATGCGCAGATCCGACAGTAAATGTGACAGCGAGATCCCAGTGAGGGATGTTGCGCAACATGTCGGGGTAATAGCGCTCGCTATCCACCGGGAAATACGCGATGAACTTAAATTTGAACTTATCTTTTAGGAACTGACAGCGTTCCCAAAACTGATTTACAACCCAGATGTCGTTGAGGCAGATGATGACGTCTGGTTGCACTTTCTCGATGACTTCCGGAACACGCGGAATCCCAAATCGATCCGGACAGTGCAACGTGGACGCCGGATAAATCTTATAAGGTTTATCGTGAGGGTCCCCGGCGTAGTTAATACCTAGAACAGTTACTTCGTGTTCTTTACACAGCACATCTAATACACTATGAGTTACACGTGCAAACCCAGTGTTACTGCAAATGTCTCCGTACCAGAGAACTTTCGCCATTCTTGAGGTATCCTCTTGATACGGGTAATATAGCAACACTGTCAATTTACTGACATGCCGAGCCGGGAAACTTTCGCTTACCGCCGCGGCGCTCAGATGCGTGCTGTGCGCGCACAAGAGAGCACAGTAAACTCTCTTGATTCTATTTACTCTAAAGCGGCTGACGATTTTCAGACGTTTTGTACGATTCTGGACAAACCCCCAGCAAAACACATGCTGGAGTGGCATCACCACCTGATAACGGGAGAATCCAACAAGTACTTATTAGATATTGCTGGACCTAATCTCGATATTCTGAGCCCTCGTGGCAGCGCTAAGTCTACTGTACTTAACTTATTTACTGCTTGGATCATCGGTAGGCATACAACCGCTCAAAGACCGCTACAGATTATCTATGTTTCTTACAACATCGCCACGGCTATTCCTAAAAGCCGAATTATTCGGCAGCTGATCGACTCTCCTGAGTTCCGTAAGATTTTTCCGCGGGTGCAGCTGAAGTCCGGCATGCAATCGGACATCGGTTGGTCGATTGATTTCGATTATGCGGGTATTCCGCGAATCGGTGATGAGGAATTCACCTTGAGGGCGGCTGGTCTTCGAGGTTCTATTACTTCTAAGCGTGCACACCTAGTTATTGTTGATGACCCTATTAAATCCAGTGCTGATATTAAGAACCCGGCTATCCGGGATGAGATGAACAACAACTGGTCGTCCGTTATTGCACCGATTATCTTCGAAGGCGGTCGTTCTATCTGTCTGGGGACCCGCTTCCACCCTCTGGACATCCATAAAACCATGTTTATCCCTGCTAAAGGGTGGAAACAGGTGACTCAGGAAGCTATTACATACGATAACAAGGGGGAACCCGTCAGTTACTGGCCTGAACAGTGGTCCGCTGATTATCTATTGGGTCAGAAAGAGCTGGACCCCGTGGCTTTTGCGTATCAGTACCAGCAACAGCCCGTGATGACCTCTGATTTGGTCGTTTCGCCTGATTTGCTCGTTAAAGGAGAGGTTGTTACTGAATTCGACAGCCTTGCAGTCGGTATTGACCTCTCCGCGAGCAAAAATGAGACCAGCGATTACACAGCCTTCGTTTTAGGGGGTCGTTTAAAGGATAAATATTACATAATCGACGCGCATCAGTGTCGCTCTATAGGAAACCTTGAAAAAATAGATCTTTTGTGCGATATGTTGCTTGAATGGGGCATTCTGACGCAACACGACGGGCAGTACATGCCTACGTACTCTACGGTTACCCTCGTAGTTGAATCAGTGGCATATCAAGCCTCCCTTGCGGCGGATTTACGAAGAGTTTTGATAAACGACAGGGATTTAGGTAATTTACATATCCACGAGGTCAAGGGATTTCGAGGGGACAAGATCGCGCGCTTCCGCGGAACTTTAGGTTTGCTAGAAAACAAGAAAATTACGTTCAATAAGTACCGGAAGTTCGATGCTTTGTTCGATCAGCTGATCAACGTCGGTGCCACAGCGCATGATGATCTTTTAGACGCTTACACTTGGTTGATTACTTTCCTGCAGCGTCGAGGGGAGTTTTCAATTGAGTACTGATTCTGCCCCCGTGGAAAACACTACAGTGCAAAAAGTTCTCGGCCCAGCCGAGCCTGATATGACGGGCAAAAAAGTATGGGTTGCTATAACGGCTCACAGTCCTTTAAGTCGTATAGACCCTTTAATTAACGTTGTTAGAGCTTATAACGCTTTTGTTTGCGATGTTTGCATACACGTTTATATAGATTACGCCTCCCAAGCTTGCGTTGAGGACTTATTAAAAATCCTAGAAACAGTCTCAACTAAGACTGTTGAGATAAAAGTCGCTTCTCCTGAATATGAAAATTGGTACCTTACTTGGGCTCACAAAACTGATTTAGCTCTCGCTGTTTTTAACCGTGCTGCAGACTTTTATATCTACCAAGAGAACGATATGGTTCTCCTTTGGGACAATTTTGTTTACTGGGCTCGCTGGAAGCCGCGTCTCGCTCAACTAGGTCTAGAGCCTGGTTTTGTTCGGTATGAAGTATTCGAGAATCAAAAAATAGCTTTTGATAATTACTATCCGTATTCTCTATCAAAAGAAACACCTAGTATCTGGGGATCTGTCGGGTTCACGGTACCCAAACTTTTAGTTGTTGATCGTGAAGTTCACTTTTTTGTTCAACTAGCTAATCCCTATTACGGGGCAATGATCCTCGATCAAAGTGATGCTGAAAGTTACATCCGTTCGGACAGTTTTGATCCGGAGAAAAGCTACGCCAAGGTTGGGATCCGAAATTGGCCCATCGCGGACCGTAGTTCGTTGGGGTTGACGTTTGAAAGTGTTCCTTCAGGGTATGAGCACAGACGTTGCGTTCCTGTGCGAAAAGAAAACGGAATGTACAAATTACACTCCAATGGCTTAATCAGACACGATGATCTCAAATATTCTCCAAAGTTAAAAGAACTTCACGGAAGTTTGTTAGACTGTGATTATCTGTTGAGTCTGGTTTAAAGTGGCTGGCGGAGGCGCTGCCTTTGTGACCGTCGGATACCAGCTCCAGGGAAGAATCTTGTATCAGACGCTTAACAGAGGCGACGCGTATAGACTTCGAAAGTTTATTGAATCCCGCAATGGAACGATTTTTTGGTTCAATCCTGCCTGAAAACGATGCTGTGCATCACCCTAAGCACTATACGCAAGGTGAAATCGAATGTATTGACGCGCTGCGATCTGCTTTAGGTCCGGAAGGTTTTAAAGCTTACTGCCGGGGTGCCTGCCTCAAGTATCTTTGGCGAACTGATCACAAAAACGGGGTGGAGGACTTAGAAAAATGTGCTTGGTACCTTGATAGACTGATTAAAGAAAGCTACGGTCGTATAAACTGAACCCAGGTGTTAATCGCGCATGGACATTAAAGCTTTTGGTTCGATCTACGGACAGTCTGCTTCTCTTCCTTACGCCAGTGGGTTTGGTTGGGAACCTGCGGGGGGTCGAGTGAATTTTCCTTGCTGCCGGGCAATCTTCATCGAAGCAAAAGCATCGGGCGGGAAAGATTACTTATCTGTCGAGTTGGCTGACGCTAAAGGTCAAGTTTCTACAGCGATTAATTTAGAAGGTAATACGATTATTCCTATTTCCTGCACTGCGCTTGTTAGTGGCAGTGTTGAAGGTGTTTTTGTGTTGTACTAATGGCTGAGATCGCTAAGAAAAAAGACCCTGAAAAATGGGCTAGAGCTAAAGCCCGAGCACGAAAAAAGCTGGGTGGCCACAGCGCTCGTGCGATGCAGCTCGCAACTAAGTACTATAAAGAAGCGGGCGGACGTTATGAAGGTTCTAAATCTTCGTCTAATCGACTTTCTCGTTGGGGAAAGGAAGATTGGCAAACTCGTGAAGAGTACGAAAAGGAGTCTAAGTAATGGCCTCAAGCTATAGCAGCTCGGACTTAGCTAAGCTTTTTTCTGGCGGTAAAGATAGCTTCCGAGAAGATGTTCTCGATGAGACTACTTCTGAAAAGCTACTTGATCAGCTTTATGCAAATTCCTCAGATGGTATCGGACGTCTAGATTTGTGGAGCCGCGTTTTGGATGCGACCAAGGATGACTTATTAAATCTTGCTTCAGCTTCGCGGAGGACTGTATCGCCAACGCAAACATCTGACTCTTATCTGTGATGGCGGATTTAGCTCGAGAAAAAGGACGAACTGAGCGGTATCTGCCTAAAGCTGCTTGGGCTTCCTTGTCCCGTTCGGAACGCCGGGCTACCGACGAGGCCAAAAAACGGGCCACGCGTGGCGATAAACCTGTAAATACGCAGGTACCTAATACCGCTAAAGCTCGCGAAGCTCGGCGCCGCGCATCTGAGTATATTAGAAGGAAGACATCCTGAGGACATGCGCACTCCTTTTGGTCAAGCTGCGAACTTTTTTGGTCGTGCGTACGCTGATCAAGAAGAGGCTGCTTTAGCTCAAGATACTGACGATAGTCGTTTTGATATATCCCCAGATTATGATTTGAGGTTCGAGAATCCAAATATTGGTGCTGTCCCTCCTTCTTTAACTGGTCGTCCTTCGTCCGAAAGTTCCGCCAATAACTACGTTCGCGGTATGAAGGAATCTTTGCTGGAGACCGCTCGCGAGAAGCGTCGCCCTACCAACGGAAACCCTGCTTTCCGCGCCTCTGGCGGAGTTAACACCGCGGTTCAGCGCTAATATGCTGACAGCTTTCAGGCTGTCATGCTGTTTGATTGTTTTTTGTATTTTGATGAAAAAGAGCTTCTTGAGCTGCGCATAGAACTTTTAAAAGATATTGTAGATGGTTTTATAATTACAGATGGTGACCGAACGTTTAAAGGCGATCCTAAGCCTTTTACGTGCGTTGACACCATCAGAGAACTTGGATTACCGGAGGAAAAGATTCAGGTCCTCCACGTGGAGCTTCCGACACCCGAGGATATTCCTAATCCCTGGGCTCGGGAGTACGCGCAGCGCGATGCGCTTGGGGTGGGTATGCGAATGACGCCCCCTGATTCGGTATTTTTCTTTAGCGACGTAGATGAAATCCCAAAACCGGAAGCTCTTCTTGAAGCTGTCGAACTGGCTAAGAAGAATCCTTCCCGTTGCGTGCGGCTCTCGATGCCCATGTTTTACGGTCGCGCAGATTTACGCGTAGTCAATCCGGAGGGCAGTCCTTACGAAGCTCCGAATAATTGGACTTGCGGAACAGTTGTTTTACACGAGCATCTGGATCAGACTCCCTCACAAATCCGTCGCAATCCCAATGACACCGTTGTGGGGAACTGCGATGCTGGCTGGCACTTTAGTTGGATGGGTGATGCTGCTCGCATGAAGCGAAAAATTGCTTCATTCTCTCATTGTTATGACGTTATACCTAATGCAGTAGCTCCTGCTGACAGTCAGGAAATGCTTGATTTTATTGATTCATATCGAGCAAAAGCCGGCGCCACGGATCCCTTGGGTCGTACTGACCATATTTTGGAGCCTTATCCGCACGAACTTTTACCGGAAAAATTGTTTAAACTTGAGAGAGTTAAGCAGTATTTGTTGCCGTGACTTCCGAGGTGCCGTCCGCTCAAACTGCGACTACTGAGACGACAGAAACTCGTGTTCCCGGCATGCGTCAACGTTTTGCCGGGTTGGGTTTGAAGAAAGCAGTCCGACAGGCGGGAACGACCCTCACTCAACGCGAAGCCAAAACAATAGCTAAGCAGAGCAATAAATCTGTTGCCGAGGTTATGAGCGGCGCAGTTGGTCAGGGGGTGGCTCTAGGTTCCAATCTTGTTAATAAATTCAACCGTGGAAAACTAGGGCCTAATTTGTCAAACTCTCAGTACTTGCTGGGAGGCATGTTCAGGCCCCCAGCGACCACCGGCGTAGCTAAAGCTCTTCAGACTCTGCAACCTTTGCAAGGGGTCAGCATGCCTACAGGCAGTGTATACGCAGGAAGCACAGCTATTACACGAGAAGGTCAGACCACTTTCAACCCGGTGGTCCTTCCGAAAGCTGTTTTAAAAGGAGCGATGATGAATATCTCCGGGGATTTGGGGTACAGTGCGCCTACCCAAAGCGGAACTTCTGGGGAAGCTGCGGCCACGGCTGCGTCTACTGCTCCATCTGCGCCGGCTCAGGCCAAACGAACCACCGCTAAGCAAAAGGCTAAAAAAATGATTCAAAAACGACAAGCAAAGCGGTCGCAAAAATGAAGACGGCGCTACTCGGGTTCTACCTTATTTAAAGTTTCATAGGATTTATAAACGACATGGCGGCTGATACTCTGGGCGTTCGTCAGCGGTTCACTGAGATCCTGGAAGCCTCTAGGACTCAGGATCGCTCGCGCCAAGCCGCCACCATGGTTGTGCTTGGTCATATTCAGCAGATGACACTGCTGATGATTAAAAAAGGCTTGTTTTTCTACTGTGAACAAGATACATACAGAGCTAGAACTCAGTTCCTTCAGGATCTTATTGATTTAAATAAACTTGATATCAGATTTCCGGCGATTATTCGTAACTTCCTTATCGACGGCTGTGGGCTCTTCTACTTTCGGCCAGACCCTAAACTTAAGTATCAAATCTACTTTTTCACCAAAGATCAGTACCGGGTATACCATGATATTAACGGTAATATAGAAGAAGTTGTAATTATTTACAGCTACAAGGTTCGCAACACGACACTAGGTCTACCTTCTGATAGTTATGGGATGAACGAACGGTATGTTCGTATTTCCATTACTAATGATCGTATTGATGAATTCGAAGCTAATACAGAACTTAGTTTCGAGTTAGAGCCAGGGGCTGTCCTTACTCCTAAAAACAGCCGCCCCAATACTCTGGGGTTTATTCCAGCTGTTGAAGTTTTAAACAAACCAAACAGCAGTGGCACAGAGGGCGAAGGTGAGTTTGAGCCCTTCATGGAGCAAATTGTGCTTCATGATCAGATGATGCGCAACATTGCCAAGAACATCGAGTTCTTTGGTAATCCGACGCTCATCAGTTCGCGTCCACGTAGTGATCTGGTCGAAGCTGCGGATGAAGGACGTACATTCCGACCGACTATCAGTAGCCAAAGTGGTTTCGCTGGTCGGGACACACCGTCGACTCGGGTGTCGGAGCCTTTCGGTTCTGGCTCCACCCTGGGCGGCCTAAAAGTTCCTCGGGTTATTGCGAACATCGAACCCAATGACCGTGTGGGCTATATGACGCCCGACCCGGTTAACGGGGATATGAATCGTTACGCATTGTTGCTTCGTGAAGAAATTCGTACGGCATTAGGCGGTGTTGATGAGATTTCTATCTCCGCTGGTGCTACTGCAACGGAAATTAAGGGTTTGATGGGTCGTGCTCAAGCGACCGCTTTACGGAAAAATAAAAGCTTTTTGACGTACGGTTTTTGCCGTTTGTTGGAAATGATTATCTTCCACCAGGAAGAGATCTTCCGTGAGAGCTTTATTGCGGTAACAGGGATGAAAGCCCCTAAACCTCCTAAAGAACAAACCGCGGAAACTGTTGAGAAATATCAAATTTCTCAGAACAAGTTTGAGGCAAAAGTCGAAACGGAAATAAGGAAAGCTTTAGAGAACAACGATGTTCCTTCCGGGGTTTACGGTCTGCCTCCTGACGGAAATCGTGATGTTACTTATAGATTCCAGGGCGATGTCTACGAAGATACTGCGTATGACATTAACCAGAAGTCAATCGTCGTACGAAACCTCCAAGAACTCGGGGTGGATAGCGTCGAAGCACTTAAATATCTATTCCCCGATAAGACAGATGCTGAACGTGGTGAGATGTTGAAGG